>Ga0172380_10002835_pt1 | contig 25428 bp, 25 predicted proteins | sample Leawe162metaG_FD_119747 | JGI IMG/M metagenome (GOLD analysis project Ga0172380, IMG submission 119747) | Leachate microbial communities from a municipal landfill in Southern Ontario, Canada - Leachate well 162 metaG | ecosystem: Engineered > Solid waste > Landfill > Unclassified | place...
AAATCCCAACATGTTGACCGAAGAAGAAAGAAAAGATGAAGTGTTTATTCAAAAATCAGCAGAGCTTGATGCTTTAGCTGTCGAGATAAATACAAACATCGAGTCAATGACCAAAGAAAAACTCGAAGAAATTATTGAATCAGCTCGAAAGATATTTCACTATTAATTATTATGAAATTCACACAAATTATTGTCTATATTCTCCTCGGAGCACTCGTTATCTTTGCAATATATAAGTATTTTGCCCTTGATATAAATACGTATTTTCAGGAATCAGTCAAAGAGCGTAATTTTAAGAAAATTGAATCTGTGTTGCGTGAGACTATTTCAACAAAACTAACTGCCGAAGCCAAGGATTATTTTTATAACCACAACAACTATTTCGTCTCAAAATCAAACAATGTGTGTTTGAGCGCCAAGTCTTTGTTTGCTGGGCTTGAACAATTTACCTCAAATCCAGTCGAGTGTGTAGCACAGGTGCATTCATTTACCGCTCGGATTAAAACAATTCGCTCAGATGACTACTTCTGTGCTGATGCCAAAGGGTTTAATACCATTTCCGCTACCGAGGAGGGCTATGTAGCAGGGGTGAAGTGTAAATAAACACTACATTTGACATCCAAAGCCCTATCTGATAGGATAGTGGAACGTAAGTAGTAGATCCGTTCTTCTCCTTAAGTGCCTTCAAAATAAAGGTATTTAAGAAAAGGAACGAGATATCATACTTACACAAAGTGGATGCTACCTTTATATGGCACCTGCCTACGGCAGATGTCCATAAAGTATAGTCGTTCCACTCCTTACTTTATGGCAAAAAAATCAGTAATTGCAAGACATTTAAAGAAATCAAAGTTTTCAACACGAGAAACAAATCGTTGTTTTCGCTGTGGTCGTGGTCATGCATATATGAGAGATTTCGGACTTTGCCGTATCTGCTTCCGTGAACTCGCTAACGAAGGTATGCTCCCAGGTGTTCGAAAATCATCTTGGTAATCTAAATTTTTATGGATCAAATCGCAAACATGATAAATATGGTCAAGAACGCAGGTCTCCGTGAACACGAGACGGTTGTTGTTCCATTTTCAAAAATCAAGGAATCTATCGCCCTTTGCCTTATAAAAGAGGGTTACTTGAAAGGTGTTTCAAAGAAAACAAAGAAAGGCGCACCAGTACTTGAGCTCGAACTCGCATATGTTGATGGTTCTCCAAAGATACAAGGCGCAGAACGTGTTTCAAAGTCATCACGTCGTGTCTACCAGGGTGTTCGAGATATTCGTCCAACACGCAATGGATTCGGTCTTTCAGTACTTTCAACACCAAAAGGTATTTTAACTGACAAACAAGCTCGCAAAGAAATGGTCGGCGGGGAAGTTCTCTTTAAGATTTGGTAGTTCGGTAAACTCACTATAAATAATTTTTATGTCACGAATCGGAAAACAAACAATCATAGTTCCAACTGGTACAGAGGTCTCACTCGCTGGTACATCTTTTACTGTGAAAGGTCCAAAAGGAACACTCACACGTGATTTCCCTGGTGATATCGCAATTAATATCAATGGTAACGAGGTAACATTCACACCAGCACGCGAAGGCGATCGTACATTGAACGCTCTCTGGGGAACATACGCATCACATGTGAAGAACATGGTAACTGGTGTTAACGAAGGTTTCTCAAAGAAGCTCATTCTCGAAGGAGTTGGATTCAAGTCAGATGTCGCTGGAACAGTTCTTAACCTCGCTCTTGGATTTTCTCATCCTGTGAAAGTTGAAATCCCTACTGGCCTTACAGTAAATGCTGAAAAGAACAACATCACTGTCACTGGTATTGATAAAGAGCTCGTTGGAGCATTCACTGCATCTGTCCGATCAATGAAGAAACCAGAACCATATAAAGGTAAAGGATTCCGTTATTCTGACGAAGTTATCCGACGTAAGCAAGGTAAGAAAGCAGCGTAAAAGTAATTACGAATTCAAAAGAAATTATGAACAAGAAAACAGAAAAACGAATACGATTAAAGAAAAAGATTCGCGCAAAGGTGAATGGTACTTCAGAATGTCCACGTCTTTCTGTGTTTCGTTCAAATCAATACATCTATGCTCAGCTTATTGATGATTCAAAGGCAATAACTCTCGTATCTTCATCTGATATGGAAGCAAAGAAGGGAACAAAGACTGAACGCGCAGTTGCGGTAGGTACTGAAGTAGCAAAACTTGCTCAGGCAAAAGGAATTACTAAAGTCGTTTTTGATCGTAATGGTTTCAAGTACACTGGTCGCGTAAAGGCTCTTGCTGATGGCGCACGCGCTGGAGGATTAATTTTTTAATAGTATATATGGATACAACAAAACCAAAACAAAATAGCGGATACCGATCAAGCTTTGGTGGTGCAAAGCGTGATGGCGGAGATCGTCGTCCACGTGCAACTTTCGAACGCCCAAAACCAGAATTTGATCAGAAGATGGTTTCAATTCGTCGCGTGACTCGCGTGACTTCAGGTGGCCGTCGTATGACATTTGCTGTTGCACTCGCTATTGGTGACAAGAAAGGATCAATTGGTCTCGGAACAGGAAAGGGTGCTGATACTGCTGTTGCTATTGCAAAAGCTCTTCGTCAGGCAAAGAAAAACATGTTCAAAATCAAGGTTACAAAAGACATGTCTCTTCCTCATGAAGTTTCAGGTAAATTCTCAAGTTCACGTCTCGTTATGATGCCAAATCGTGGTAAAGGTCTTGTGGCTGGTAGTACAGTGCGCGATATGCTTGTTCTCGCTGGTATCAAAAACGTAACTGCAAAGATTAATTCTGGTAGTAAGAACAAACTCAACAATGCTCGTGCAGCGTATGTCACGCTTGCAGTGCTTCGTGCAAAGGGTGGTGTTGCTCCAAAAGTTACATCATTTGTTGCAGAACAGGTCGCAGAAGAAAAGAAAGAAGATAAATAATTTTTATGCAACTAAACACACTTACAAGAAAAAATCCAAATAGAAAATCTCGACTCGTTGGTCGTGGTGGTACTCGTGGTAAACAATCTGGTCGTGGAGGTAAGGGTCAGACAGCTCGTGCAGGTAACAAGCGCCGTCCACAACTTCGTGATATCATTAAGAAGCTTCCAAAGCTTCGAGGATATCGTTTCAAATCAACAGTAAATAAATGTGCTCCAGTCAATGTCGGCGCGCTTAATATCTTTGAAGCCGGTGCATCAGTTACTCCAGCAACACTTTTTGAAAAGAAACTCATTCGCAAGGTTGGCGGTATCATGCCAGAAGTGAAAATTTTGGGAACTGGTGAACTTTCAGTCAAAGTTGAAGTCTCAAATTGTCTCGTTTCAGCTGTTGCAAAAACAAAGATTGAAAAGGCAGGTGGAAGTATAAAGTAAATTGTTCGGTTGAATAGGGCGACACACAAAACTCACAATGGATGCTATTTGGAATAAAATAAAAACAATATTCACTGACAAGACGCTCCGTTCTCGCGTCTTGTTTGTGCTTGGGGCTCTTGTGGTGTTTCGGTTACTCTCTGTTATTCCAATCCCTGGGATTGACCAACTCAAACTTCAATCTTTTTTGAGTAGTAGTCAGCTCATCGGTGTTTTGAATATTTTCTCTGGTGGCGGATTGTCACATCTTTCAATACTCATGCTTGGTGTTGGGCCGTATATTACGAGTTCTATCATCATGCAACTTTTGACAATCATGTCGCCACGACTAAAGGCGATGTATCAGGAGGATGGAGAAATTGGCCGTAAGAAGTTCAACCAACGAAGCCGTCTTCTTACCGTGCCACTCGCAGTTATCCAAGGTTTGTCACTTGTCATCGTTCTTTCTCGTCAGGGAATTTTAGGTGAGGTTACAACATTCAGTATGATTGCAAACGTTGCAGTTGTTGTGGCTGGTTCACTTCTTGTTATGTGGATCGGTGAATTGATTTCTGAATTTGGTATCGGAAACGGTGTTTCACTTATCATCTTCGCAGGTATCGTTGCAAATATTCCGAAAGAAGTTTCTCAGTTCCTCTTTACCTTTGATGTTGCAAATCTTCCTACGTACATACTCTTCCTTATCGCTGGAGTCCTCATTGTTTCTGCGGTTGTGGTAGTCACTGAAGCAGAGCGACCAATTCCTGTAACGTATGCAAAACAAGTTCGTGGTGAACACGTGGCGGGTGGTACACAGACATATATTCCACTTCGTCTCAATCAAGCAGGAGTTATTCCAATCATCTTTGCGCTTTCAATTCTTCTCTTTCCACAGTTGGTTGGTAATTTCTTAGCGACGATGGATAGTAGCACACTTCAGTCAATTTCACGTGCCCTGCTTTGGTTTGTGAATAATACATGGGTGTATTCAATTGTTTACTTCTTGCTTGTATTTATGTTTACCTATTTCTATACTGCGGTTACGTTTGATCCAGATCAAATGTCTACAAACCTACAGAAAAATGGTGCATTTATCCCAGGAGTTCGCCCAGGACCTGCGACACGTGAATATGTTGCACGAGTTCTCAATCGTATCACAATGATTGGCGCGGTATTCCTCGGTTTGATTGCCGTTATTCCACTCATTATTCGTGCAGTTACCGGTATTACCGCTTTTGCAATTGGTGGTACAGCTCTCCTCATCGTTGTTTCTGTTGTTCTTGATTTAATTAAGAAAATGGACGCTCAATTATCAATGAGAGAGTATTAAAAATCCGCTTCCCGTTTTAGGGTTAGCGGATTTTTTCATGCCTAGGTATTAATAATATATAATAAAACAATGCACACACCAAAAACATTTATTTTCAGTGGAATCTCTGGTTCAGGTAAAGGTACACAAATTGAACTTTTGAAGAAGTATATAAAAGAACAAATGCCAGACAATGGAGAGTGTTCATTTGTTATGGGTGACGTGTTGCGTTCGTTTGTAAAAGGCGAAGGGTATGCTCAAGATATGATACGCGACACTATGAATAGAGGTGAGTTGATTCCTGATTATGTTTCTGGGGGTTTGTTTGTTTCCTCACTTCTTCGTGATTTACATCATGACGATCATCTTTTTATAGATGGTATTCCACGTTCAGTTGTTCAGTCTGACATTATCATGTCAATGCTCAAATTCTATAATCGTTCGGATGTTTTTATTATTAATATTGGAATCGGTGCAGAAGAAGCTAAAAAACGTATGCTACTTCGCAAAAGACCTGATGATACAGAAGAAGCTATTGTTGAACGTATCAAGTTTTATAACGATGAGGTTGCCCCAGCCATACAATATCTCAAAGAAAAATCAGAATTTATCTATTTTGAAGTAGACGGTGAGCGCACTATTGAGGAAATCCATCTTGATCTCGTAAATCGCTTGAAAGATATTTTATAGAAAATATCTTAGAGAGTAAGTTGTATAAATCCTTAAGTTTGCTAGTATGTGTCATGCATGGCAATTATTATAAACCCCGAACGAAAATAAGACACCGAATGCGCGTCTTATTTCAAACGGGGCGAGACGTGCTGTATATAGGGTATTCCTTTTAATTTTTTATTCTATTCTCGCATAACCAATGTCTATTATTATAAAAACTCCAGATGAAATAGAAATACTACGCGAAGGTGGTAAACGCCTCTCGGCTATTTTGGCAAAGGTTGCACAGAAGGTGCGTCCAGGGATTTCTACCTACGAACTTGATCAGTATGCTTACGAACTTATCAAGGAGGGTGGTGATGAACCAGCGTTTCTTGGTTACAAACCAGACGGACATCATAAGGCATTTCCTGCATCTCTCTGTACTTCAGTGAATAGTGAAGTCGTACATGGTATTCCACGAAAAGACAAAATCCTCAAAGAAGGAGATGTTGTTTGTATCGACCTTGGATTGAAACACAAAGGACTTTTTACTGATCATGCTGTAACTGTGCCCGTTGGTGCCATCTCAAAAGAATCACAGAAATTACTCGATGCAACTCGCGAAGCGCTCGCTGTCGGTATTGAGCAGGCAGTCGCTGGCAATACTGTCGGCGATATCGGTCATGCAATAGAATCATTTGTAAATAAAAGATACGGTATCGTACGAGAACTCTCTGGTCACGGTGTCGGGAAGTATATTCACGAAGACCCTTACGTGCCTAATTTTGGTAAAAAAGGGAAAGGACAGAAACTCATTCCAGGGATGGTGATTGCTATCGAACCAATGCTCAATATCGGACGAGCAGATATTATTTCTATGTCCGATGGCTATACTATCAAAACTGCCGATGGCTCTCGAAGTGCGCACTTTGAGCATACTGTTTTGATTACTGAAGGCGAACCAGAAATTTTGACCGCAAGAGAATAATAAAAAAAGCTTTCTCAGAGAGAAAGCTTTTTTGTGCGTTGCCTTGATGCTATAATTGAACACATGGAAGGTCTTATTGGTAGTATGCCAAAATTCAAAAGTCCTGAAGAGGAGTTGGCTTTTTTGCGTGCGCATATTGCCGAGAAAGAGCAAGCACTTCAAGAACAAGGTCAGGATGTTACTCGTGAGCATGTTGCACATACTGTCGTTTCTGAATACAAAGAACATGCTCCTGAGCAAGTAATGCACAAAAGTGCACTCATGAAAGAGGGGGATGCTGATGCCCTCGTTCTTCGTCTCCGCCCAGAAACACATGATAGTAAAATGGAAGAAATGCTCGCAGTGCTTCTCGATAAGGGTATTTCAAGTGCGCTCTCTGTTGTCGGAAAAATGAACAATCCTCACCTCGAAGATGATTTTCATCGTTTTCTCGTGCAATACCTCGCGAGTACTCACAAAATCCCTGGGCTCAAAGAAGGAACCCCACTTTTCAAAACACTCGACATGAAACTTTTTGAGATCACTCTTCCTGACGCTTCAGATGAAGATGGTGCAAAAAAGGGTTTGAAAGAATTACTTTCGGCAATGGAACAATTTTATGCTGGTATGCATTCAGTTGGTGAAAGTCGCCAAAACTATAATCGGAGTCATTTTACTCTAGAGATTGCGCTCGCCGAAGGGACAGACCATTTTGTATTTTATACATCCGTGCCATCACATAAAGCAGACCTATTTGAGAAACAACTTTTGGGAGTTCATCCTGATGCAAAAATTGTCGAAGTTCCTGACGATTACAACGTGTTTACTGATGACGGAGTTGTTGTTGGTTCCTATGCCAAACTTGCTCAGTATGATGTTTTCCCAATCAAAATGTATGATGCGCTCGATCATGACCCGATGAATATCATTTTGAATAATTTTACAAAACTAAAAAAAGCAGGCGAAGGAGCCGCAATTCAATTTACTATTTGTCCTGAAGATGACACTATCATTAAAAAATTTCACACAGTACTTTCTGATGTGAAGGGTGGTATGTCTGTCAAAGACGCTCAAAGTATTACTCGTCAGGTAGCGAAGGAATTTACTTCACTTGCAAAAGATTTGATTTTTGGACAAACGAAAGAAAAGGAGAAAAAGATAAACGAGAAGAGTGTTGAAAATATTACCGAGAAAATGAAGAGCACCATACAGGCATGCACGATTCGTGTTGTTGCGTCCGCCGAATCAAGCTTGCGTGCAAAGCAGATACTTGGTGAAATCGAGTCATCCTTCAATCAATTCACTGAGTCGAATCGTAATGGCTTTAATTTCGTTCACCCACAGGGTGTCGAAATGCAAAACCTGATTCGGGATTTTTCATTCCGTACTTTTTCTGATGACTATGCGATGCCACTTAACCTCAAAGAGCTCGCAACAATATTTCACTTCCCTTATGGCATTGTTTCTCCTCAGCTCAAGCAGGCAAAAGCTGGCATTGCTCCAGCACCCATGGAAATGGGTGGGGAGGGTGTGGCTCTTGGTATAAACAATTACCGAGGAAAGGATACAACAATTCATTTTGCTGATGAGGACCGTATGCGTCATCTCTACGTTATCGGTCAGACTGGTACTGGTAAGACGACAATTATGAAAAACATGATTGCTCAGGATATCAAAGCAGGTCACGGTGTGTGCTATATCGATCCGCACGGTACGGATATTCAAGATATTTTGAGCTATATTCCTCGAGAGCGTCTCGATGATGTTATTTATTTTGACCCTGCATATACGGCGCGACCAATGGGACTCAACATGCTCGAATATGATGTACGATATCCAGAACAGAAAACATTCGTGGTGAATGAATTGATGAATATCTTTAATAAATTGTTCGATATGAAAACATCAGGTGGGCCAATGTTCGAACAGTATTTCAAGAATTCGGCATTTCTCGTAATGGAACACCCTGAATCTGGTTCAACGTTGTTGGAGATTGGACGCGTGCTTTCTGATAAAGCATTTCGTGATATGAAGATGTCGCATTGTAAAAATCCTATTATTACTCAATTCTGGAAAAACGCCGAGCAAACAACAGGTGACCAATCGCTTGCGAACTTTGTGCCGTACATCACCTCAAAATTTGATAACTTTATCTCAAACGATATTATGCGACCAGTTGTTTTGCAGGAAAAATCAATTTTCAATTTCCGTGAGATTATGGATAACAAAAAGATTTTGCTCGTGAATTTGTCAAAGGGCCGTCTCGGTGATATCAATGCGAATCTCATAGGGCTTTTGATTGTGAATAAAATTCAGATGGCAGCACTTTCACGCGTTGATATGTATGGCAAAAAAATGGAAGACTTTTTCCTCTATATTGATGAATTCCAAAATGTGACAACTGACTCTATTGAATCAATTCTCTCTGAGGCACGTAAATATAGATTGTCACTTACAGTGGCCCATCAATATATCGCTCAACTCGAGGATAATATTAAAAATGCCGTCTTTGGAAACGTTGGCTCAATGGCAGTGTTCCGTGTTGGTGCCGAAGATGCACAATTCCTCGAAAGTAAATTCAAGCCGACATTTACTGCGTCAGATATTATGAAAATTGAGAATCGCAATGCGTATATTTCAATGCTTGTAAATGGTCAGCCGACCAAGCCATTTAATATCGGTACGTTCCCACCACCACAAGGCAATATGGATGTGGTTGAAAATATTAAAGAACTTTCATATCTCAAATACGGTCGCGACCGCGCCGAAGTCGAGAATGAAATTATGGCGAAATATAAGCCGAATTAAGTAGTGTTCACTTGCAATAGTTAACATTCGTCACCATGGTGACGAATGTTAACTCATAAAATGTGAATGTTGTTTATTTGTTTTAGGAACGTTTTTCTGTTATGATGCCCGTATTATTCATTCAGAAAAAGTAAGTATATATTTATGAATCCTATACATGAAAAGTCCCTCGTTATTATCAAGCCAGATGCTGTTCAGCGTAATTTAATTGGTGAAATCACAAGTCGTATTGAACGAAAAGGGCTTAAGGTTGTCGGTATGAAGATGATGAGCATCGAAGATGCAACTCTCGAAGAGCACTATGCTCACATTGTAGATAAGCCATTTTTCCCTGGCATTCGTGATTTTATGAAATCATGTCCTGTTGTTGTGCTTGCCGTAGAAGGTATTAATGCAGTTTCTTCTCTTCGACTTCTTGTCGGCCCAACAAAAGCATGGGAAGCAAATGCAGGTACTATTCGTGGTGATTTTTCTCTTTCAACACAATCAAACATTGTTCACGCATCTGATTCTGTTGAGAACGGAGAAGTAGAAGTAAAACGTTTCTTTAAATCCGAAGAAATATTTTCTTATCAAAAAATTGATACGGATTTCATTTACGCAGAACATAAGAAATAGAGTACATGCATAAAATCCCCTTACAAGGGGATTTTATGATATGATATCGCAATGAAAAAAATTACTGATATCTATACTGAATACAACATCATGCCCAACTTACAGGCGCATCAGTTTCGAGTGGCTGGTGTCGCCTCTCAGGTATGTAATTCTCTGAATGTTCCAATTGATACCCGTTCGGTTATTAGTGCGTGTTTATTGCATGATATGGGTAATATTATCAAATTTCACCTCGAAACATTCCCAGAATTTCTTGAGCCAGAGGGTCTCACATACTGGCAAAATATACAGAATGAATATCTCTCTCGTTATGGACACGACGAACACGAAGCAACAGTAAAAATCATTCAAGAGCTTGGGTTATCAGAAGATATTGTGGAACTCGCAAATCAAAATCGTTTCTCTTGGCTTTGCAAACACAAAGAATCTGACAACCTCGCTTTGAAAATCATTCATTATGCTGATGCACGCGTTGGGCCACATGGCGTCCTCTCTTACGATGAGAGAATGGATGATGCAGGCGTGCGGTATGCGAACCATAAGAATTCTATTGAAGAAGAAAAACGCCACGCCCTTGTATTATGCGGAAAAGAAATTGAAAAACAAATTTTTTCTCATTCAAAAATAAAACCTGAAGACATAAACGATGAATCAACCGCTCTGTATATGGAAGATTTGAAAAATTTCGAGATATAAATCGGGAATATAATTTGAAAGCCTGTCAAAACTGTGTTTTTGTGTATAAAAAACTTGCACACATGCACAAGAGGAGTATAGTTAGGGTAGGGTTATTGACGATGCATTACCTAGAACATATTTTATAGGGGACATTGTGTTCTGATGCGGTGCTGTAACAGTATTATTGTATACAAATCCGTACCATTCATTGTCCCACCTAGCATTTCGCTACGGTAATCGTCTGTTGATAGTCCTAATAAAGAATTCTCTACCTTTTGGTCGAGGATTTTTTATTTTATTTCGGTTATTTCGTTCTTTCTGTGTATAATAAAGATATATTCATAAGCTTCAAGACTCTGATGACGAATGACAAAAATCTAAAAGTAACATTTTGCGCAGGTGCAGGCACAGTAACAGGCGCCAATTTTCTTATTGAGGGTAACGGAAAGAAATTCCTCGTTGATTGCGGGCTCGTTCAGGATACCAAAATTGCTGATGAGGTAAACTGGGAACCATTTCCATACAATCCGGCTGAAATCGATATCCTTTTTATTACTCATGCTCACATAGATCACATTGGCCGTATTCCAAAGCTCGTCCACGATGGATTCAAGGGGAAAATCGTCTCAACGATTCCCACTAAAGATATTTCGGGTGAGATGTTGATTGATACAATTCAAATTCTCTCTCACGATAAAGATCATCATCTTGAGGAGATGTACAATCTTGATGTTCTGAAAACGATTTTTGATATGTGGGAGGGGATTGATTATCATCAAACGCTTAATGTTGATCATGGATTTCAGTTTTCATACAAAGACTCAGGACATATTTTAGGGTCTGGCATGCTCAAGATTGTGTACAATGATACAGAAATTATTTTCACGGGTGACCTCGGTAATTCACCATCTCCAATCATTCGCGACACCGAAGAACTCAATCAAGCGAATTATTTGATCATGGAATCCGTCTATGGTGACCGTAATCACGAAGATCGTGAGGTTCGTAAAGAAAAATTTAAAAAGATTATCATGGAGAATTATCATCGCAAGGGAACACTCATTATCCCGACATTTTCTCTTGAGCGTGCACAGGAACTTCTTTTTGAAATTGATTTACTCATTGAGAAAAAAGAAATTCCCGTTATGCCAATATTCCTCGATTCACCACTGGCGATTAAGCTCACCAAGGTATACAAAAGACACGAACGATATTTCAATGATATGGCAAAGAAGATAATCGCCGGCGGTGATGACATTTTCAACTTTCCTGGACTGAAACAAACCGAACAAACACAAGATTCAAAGGATATTTTACATATTCCTAATCCGAAAATTATTATGGCAGGAAGCGGAATGTCTAACGGTGGACGTATTATTCATCATGAAAAAAATTATCTCCCTGATCCGAACAACACTATACTTCTTGTGGGATATCAGTCGGCAGGTACGCTCGGGAGACTGATTCAAAATGGACAAAAAATACTCCGTATTCAAGGAGAAGACATTCCTCTTCGTGCGCGCGTTGAAATGATCAATGGGTATTCTGGTCACAAAGACTCTGATCACTTGCTTGAGTTCGTTTCAAAAACTGCGCATACCCTCAAAAAAGTTTTTGTTGTTATGGGTGAACCGAAGTCAGCGATGTTTCTGGCACAGAAGTTGCACGACAATCTCGGGGTTGCTGTCGTGACACCTGACGCAGGAGATACTGCCATTCTTGAGTGTGTTCCTAAACAATAGCTTTTTATATCCTATATGCTTACAAATAAAAAAACAGAATATCTGTGCTATAACGGACCAATTGGTAATGGTGATGTGCATAATCATTTGAAATTAAAAATTGGTGTTTCAGGCGCAGCTGAAACTGGCACGTGCGGGATCAACGCCCTTGATCAATCAAAAGAACTTGGACGCGAAATTATTCGCCAGGGTGGAATTATCGTAACCGGGGCATCTTCCGGTTTTCCTTTGTGGAGTGCTATGGGTGCTAAAGAAGAGAAAGGGGTTAGTATTGGAATTTCTCCTGCCTCGAATGAAAACGAACACGTCGAGACGTATCGTCTCCCACTTGATTACATGGATTTGATTATTTATACGGGATTTGGATTCCCAGGACGAGATTTACTTTTTACTCGCAGTTGTGATGCGGTAATTATCGGCTGTGGGAGAATTGGCACCGTACATGAATTCACAATCGCATTCGAAGATGGAAAACCAATTGGGGTTCTCGAAGGGGATTGGACAATGGCAGAAACAATCAAAGATATCATTGCTCGAGGAAATCGTCCGAATGATAAAATTGTGTTTGATTCTGACCCAAAAAAGCTTGTGGAAAAAGTAATTGCGCTCGTAGAAAAAGATAAAAAAATTCACGCATAAGTACGTGAATTTTTTGTTCCTGTCCACATTTCTTTATTGCTCAATATGTATTATACTGAAAGAGTAGATTCTATTATTGCGCCCTTACGTACCTCATGAAAAATTCACTTTTTACATTTCTTAAAACTCACTGGTCACGGATACTCTCAGTCTTCTTTTTTGTCTTTCTGAGCGGTGTCTACATGTATATTTTTGCTGTCGGACCGTTTACTCCCGGGGAAACACTCAATCCAGGTTGTGGGCCCACTGAAAATGGGTGTACAGTCACTGTGGTTCCAACATACACGAATTCAACACCGACACTCACGACGATTGGTGGTGTGTCATCAGGCTCAACATTTGCTGGGAAAACACTCCAAGAAATGTTTGATGATTTGTTGTATCCATATACTGTTCCTACTATTACTCTTTCCATTTCTCCATCCGCAGGTCTTCGTGAATTTGGTAATGACGTTACAAGTACTGAGTTAACTGCAACAACAACGAAACAATCCGACACGCTCACTTCAGTAGTATTCAAACGTGACGGAGTAGCAATTGATACAAACACTCCTCCAGCTTCACCATCAGGTGGAACAGAGACATATACTGAACCAACTGATGTCACAACAACAACTACATTTACCGCAACAGTGAATGACGGTACAACGGTTGTCACTTCAAACAGTCAGACATATACATTTGTCTATGCATACTACTACGGTGTTGGTGCGCAAGGGTTGACTGGTGCACAAATTGCTGGACTCACAAAATCAGTTATTGGTAGCACTTCATCTGTTTCATTTGATTCAGCTGCAAGCAATCAAGTGTATTATTTTGCCTATCCTGCATCATACCCTGCCTTAACTTCAATTACTGAGGATAATGGCTTCCCAGTAATTAACGACTTTACAGTAAGAAGTGAATCAATTACAAATACATACGGACAAGCAACAACATACAGAGTCTATGAATTCAACAACCTAACAACACAAGGATCAGATTTTACTCATACATTCATTCAATAATCATGCGCAAATCAATTATCATTACTCGAATTTTCACTGTCTTTGCAATCGTTGGATTGCTCGGAGGATTTGCGTATCATGTTTTCGCAGCTATTCCACTCGGTTCGAATTTCCAGTTGAACTCACAGCTTCCGCTTGATGCACGAAGTGTTGCTACTACAATCACAACTCGAAATGCAATTTCTTCGGGGGCTCGGTATGAGGGGATGGTTGTCTACGTTGTTGATTCTGATGGCTCTGGTAATCCCGCAACATATCAGTTACAAAATGGTATTACTAATAGTGACTGGGTAGAGTTTGGAAGTGGTGTTGGTTCAGGGACTGTCACATCAGTTTCGGTGAGTACCGCCAATGGTGTTTCTGGTTCTGTTTCGAACAATACTACTACTCCTGCAATTACACTTACACTTGGGGCTATTACTCCTTCAAGCGTAAATGGCCTGACACTAACTGCAGGAGGAACTGGGTTTTCAATAGCAGGAGGAACATCATCAAAGACGCTTACTGTTTCGAATACCCTCACACTCGCGGGGACTGATAGCTCAACACTTAACATTGGTGCGGGGGGAACACTTGGTACAGGAGCGTTTGCTGCGCTTGGTGCAACACGTGCTCTCGATAACCTTGCTTCGGTCGCTATCAACACTTCTCTCGTTTCTGATACTGACAACACAGACGCTCTCGGTTCAGCACTCATCGGATGGTCAGATTTATTTCTTGGTGATGGTGCAGTGGTGAATTTCAATAACGGAGACGTTACTGTTACACACAGTCTTAATGCTGTGACTCTCGCTGGTGGGTCACTTGTTCTACCAAATGCTGGTCTCACTGTCGGTTCTTCTGTTCCATTCAGTGATGCATCAGGAACACTCACTCTTCAGAATGTGGACGATCTTGATCCAACCACAGAGACAACAATTGAGGGAGAGATTGATACACTTGATAACCTAGATCGTATTCAAGGACATCAAGTTACACTTACAGGTGCTCTCACAAGAGTAGGGGCGCATGCGCTTACTCTCACAACGACAGACACAACAAGTATTACGTTACCAACGTCAGGGACACTTGCTACACTCGCTGGAAGTGAAGAGTTAACTAATAAAACATATAATGGTTTAACAGTAACTTCATCAAACGGCACACTTACTGTTGCTAATGGTTCAACGCTTGCAACTTCTGGTGCAAATTCCCTAACACTTACGACTACTGGCGCAACAAATGTGACTTTGCCGACATCAGGGACACTTGCGACAACAACAGATCTTGCCTCATATGTTCCGTACACTGGAGCTACATCTGACCTTACTCTGGGGACACGTAAGGTACACTCTGCACAAATTAATGCGACTTCAGCAACAGCAACAGATGACATACTCACTATTGAACCGGGTTCTGGTGGAGCGGCTCGGTTTTCTGGAACGTTGACTGTTGCCGATTTGACTGCGAATCGTACATGGATTCTACCTGACACATCGGGAACACTTGCCTTGCTCAGTCAACTTTTAGAGGGTTCAACTTCAAGTACGGATGATGAAACATTCCTTGGTCTTAATGCTGGCTCCTCGGCGTCAACTGACCGGACAGTGTTTGTTGGTGAAGGAGCAGGTCAGAATACAACAGGGGCTACGTTCGTGGCGGTTGGGTATAACGCAGGACGATCGACGTCTGGTACTGTTCGAGCGCAACAATCTGTCTTTCTGGGGTCATCAGCGGGGGCGAATAGTAGTGATGCTTCAACAACATCATCTGTGTTTATTGGGTATCGAACAGGAAATGGTGCTTCGACTGCGTCTAATTCTATTTTTATCGGAACATCCACTGGTGTGACTGATCTTGTCGATAATACATCAACTGGTTCATCGATTTTAATTGGAGACGGAGCATCAACAGGTGGATTTTCTAATTCTATTGCTTTTGGTAAGGGGGCCACAAATACAGCCACGAATCAAATTGTCTTTGGATCTTCAAGTACTTCATATACAAGTCTAGTGTTTGGTAATGGTGTAACATCAGCGACTCCTGTTAATTCGACACTTACGGCAACGGGTGGTTCGGACGCTTCGGGTTCAAGTGGTACTCTCACTGTCTCAGGAGGGAGTGGGGCTGGAGCTAATGATATTAACGGAGGGAATCTTATTTTAACTGGAGGAAATTCGACTGGTGGAGGAATAGGAGGAGATATTCTCTTTAAGACGTCTGAAATAGGTGTATCCCCAGTATCTACTCCCAACAATCTTATTACTCGTATGATAATTAAGAATGGATCGAACCAAAATTCGAATGGCTATGTTGGTATTCATACTACATCTCCGAGTACTATCTTGTCATTTGGAGGAGATGAGAACCGTACGATTGGTCTTGAGCGCACATCTTCTGGTGTAGGTAAAGATCTTACACTATCTGCTGGATCTGCTGTTTCTGGAGGTACTAATTTCAATGGAGGACATCTATTCCTTCAGTCTGGTATTGCAACAGGAACGGGTTCTTCAAATATTTATTTTAAAACAAGTCCCGCTGGATCATCTGGAGGTACTGATACAACATCCTCTATCGCGGTAACTATTTTAGGAAGCGGTAATGTTGGTATCGGTGACCAAACACCGTCTGGATTCTTTACTGTTGGTAGTGGGGATCCGTTTCAAGTGAGTTCCGCTGGTGCAATAACTGCAGCGACAGGGATTACTTCAAGTGGGACAATTACATTTAGTGGTATTGGTGCTACGAACTCCGGAGATGAATATCTTTGTATCAATCCAGGAACTAAAGTTATTACAACTGGTCTAAACTGTGGTGCATCATCGATGCGATTTAAGCATGATATTCAAAATCTAGATAATAGTTTGGATAAAGTACTCGCTATGCGCCCTGTTTCATATTTATACAATGGAACAAATAAAGAAGACATCGGTTTCATCGCTGAAGAAATATACGATATTGAGCCACGCCTTGTCTTCTATGAAGCAGATGGAGTGACACCGCGTGGTCTACGATATGAAAAATTTGTTTCACTTCTTGCGGGTGCTCTACAAGAGCTCAATACAAAAGTGTCTGATCTCGAACTCGTTGTAGCCGGATTTACTTCTCTTGATCTTGAAAATCCTTCATCGTTCGGTTCTCTTATTAAAACATTCCTTGCTGAAAATATTCTTGCTATTAAAGATTTAACTGCATCAGTGCTTCGTATTGATGGGGAAGTGTGTGTGGAGGATGAGTTCGAGAAAGTTTGTCTCCCTAAAGATCAATTCAAGGAACTCTTGAGAAATGCAGGAGGAATTGTTACAGATAAAGATACATCTTCTCCTGTTGTGACACCACCAGATTCAGGAGCAGGGAATATTGGTACAGTACCTAGTGCTCCTGAAGAGGGGTCACCAACACCCCCTGATGGTGCTCCCGTAGAGGAGCCTTCTGCCGAGAATCCCGATACTGCCCCAGAGACCTCCTCAGAGGAAACCCCTCCACCGGCTGATACTGGTTCAGGCACAACAGATACACCACCAATCGATATTCCGCAAGTAGAACCACAAATATAAAATTCCCCTAGGCACAGCCTAGGGGAATTTTATTCTACTTACCACTAACTACTTTCTACTTACTAGCATTAGCAATACGAGCGAATGTTTCAGGGTTGTTTTCGGCGATATCAGCGAGTACTTTTCGGTCGAGGCCGATGTTCTTCTTTTTGAGACCGTCAATGAACTTACTATATGACATTTCAAATGGTCGGATAGCAGCATTGATACGGAGGGTCCAGACTGTTCGAGCATCAGCTTTCTTGTCTTTGCGGTGTGCAAATGAGTACGCACCAGCGTGATTAAGAGCTTCCTTTGCGGCAGCTTCTTTGTTTTTGCGTCCAAAACGGAATCCTTTTGTTTGTGAAAGGATATTCTTTCGGCGCTTGTTTTTTATAACTCCTCTTTTAACTCGTGTCATATATGTATAATTTTAATTTGTCACCCTTCGGGTGATCTCCCCTAGGGAGATAATTCGTAATTAGTAATTGTCTATGCGTTTGGCAAATATGTGCGGGTAAGTTTGTTTGAAAGATGTAATTCTCCCATTTTCTTTCCAGCTAACTGCTTTTTTCGTGACTGCTTTGAATTGAAGTGATTAAATCCAGGGGCACGTGCCAAAATTTTACCCTTTTTTGTTATCTTCAATCGCTTTGTTAGTGATTTGTTTGTTTTAATACTCATATATTTATTATTTATCTTTTTCGATAGTAATTGTTGGACCTTTTGGACCCTTTTTATATTCTTCGGCAATCTTATAGTTTTCTGTAATCAAGTGCAATACTCGATCAAGTCGTTCTCGCAAGAATGCGTCTGGCATATATTTTGAACGACCAGAGAGGAACAACTCTACCTTGATTCTATGACCCTCAGTGAGCCATTCTGACGCCTTACGGGCTTTCATTGCAAGGTCATTGTCGCCAGTACCAATCTTTATTTGAATCGCTTTTGTTTCGGTTCGTTTGGCACCTGCTTTTGACTTCTTGTCCTTTTTGTTCTGTTCGTATTTAAATTTTCCGTAGTCGGCAATTTTTGCAATCGGAGGGTTTGTTGTACTTGTGACTTCAATCAAATCAAGTCCGAGCGATTGGGCTTTTTCAAGGGCGTCTTTGAAACTCAAAACACCAAGGTTTTCACCTGTATGCAAAATCACACGGACTTCGCTTGCTCGTATTTGGTTATTGATTCGTTCTCTCAAGTGAGTTTTTACCAGCCGATAGAAAATAAATAGACTACCTACCTAGGGGGAATAATAGCATATTCGTGCTAGTATGGCAATATGTCAGATAACAGAGTCCTTGTCTATAAAAAACCAGGCCAAACCCCTCTTGAGGCAGTGACCGAAGCTAAAAATACCTATCCGAACTGGAAACATGTGCCTGTGACGTACGCTGGGAGACTCGACCCCCTTGCAGAGGGAGCACTCCTTCTCCTTGCAGGTGAGGAATGTCTAAAAAAGGATGAATATCTCGCACTTTCAAAAGAGTACGAACTCTCGATTCTTTTTGGATTTTCTACTGATACGTATGATCTTATGGGTCTAATAACCGAGAGTACTTTCTTGCCTGAAGATACTTCTTTTATCTCTAATCTTGAAAAAATCACCCCGCAATTCACTGGTCGTATTCGCCAGACATATCCTGTCTATTCATCACGGACAGTAGATGGTAAGCCTCTCTTTCAATGGGCGCGTGAGGGGAAATTACATGAGATCACTATCCCGTCACACGATGTGTTTGTTGAATCAATCGAAGTTGTAAGTCATGGCGAGATTGATCATGGGGTATTGGTGAAGCGTATCCATACTGATATTGCACGCGTTCACGGTGATTTTCGCCAAGAAGAAATAATTTCTCTATGGAATAAAACACTTGAGAACTATCAAGGGAAAACATTCCCCGTTGTTACTTTGCGAATTAAATGTGGAAGTGGAGTGTATGTTCGTGCCCTTGCTCATGATATTGGCAAATCACTTGGTGTGCCAGCACTTGCACTCAAAATCATCCGAACAAAAATCGGCGAATTTTCTGTCTTATAGTGCGAGAAGTTTTTTTGTTTCCTCAAAAAGAGTGTCTATTCTTTCTTTTGTCTGTGCTTCTCCGATGAGACGTATGATTGGTTCTGTGTTTGATGGACGAAGATGAATCCATGATTTATCAGAGAAATCGAGTCGGAGTCCGTCGAGTTCATTTACCTTTGAATTCTTAAAATACTCTTTCATATTTCTATACATCACATCAGGTGTGCCTGTTTGTGGTATTTTATCTTTTCTCATTTCATAGTGGGGGAGTGAACTGATTATTTCATCTATATACGCCTCGCGTTCGGCACAGAGTGCGAGGATAAGCGCGATACTTGTGAAGCTATCGCGAGCAGTATTGATGGTAGGGTAGATAATTCCACCTCCACCCTCACCACCGATAATTGCAGAATGTTCCATGATTCCTAAAACGACGTTTGCCTCACCAACTTTTGTACGAACACAGGTGCCATTATATTTTTCTGCAATATCAGCATTCATTTGTGAGGTCGACATATTTATCACCACTGTTCCCCCTTGGTGTTTTGATAACACCGCTTCTACCCCAAGTGCGAGTGTATATTCTTCAGAAATAATTTCACCGTATCTGTCTATGACTACGAGACGGTCAGCGTCAGGGTCTTGGGCAAATCCAATATCAGCACCTGATTCTTTCACCAGCCGTGCAATATCTGTCAGATTTTCTCGAAGTGGTTCTGGTTTGTGGGCGAATTTTCCATTGGGAATATTATTGAGCGGTATGAGTTCTACGCCCAGTGCTTCAAAGAGCAATGGGTCAAGTACACAGGCCGAGGCATTTATCATGTCGACGGCAACTTTGAATTTCCGGGCGCGAATTTTCTCACTATCAATATGAGAGATGATTTTTGTTATATGTTCTTTTCCGAGAGTTGTGTTTTCTGTCACTGTTCCTTTTTCTAATACTTTAGTGTCTTCGTTTGTGTCATATCGTTTTTGTATATCAGCGACTTCGTTTTCGCTTGTAAATAATGCTTTATGAGTAACAAATTTAAGCCCGTTGTATTCGATAGGGTTATGACTTGCGGTTATAATAATCGCTCCATCGTATTCATGTGTTCGCACTGCGAATAATACTGTCGGTGTTGGCAGGATGTCTCCGTCGATAATCTGTATTCCAAGAGAGGAAAGTGTTTCAATAATTGCATGCTTGATTTCAAGTCCACTCTCTCGTCCGTCTCGGGCGATGAGAAATGTTGGATGTGTGTTACGTGTTTCTTGTACAAAGCACGCAAAAGCGCTTGCATATCTTTGCGCAATTTCAGCTGTAAGTGTTTCTCCCCAGATGCCTCGGTATCCAGAAACGGTTAGTTTGGGTTGTTGTGCCATGTGAGTATGATAGCAGGTTTTAATTTTTGGGAAAATAAAAAGCCCTGCGAATATCGCAAGGCTTTCTGTCGATGTGTTTATGAAGTTTTTATCCGTGGGAGCGATAAAATTGATTTTCCCTAATCTCGCTGATTTGTTTCCAAAGAGTGAATATAACACTGATTTGTTGAACAACTCGGTCAGTTTCTAATTTTAGAAATCTTGGCTCAGTATTGGAATTCTCTGTGAGCACTCCTCGAATCGCTTGCGGGTCGGTGTCAATAATTCCTTCTACCCTAAGAATTTTTTCTCCAAAATAATCAACTTTTTTCTCTATGGTATAAAGCTCTGTTTTGTTCAAGAAGAAAGAAGTACTATCTTCAGGAGATTGGGGGCCATTACTTTTAGAAAGTTCTATACGATGTTCCCAAAGAGTGAATCGATAAAACACTTTACCAACACAAGTGTCGAATGCATAAAAATATGTTGTATCAATCCTAAGCTCAAAACTGTTACTATCAATCTTGATGATCTCAATATGCTTATTTTCAAATAAGCACTCTGTTTTAGAGTCATACCTCAAGGATAAGTTTTTAAGTGTCTTATTTGATACTTGCAAACAGGAATCGATGAAGTTTTCTTTTTTGGTTTGGGCAGATACTGCGATGCAAAACGAAAAAAGAACGAGAAAAAGAAACATTATTTTTTTCATAAGCGGAATTGTTTTATAAAACAATATCACGTATACATGGATATGTCAAGAATGTTGGGAGTTTCGCCCTACGGTCGCAGGTACTTTTCAATCAGCCTTGGGCTGATACTGAAAAGTCTTTCAACTCCCAGACGTATGCAAAGCAGTTTGCATACTCATCTCCACTTAAAAAACAAAAACACCCTTAAGGGGTGAATGTTTTTACAAGTGGAGATGCTGGGAGTTGAACCCAGATGCAGAAGATGCTTTTATGTGAATCTACATGTGTATCGCATTCATTGGTTTAAATATATGTTCTAAAGAATACGAAAGGGGAACATATACCGAGCTCTTAATTGTCGGAATCTCTATCGAGCATTTAGAGATTCGTAACCCGATAAGTTATGCCTCTTATATGTATCGGATGTCGATACAAGAGACACCTGATTGACCTAAATTAGGCGAATGCAGGAGCGAAGTTACCCAAATATGGTGACTTCACCTTAGCGACAGTCTTTGCAGATAGTCTTGTGCAAGAAGTTTTAAAAGATTCCTGCGTACTTTACATGCACACATAAAATGACAGCTCATGTCGAAGCCCGTCATCCCCATATTATTCTTTCAAAGTTCTGCGAATCTCGCGATCTGTATCGCGTTTCTTGATTGTCTCACGCTTATCGTGCAATTTCTTGCCTTTGGCAACTGCGAGCTCAACCTTAATTCGACGCCCTTTACTATACAATGAAAGTGGGATAAGCGTCAATCCTTTGGTGCTATCTTTATCAGCAAGGTATTTGATTTCCTTTTTGGAAAGGAGGAGGCGACGCTCACGATCAGGGTTGTGTCCAATATTATTTAATGGCTGATAGGGGGTGATATGCATACCAACGAGGAAAATTTCACCACCCCGAATCGAACAATACGCACCCGCAAGACTCGCTGAGCCGTTCTTTAGGGATTTTACTTCATGCCCAAGAAGCTCAATACCTGCCTCGAGTTTCTCTTCGATTTCGTAGTTAAAATAGGCTTTTCGGTTGTCTATATATGTAGCCATTACAGGTTTATCGTACCAGTAATAGGGAATAATATCAAAATAGAGCTCTATTTTAGATTCGTTCGTATCTATTGACAATAGTTGTTATTTGGTATATAATACATCTAATAAATCGTATTTTTTATGCCAACAATTTTTAAAAAAGTACCAGGATGGGTTTGGGGATGGGCAATTGGATTGACCTTGTTTGGAACTTTCATTTGGGTTTACATATTAGCAACCCAATAACCACCAACACTCACCCGTGAAAGCGAATCATCATAGATGATTCGCTTTTTGTTTTGTCTGTCATTTGTGTATACTACGAGATATGGATTCTAAAAAGAAAAAATCAAAAAATAAAGTTCCTGGTATTGGCAATCAGCTTCTTGTTGCAGTGTTTATTTTTATCAGTATTGCACTTGTCTATTCATTTGTTGCGAAAAAACCAGAGGAGATAAAAGAACTTACTATTTCTGATGTTGCGAGCGGTATTACTGCTGGCACAATCGAAAAAATTGAAGTTGCGGGGGACACAGCGACTATCCTCTTTAAAGACAAAACAAAAGGTGAAGCAAAGAAAGAAGCAGAAAGCTCTCTTTCTGAAACACTCTTTAACTATGGTGTCACACCAGAGAAGCTCGCGGTAACTCCAATTGAAATCAAAAATGAAAGTGGCTTTGCGTATTGGCTCGGCAACATTTTGCCATTTCTTTTGCCAATTATGCTCGTGCTCTTTTTTATCTGGATGCTCTCACGACAAGTAAAGGGTGCTGGTATGCAGGCATTTACATTCGGACAATCACGGGCGCGTATCACTGACCCAAATGATAAGAATAATAAAGTTACATTCAAAGATGTTGCAGGAAACAAAGAAGCGAAAGAAGAATTAAAAGAAATTGTAGATTTCTTGCGCAATCCAAAAAAGTTTCTTGAAATCGGCGCGCGTATTCCGAAAGGCGTGCTTCTAACAGGAAGTCCAGGTACAGGTAAAACACTTCTCGCTCGTGCAGTTGCAGGTGAGGCGGGTGTTCCATTCTTCCACCTCTCTGGTTCTGAATTCGTAGAGATGTTTGTTGGTGTTGGTGCATCACGCGTACGTGACCTCTTTGCGATGGCAAAAAAATCTGCTCCAGCGATTGTCTTTATCGACGAAATAGATGCTGTTGGACGCGTGCGTGGTACAGGTGTCGGCGGGGGAAATGATGAGCGCGAGCAAACACTCAACCAGATTCTTGTGGAAATGGACGGCTTTGATCCAAATGAAAAGGTGATTGTTATGGCAGCGACCAATCGCTCTGATGTGCTCGACCCAGCGCTTCTCCGCCCAGGACGTTTTGACCGCCGAGTTAAGCTTGATTTACCTGATCGTGCTGACCGTGAAGAAATACTCACAATTCATTCAACAAAAAAGCCATTTGCTGAAGATGTGAATTTGAAAATAATCGCTGAGCGAACACCAGGATTCTCTGGTGCTGACCTCTACTCTCTCATGAATGAAGGGGCAATTCTCGCTGCCCGTGAAGACCGCAAGAAAGTGGCGCAGTTTGACCTCATTCGTTCAATTGAGAAAGTAATGATGGGGCCTGAACGTAAAAGTCATCTTCTCTCAAAAGAAGAAAAGAAAATTACTGCCTACCATGAAGCAGGGCATGCGCTCGTTGCATCAGTGCTTCCGTATGCTGATCCAGTACACAAGGTATCTATCGTCTCTCGCGGGAGTGCTGGCGGATATACACTCAAGCTCCCACTCGAAGAACGAAAACTACAAAGCAAAAAAGAATTTCTCGACGATATCGCAATGGCTCTCGGTGGGTATTCCGCAGAGCAAATGATTTTTGGGGATATTACAACTGGTCCATCGAATGATTTGCAGGTGGCGACCTCTATGGCTCGTGCGATGGTTACTCGATGGGGAATGAGTGACGAGATTGGACCGATTGCCCTTGAATCAGATGGTGGACGAACACTCTTTGGGCGTGGAGTTGATGATAAAGAATATTCAGAACGAGTCTCAGCATTGATTGATGGTGAGGTTTCAAAGATTATGAACAATGCGCTCGTTGTTGCAAATCAGGTTTTGTCAGAAAAGCGCGCCGTGCTCGATGCGATTGCAAATAAGTTGATTGAAGTTGAAACACTTGAACAAGATGAATATGAAAAAATAATTATCGCTCACGGTATTATGCCAAAGAAAAAGCAGGAACAGGTGATATAATATCTTTGTAATGCTTCAGCGATTTTGGGCGTGGTATGAAAAACGTTATCGGGTTATCGCACCGCTCACCGCAGGTCTCTTTCTTCTCCAACTTGTTCATCTCTACTGGATGACGACAAACGTTGTTTTCTTTCGCCTCTATGGGTATCCATTGTGGAATCCAAGTGAATTTTGGAATTCGGTTATTGCAATTGTTGATTACACAGAAATACCGGCTATTATCACGAGCACACTACTCTATCTTCATCAGTTGCGCCAAGGGGGAGGCTGGCGAAGTATACTGTTCCTCATCCTCATCAACTCACAATGGGTGCATCTCTTTTGGATTACCGACGAGATTATTTATGCGAATTTAACTGGGGCTGTTCTTCTCCCTCTTCCGGCATGGCTGTCGTGGCTCGCTATTTCAATTGACTATCTTGAACTGCCCGTGATTTTTGATACGATTCGCAGTTCACTGCGTCTGTTGCGGAATAAAAAATCATAGGATATAGTACACATATTATTCCGCCCTTAGCTCAGTTGGTTAGAGCACCTAGCTTATACCTAGGGGGTCCCACGTTCGAGTCGTGGAGGGCGGACAATAACTAAAAAACGCACCTAGGTGCGTTTTTTAGTAGGGAAAATTTTTAATGCCCGTGCGGGATGAGAATCAAACTCGCGGTGAGGAGAACAACACCAATGAAGAATCCAAACACTGTTTTCGCGGTCCATTTTGCATGAAGGATGTCTGTTGAGATTTTCCAGAGAATAATACCAGCCGAGAGGGTAATTAAGATTGCTTCAAGGGATTCATTTTCACTAAAGAATAATCCAAAGAAAATACTG
>Ga0172380_10002836_pt1 | contig 25427 bp, 23 predicted proteins | sample Leawe162metaG_FD_119747 | JGI IMG/M metagenome (GOLD analysis project Ga0172380, IMG submission 119747) | Leachate microbial communities from a municipal landfill in Southern Ontario, Canada - Leachate well 162 metaG | ecosystem: Engineered > Solid waste > Landfill > Unclassified | place...
CGCTGTACAGGTCCGATACGTCTCGTCCAAATTTCATCGGGGCCTCTTCCACCAGTTCAGGGCTGGTATCCAGCTCTTCCGGGCTGAGTGCGGCAGTATTGGCGAGCAGGCCGATCACTCGCTCCCTTACCTGCGGGGATGAGTTTTTCCCGTGCAGCAGGGCAGCACGAAAGACTGAAGCATGGGTACAGTTGACCAGGTATGCCAGGGGACGTGGTGCTATCTCTGAATCAATGGTGGCAATCGCTACGTTGAGTGGTGTCCCATCCAGCAGGGTTCCTTCAGGTCTGACCACAAAACTGATCACGTAACTCAGTCCGGTCGCGGCTTGAGCCCTGGCCAAACCGACAGCCTCACTGAGAGCCGGAAGAGTGGCTGCCAGCAGGAAGTCAACACCTGCCGAAGCCAGCGCCTCTGCCTGCCAGGCATGATATTCGACCGCCGCACCGGCAGTCATGGCCTCAGCCGGTTTGTAAGCATCACCGCGGCAACTCATCAGCCCGCAAATAGCCACTTGGCTGGCGTAGGTGCCAAAACTGCCACGCAACTCATACAAGAAGCGGAAATTGTCACCATTCAGGTCTCGGCCGGACAACCCTGCTGCGGCAATGCGATCCCGTCCGGCCCGCCACGTAGGGGTGGATAAAAGCATCGGCAGATTGAAGCGGTGACCTATTTGAAGGTATTGGCGGCAGATGGCCTCCAACGCGGACCTGCCTTCTTCGGTATAGATAAGTGCCGAATTAACCACATGTTCATCAAGCTGGATGATGTCTGAACGGCGCAAACGTTCAATGACCGCACCTTCGCCCAGAATAACCGGAGATGCGGCCAATAATTCCTGAAACGACACACTCAATCGGGGCGTCATAGCGCCTCCTCCCAACCTGGCGATGGGAAAACTTGCATTCCCCGCGCCCGGTTTTATTCAGGGCTATTCCATGCCGGACTTTCTGACAACCACGTATGAAAAAATATGAAGTTGCCTCTCTACAGAACTTCGTCCGGGGTGGCGAATTTCTTGAATTCAGCTTTGCCTGCCATGGTTGTTTCCCCTTCAATAACTCTACTTCTTAGGTGTAATTTTACGCCGGTTGCTGCTGTTTGTATCCATCTTTCTCAGCACGTTTGAGCACGACAAGCCACTTAACACGCGACCTGATATGGAGTTTACGATAAATCACAGAGAGTGCCAGGTTCGGGGATTTAACATGGATATTGTTGACATATGCGTAAAAAGTCCTTATAGGTAGTCGTATGACTACCTATTGCCCGCAAACCAGAAATGAGCTCACTCAACGCCAGAAACAGGTGTTGCAGTTCATTACCTCGTTCTCGGGTGATAATGGCTATGCACCCAGCCAGCGGGAAATAGCAGGACACCTGAATGTTTCCGGAACACTCCCGGTCATGAAACATCTCAGTGCGTTGGAGCGTAAGGGGTACATCAAGCGGGATCATGTAAATCGGGGGATTACGCTGAAGACATCGGTCACTCCGTCGGTTTCCCTCCCGATTGTCGGCACGGTCCGCGCCGGCCACCTCTCCCCGGCTATCGAGGATATTCAGGGATACTTCTCTGTCGACCCGATGGCGGTTAAGGGAACTGACTGTTTCTTCCTGCGGGTTAGTGGGGAATCAATGATCAATGCAGGCATCTTCGATGGCGATCTGGCTCTGGTGCGGCCACAACCGACTGCCGACAACAAGGACACCGTGGTTGCCATGATCGATGGTGAGGTGACCCTCAAATGGTTCTACCGCGAGCAGGATCACATTCGCCTGCAGCCGGCAAACCCGAACATGGGGCCAATCATCATTCGTCCGGGAGATGGCGAACTAAGCATAGTCGGCAAGGTAATAGGCGTTTACCGCCGGATGTAAAAAGCCATGATCGTTTTATATTCATGCCTTTCAAGGCAATCAGCAGATCGATGCACTAATAAAGGATAGATAAACAGGGGAGTGGAAAATGGAACCGATTACCTTATGCGGAGCAGTAATCCTTGCGGTTGGCCTGTGGGAGGAGTTCGAACCAATAATAATGAAGATTACAAAAACAATTTCCAGAATGGCGACCATAACGCCTTCACCGGCAGTGCAGAGACCCCTCTATGTGAAATACATGGCGGGCATGAGCAATTGACACCTCTTGGAGGTTGCCTCCGGGCACCCCGGTCCGCTTTGGGCGTGTGCCATCGTGCTTACGCCAACCAGGGAAAGGCAGGTCAAGAGCGTCAGGCAGACATGAACACGTAATCTTCTTCTCATACACTCCTCCCGTTGTTGTGAGAAAAATCAAAATTATCCCTATCTATTTGAGCTCCTTGTCGATGGCAGTGACAAAGCCGGGAAGGGAGCGATCCTTGAGGTGCCGGCCGTTGATATAGATCCACGGTGTTGCGGAGACGCCAAGTTTTTTTGCGTCGGCGTAGTCACGGTCAACCAATGCTTTCAGCGCAGGATCCTGCATTTTTTTTCTGAAACGATCCATGTTCAGTTTCAACATGCCGGCAATTTCGATGACTTTCGCGTCGTTCAGCACACTCTGGTTTTCAAACAGTTTGTCGTGGAATTCCCAGAATTTCCCCTGCTCATCCGCAGCCAGAGCCGCAGTTGCCGCCTTCATGGTGAAGTCGTGGGCAGGGATGAATTTGTGAGTCAGCCTAACTTCTTTGGGATACTTCTCCAGCACCTGCTGGAGTAACGGCTCAAGCCGTTTGCACCCCCCTCAGAGGTAGTCGGAAAATACCACGACAGTGACCGGAGCGTTCCGGGGTCCCGTGAAGGGATGGCCCGCGGTGTCGATGGCCGCTCGTGGCTCCGGTTGTTCCACAGCCATCCCCCATGCGGCACACAAAAGTATAATCAGGGTTGCCAACAGTGTCTGGATCAAGGTTTTTTTCATGGTTACGCCTCCTTCGTGACTTCCTTGCCGTCCGTTTGGAAAGTTAGACCACCAATCGAATTCGCTGATGGCCGATCCGGAATTTCCGGATCTAACAAAGGTATCAGAAAGCGGAGCAAGTGCAACCGGCCTGTTATGTCACCTGGGCTTTCGAGGTCCTGGCGCAAAATAACGCCCCAGCTTTGCATCCAGTTCGTCGATCCAACCGGCTTTGGAGTCCGGAAAGGCATCCGCGTACGGCACGTAGGGTTTGATATCCAGAACAGGCGTGCCATCCAGGAGGTCAACACCTCGAAGGTGTAGCGTCCTGCCTTCAATCTTTACCAATTCTACAGCCGACAGGCCAATAGAATTGGGACGATGAGGGGATCGGGTAGCCAAAACGCCCCGCTTTGGTCCGCCCCGGGGCGGCTTGACACTGCTTTTCCAGCCTTCACTCAGATGAAAGGCGAAGATAAGCCAAAGCCTCTCGAAGCCGCTCAGATCTTGAATGACTTTCTCATCCAGCCAGTCAGCGAGTTCCAAAGTGGCTATCGCGAACTCCCCGGTTTCCGTGCCTTCCACCACCGTGCTTTGATGGGGCGCATCAATTCGGCGGGAATAGGGGGATCTCAGGATGCCAATGGGGCGATAGGTAAAATGGGAGTCCTGGGTCATGTCAGGAGTTTTTGTATTCTTGGATCAATCATAATTCCGGGCCTCGATTGATAAGTATTGGTTCAACGGCTAGCGGGCTGCGTGGGAACAAAGCGAACACGGCACAAGCCGAGTGCCATGTGGTTTGCATGGCCACCGTCAGGCTCATCATATTAACACAAGTCGTAAAAACAAAGTGATCATACAACCAACGTTTGCCAACAATTGTAAAAGGGCCTGCATGGTGGTGCAGGCCCTTTAGACTTTTTCACGCGAAAGCAGCGGTACGTGCGGGCACTTCCCCGCTGAACATCACATGACCGGCATAGTGCCGACATAGTACGGCCGCATCATCTCGTTGTCCTCGTGGGAGAGGATGTGGCAGTGCCAGACGAAGAGACCGGCGATGTCGTACTTGGCCTTGACTCTGGCGACCGTCCCCGGATAGACGATCAACGTATCCTTGGTGCCTGTCTCCCAGGCTTCAGGAGGCCGGGGAGTGCCGGCCAGCACCGCGGGGGGAGTCGATATCCCTTCCGCATCCGTCGCCAGATCCTGGCGATTGATCACCTCGAACTGCACCAGATGAATATGGATCGGGTGTGCATCGGCCGTGAAGTTGTAGATCTCCCAGATCTCGGTGTCTCCCAGTTTCGGGTTCTCGCTGATCGTCTCCATCCAGGACTTCGGCACGGGATTACCATTGGTATCGAGAATTCCCAGACGCGCCGACGTGGGACCGAAAGCGTTACTCATATCCGGGGCGCACGGAGCTTGGACGATGTTTCCGCCGTTTACCTCCGCACAGAGCGACATCGACATGTCTTCGTTGAGCGACAGCCTGCGGACGCTATCCGCGGCGCCCAGGCGCGGAAGCTCAGGCAGGTGCAGCCTAGCGGCCGGTTTGGAGGAATCGGGGATTGTCTTTTTGCCCACGATAAACTTCATCACCCTTCCGGTCGTCGTCGGATCGGCGGACTCGAAATCGACACCCGGTACTCCGCCGCCGAAGGGCTCATCCGGGCCGAGGTTGAGCATCGTTATTTCGGTACCGACCGGAACATTAGAGAAATCCACAATCACGTCGGCCCGCTCGGACGGCGCAATCAGCAGGGTGTCGAGCTGCACCGGTGACGGGAGAAATCCGCCGTCTGCGCCGATCTGCCAGAACGGCAGGTTGTTGTCGTTTTTCAGGATCAGGAAGCGTGAGTCGCTGGCATTAAGGAAACGCAGGCGGTAGCGGCTCTGCTCCACGTTAAGGAAGGGCCATGTTTTGCCATTCACCACCATGGTGTTGCCGAAGAACTCCGGATTCCAGATGGGGGATACATCCGATCCTGATGTCGGAATGAACGGAATCACCAGCTGTCCTGCCCCCGGGAACTGCTCAGGATGAGTGGGGAATTGAAGCCCTTCGAAGAAAGCACGGTTGTCGGGATAGAAGAGCTTGGTATTCCCGTTATTATCCACGTCAAACGCCTTGTCCTGAATCACAATCGGTATCTCGCGAATGTGATTCCTGACCTTGGGGTTGCTGTTTGGGTCAAGGCCGGGAAGCGGTGCCGGACCGGGAAGTCTGAGCCGGAGCTCCTTGACATCCCGGATCATGAAAAAGCCCGTTGTTCCCGCGTATATATTGGCCCGTGTCATGCCCAGGGAGTGGTCGTGGTACCAGAGTGTGGCGGAACGCTGGTCGTTACTGTACTGGAACAGCGCGGCGCCGTCTTCAAGAGGCGTTCCCGGAATCTGGCCAAACTTGGATCCCCGTGTCGCAAAACCGGAGGGGATATCATTTGCGGCCGCAAGGTACCAAGCCTCCGGATAGCCGTCACTGTCGGGTTGGACGTGGGCTCCATGCACGTGGGTGATGATGGGGACCGGCCCCGTGTAGGGGTCCTGGCTCCGGCCGCGGCAGTCGGTCATCGACATGGGCAACGTCATCGTACCCATGTTCCCATCAATGCAGTCCTGGGCCGGATTGGCCCAGTGCAGGGTCTGGTCGATGGGCAAAATGTGCGGCAGAAACTTCCCTGTGAGAGGGTCCTTCAGGTTGTTGACCCATTTAACCCTTGTCGGGATGTTCCTGAGGTTTTCTATGGTCCAAGCGGGATAGTTGCGTGTCTCGGGACGTCCAACCGCCCCGTAGCTCCATACGGTCGTCGGTTTAAGCGAATTGCCGTTAATATCGTGCTTCGGCAGAATCTGCTGGTCAAACTGAACGACCTCGATCTCGTAGTAAGGGACGAACTTCCTGATCGTATTATCGAATTTTAGGTCCTTGGCGGGCATAGCTGGTAGGATCACGAGCGGTTCCGTGAACTGCGGGATTGTCGTGGGGTCGAGCGTCCCACCCGGCACAAATGCGAAGCTATTGACGGCGCCCAAAGCAGAGAGCAGGACGCCCAGGAAAATATTTATTGTTTTCATGTTGGTACCTCCTGACATTGTGCGATGTTGAGCGATAAAAGTTTAAATCAGATACTATTGTCCTGCTTCTTGCTCATGATAGCTGCGGTTCATTTTCTTCGAGTCTATTTCTGGAAAAAAAACAAAGACTAAATGATATTGAAAATCATTTGCTTTATTAGATGCTACTGCGGAGAAAAATTGATGTCAAGAGTTGATGTCTACTGGGAGGGTACGCAGGGTGTTAATCCGCATGACGGTTTAATCTGCCATACGGAAGACCTGGAAGATGATGTGGATGATATTATTCGGTATTTCGGGAAAGAATCTCTTCTAATAGGACAGACAAAAAAATATCCCCACTACTGACTTTATGGGGACAGTGTGGGGACAGTTACTACATTGACTCATTCAACTTACTGAATCAATTATGTTTTATTGGAGCGGGAAACGAGATTCGAACTCGCGACCTCAACCTTGGGAAGGTTGCACTCTACCACTGAGTTATTCCCGCATTTAGCTGATAAAAAACAAGCCTGATTACCTGTTTCAAGATAATCAGACTCGTTTTAATTGGCTCCCCTTCGCGGACTCGAACCACGGACAAGGTGATTAACAGTCACCTGCTCTACCAACTGAGCTAAAGGGGAATATAACCACAAAACAGCGCTCAGTGCCGAATTATGGAGTAAGTCTAAACCGTAACAAACCCGCTAAGATCGATCGCATCAGCAATCTTTTGCAACCATCAAAAGCGTCCCGTTATTTATCATGCGTCGCGTAAAATTGTCAACCAAAATTTATAATATTTGCCGCAGATTTTTCAAATAAGCATAACAAATTATTGTAGCCGCCCTAACGGACCTGCAGGTCGGCGTCTTTCTGCTCCAGATCCTTATCCATTTCCACGCGATAGCGCTGAAGCAACGAGGCAAGATGTGGTTCTGAAAGCGCCAGAATCTGTACAGCAAACAGGCCGGCGTTTTTTGCCCCTGCCTTGCCGATAGCCATTGTTGCCACCGGGATACCTCCCGGCATCTGTACCGTCGCATACAATGCATCCACACCATTCAGTGCCCCGCCCGGCATCGGCACGCCAATGACGGGGAGGATTGTTTTCGAGGCAACGACGCCAGCCAGATGAGCAGCCATGCCGGCACCGGCAATGATGATTTTAATACCTCGATCTGCCGCTTCCGATGCAAGAGCCATCGTGCGGGCCGGTGAACGGTGCGCCGACGAAATCCGCATTTCATACGGAATATCAAAAATACGGAGAATATCGGCCGCTTCCTGCATAACCGAAAGATCGGTATCGCTTCCCATCATCAGCAGTACAATCGGGGCAGCTTTCATTGTTTCTCCTTGTGGCTTTCTCCGAATTTTCATTAACGCTCAAGCGCTTTTTTGCCGATGTCGCTGCGATACTGGACACCCGGCCAGGTAATACGCGAGACCCCTTGATAGGCAGCATCTATGGCGCCTTTGACCGTTGTCCCGAGAGCCGTAACACCAAGGACCCTGCCCCCGTTTGTGACGCATGCAGCACCCTTTTGTGCCGTTCCGGCATGAAAAACGTACAGATCTTCAAGCTGCGCCGCCTGCTCCAGGCCGGATATTTCATCACCCTTCCGGTAATCACCCGGATACCCTTCCGAAGCCATAACCACGCAGACTGCCGCTTTGTCATGCCACTCGATTTTTGAATCGGCAAGATCGCCGTTGGCAACGGCAAGCAGCACCGGGACGATGTCCGACTTCATCCGCATCAGGAGCGGCTGGCACTCCGGATCACCAAAACGGGCATTAAACTCCAGGGTTTTCACTTCGCCGTCCTTCACCATCAATCCGGCATACAATACCCCGCGATAGGGGCGCCCTTCGGCAGCCATGCCGTCAACAGTCGGACGGATCACCAGTTGCATCGCTTTTTCATGAATGGCCGCAGTAACCACCGGAGCGGGCGAATAGGCGCCCATTCCTCCCGTATTGGGTCCCAGGTCGCCGTCAAATATGGCCTTGTGATCCTGAGCGCTGGCCAGCGGGATGACATTTTTGCCGTCGGTGATCACCAGAAACGACGCTTCTTCTCCAGTCAGGAATTCCTCGATCACAACCCGCGAGCCTGCGCTGCCGAAGGCGTTGCCGCTGAGCATGTCACGCACGGCATCAACCGCCTCTTCGCATGTCCGGGCAATAATGACCCCTTTGCCGGCAGCCAGACCGTCAGCCTTGACGACAATCGGCGCCCCGGTACGGCTGATGAACGCTTCCGCCTCAACCAGATCGGTAAAAACGCCGTACGCTGCGGTCGGTACCTGGTATTTCTGCATCAGGTCTTTCGAAAACGCTTTGCTTCCCTCGATGAAAGCAGCTTTCTGTGACGGGCCGAACACCTTGAGCCCGTGCGACTCGAACAGATCGACTATGCCAAGCGACAGCGGCTGCTCCGGACCGACCACCGTCAGGTCGATCTTGTTTTCATAGGCAAACGCCAGCAGCTTGTCCAGCTGATCCACGGCAATCGGAAGATTCTCGGCCAGGGCCGCCGTCCCCGGATTACCCGGCGCACAATAGAGCTTTGTTACCAGGGGAGACTGGGCAATTTTCCAGACCAGCGCATGTTCGCGGCCACCGCCGCCGATTACGAGTATTTTCATAATGTAGCACCTCAATAATTTCTTTTAACCGGATTCAAAATATTTTTTCACGCAACGCCGCAAAGACGCAACGCGTTTAAAACGCAATCATGATTATAAGCCTTTCGTTGCGTCGTCGCGTCGTTGCGTGAGTCCTGTTTCGGAGTGCATTAATGCCTAAAATGCCGCATGGTAGTGAAGAGCATGGCGATACCATGTTCATTTGCGGCCTTGATGACCTCCTCGTCGCGTACGCTGCCGCCGGTCTGGATGATGGCGGTTACGCCCGCTTCCGCGGCCGCATCAACCCCGTCGCGGAACGGGAAAAAGGCATCCGAAGCGAGCACGGTCCCCCGGATCGGGAGCAGTGCCTTCTGAACGGCAATCTTGGATGAATCGACGCGCGACATCTGTCCGGCGCCGATGCCGACCGTCTGGTCGCGGTTGCTGAAGACGATGGCATTCGATTTGACATGTTTGCAGACCCGCCAGGCAAAATCGAGCGCCTCATATTCCGAAGCGGTCGGCGTACGTTCGGTGACGACACGGCAATCGCGGGCACTGATCATTCCCAGGTCGCGTCCTTGCAGCAGCAAACCGCCGGTGACGCGCTTCAGATCGAAACCTCCCGCAACATAGCTGTCAAGGAGCGGCACCTGCATGACCCGGACATTCTTTTTCGCGGTAAAGATATCGAGGGCTTCGTCGCTGTAGCCGGGGGCGATGACCGCCTCCAGGAAGGTTGAGGTAAGCTCTTTGGCCGTTGCCGCATCAACAGTGCGGTTGAAACCGACGATGCCGCCAAAGGCCGAGACAGGATCACATTCACGCGCCTTGAGGTAGGCGGTCAGCGGCGAATCTGCGAGCGCCACGCCGCAGGGGTTGGTGTGCTTGATGATGACGGCGGCACTCTGCTCGAATTCCTTGACGGTTTCAATGGCAGCGTCCAGATCGATGATGTTGTTGAAGGAGAGTTCCTTGCCCTGCAGTTGCTGGGCATTGGAGACGCACGGTTCAGAGATGTTGCTCTCGACATAAAAAGCCGCGGTCTGGTGCGGGTTCTCGCCATAGCGTAGGTCCTGGGCCTTTTTGACCTGCAGGGTAAATGTCGGCGGGTACTCCTGAACGTCCGGAGTCAAGCGTGATCCCAGATAGTTGGATATCGCCCCGTCGTAGGCGGCGGTATGCTGGAACACCTTGACCGCCAGGGCGAAGTTGGTCGTTGCAGAAACCGCACCCGAGGTTGACTTCATCTCGTCAAGTACCTGCCCGTAGTCGGCACTGTCAACCAGCACGGTTACGTCAGGATAGTTCTTGGCTGCCGAACGAAGCATGGTCGGGCCGCCGATATCGATATTTTCGATGGCATCTTCCAGGTGGCACCCTTCCTTGGCGATCGTCGCCTCGAAGGGGTACAGATTCACAACCACCATATCGATGTTCTCGATGCCGTGCTCCTTCATCTTGGCAACATGCTCAGGGTTCGAACGCATGCCGAGCAAACCGCCATGTACTTTGGGGTGCAGGGTTTTCACCCGGCCATCGAGCATTTCCGGAAAGCCGGTAAACTCCGAGACATCCTTGACGGTCAAACCGGCGTCCCGCAACAACTTGGCCGTGCCGCCGGTGGAGAGGATTTCTACCCCGTAGCCTGCCAACTGCCGTGAAAATTCAACAACACCGCTCTTGTCAGAGACACTGATCAGCGCCCTGGTAATCTTTGCCATGCTCGTACTCCTTGTGTGGTAATGTGTCTGATATATCGAAGTTATTCAGTGGGAAAATCAATATGCCGCATGAAGAGGGTTTCGAAAAGCGGCGTTCCGGAAAGGGGTACAACCCGGAAGCGTCGCGCAAGATTCTCAACCGCGGCGAAACCATTCATGTCCGCAAGTGCCTTTTCTACGCCCGCCAGAACACCGTCAGGCGTAAAACGGGTCGTTTGTACCATGCTTTCGTCAAAAATTCCAATCGTTTTCAACCAGCCAGCCTGCACAACGGCGCCAAAAGAACCGGTCAGAATCACCTGTTTCAAGGCGTCGCACTGTATACGGGAACGTTCGACAAGAACATCGATCCCTCCCCGCAGAGCCGCCTTGGCGAGCTGAAGCTGGCGGACATCCTCCTGAGACAGCACGATCTGCCGCTCTGCATCCCGATACAGGACAAAAGCAGCGGCGCCCTGGTATTCAATCACCCGCGATGCCAGATTCGAGTCGATCTCACCGGCGCTCCGCAACCTGCCTCCCGGTTCAAGGATAGAGCAGCGCAACAGTTCGGTGACAGCCTCGATCGCTCCGGAACCGCAGATGCCGCTCGGCTGACCGTTGCCGATAACCTGCAGCACCAGACGATCACCCTCAATCCGAACGGAACTGATTGCTCCAGGCAGGGCGGCCATGCCGTAGGAGAGGTTGCCCCCTTCGAAGGCGGGCCCCGCTGCGGCGGATGTTGCCCAGATCGAATCTCCCGCAATCAGCGCAATTTCCCCGTTGGTACCCAGATCGAGGCAGAGCGTGGCATCGCCCGGTTCCGCGCCATGGACAAACGCCACTGTGTCGCCACCGACAAAACCACCCGGCATCGGAAACAGGTAAACGTCGGCGCTGCCGTCCCAGCCAAGATCGGCAGCTTCCAGATGCGTACCGTCCGTGCAGAGCGGGCGGTACGGGGGGAAAGCCAATGACGCGAGGTCCAGCCCCATCAGCATATGCTGCATGGCCGGATTACCGGCTATAGCTATCTTCCGTACGTCTCCCCAGGCGATGCCCGCGGTACTGCACAATTCCTGCCCCAGCCGTTTCAGTTCAGCTCGAATGAGGTCCGTCATCTCCTGCCGGAGCGCTGTGGAGTTGACAGCAGCATCCAGTCGTGAAATCACATCGGCGCCGAAGCGGCGCTGCGGATTCAGGGCACCGGCGCTGGCGAGCCGTTCTCCGCTGGCATGGTCGATCAGCGAAGCGGCGAGCGTTGTTGTCCCAAGATCTATGGCAAGTACGTACATGGTTTCCCGGACTCTCGTGAGATCACTTGAGGTACACCCTCGGCACCCGCTTGCTGATGCCGCAGAAAACCGCATAAGGGATGGTGTCGGCCCACGCCGCCAACTCTTCGGCGTGAATGCAGTGACCTTCGTCATCGGGTCCCATCAGGGTGACGGTATCCCCCACCGCAACCCCCTCTATTCCGGTCACATCGAGCATGATCCAGTCCATGCAGACGGTGCCGGCAACTTTTGCCCGCTGTCCGCGCACCAGCGCTTCGCCCCGGTTGGTAAGAGCGCGTGGATAGCCGTCGGCATACCCGACCGGGACACTGGCGATCAGCGTGCGCTGTCCCGCGGTAAAACGGCGGGCGTAACTGATGGTGGTTCCGGGCTCCACCCATTTGAGCATGGCAATGCGGCTTTTAAGACGCATCACCGGTTTGAGGTCAAGCTTGCCCTGGAAATCGGCTGACGGCAGCGCCCCATACATGGTAATTCCGGGCCTGATCAGGTTGCAGTCGGGAATATTCCGGAGCAACGCCGCGGCACTGTTGGCAATATGAATATAGCGCGGCTTGAAACCGGCCTTGCGAATTTCGGTCAGGGCCCAGGCAAAACGCTCGCCCTGTAGCCGGGTGAAGTATTGGCCGGATTCATCGAGCTCATCAGCAGTGGCAAAATGCGAAATCAGCCCTTCAAGGGCAATATTCGGCAACTTCTTCAGCTCGGCAAGAAACCCGGGAACTTCGTTATAGGCGACACCAAGCCGCCCCATGCCGGTGTCGATCTTGAGGTGCACCTGCGCCCGGCGAAAAAGTTTCCCCGCAGAGGCAGCCTGATTGAGCGCCTGCGCCTGTTCCAGCGAAAATACCGCCGTCGAGAGGTTGTAGCCGATGCATTTCCGTTCCTGACCGGGGTACACCCCGCCCAGCAGGAGGATCGGTTTATCGCAGCCGCTTTTGCGCAGCTGAATCCCTTCAGCCAGGAAAGCAACGCCGAAAGCGTTAACCCCAAGGGTTTCAAGTTCACGGCAGATATCCATGAAACCGTGTCCATAGGCATCAGCTTTTACAACCGCCAGAATTTCGGTCTGCCGCGGAATCGACGAGCGGATCAATTGGTAGTTATGTTTGAGCGCGGAGAGATCAATCTCGGCGTAAGTAGGTCGTCCATCGTACACAGCAATTTCTCCTCGGATTCAAATCCCCCCGCCCCTTGCGGGAGGGGGTTAGGGGGTGGGGGTATGTGCCACATTTGACTCCGTAGCAACCTCACCCACCCCTCGATCCCCTCCCGTCAAGGGAGGGGAAGCATTGCTACAGCACCAGCTTTTTCCGCGCATTAGCCAGACAGCGCGCCATGTCGGCACTGTTGCGGCATGCCAGCGCGGCACGCGCCAGACGGCGGCACGCTTCGAAACTGTTGTTGCGCAGCGCCTGCTTTACCACCGGAATACTCGGGGCAGAGAGGCTGAATTCCCGAATGCCCATACCGGCCAAAAGCAGAGCGCACAACGGATCAGCAGCCATCTCTCCGCAGAGTGACACTTTTTTGCCGGCCTTGTTTGCCGAATCGGCAACACGCTTGATGGAATGCAGAATCGCCGGGTGAAACGGATCGTAATACTGCCGGACACTGGCGTTATTGCGGTCGGCAGCCAGGGTATACTGGATCAGGTCGTTGGTGCCGATACTGACATAATCGACCTCCTGAATCAAATAATCGATGATCAGCACCGCCGCCGGCACTTCGATCATGATCCCGAACGGAATATAGCCGGGAACATCATGCCCTTCACGCAACAGTTCGTTTCTCACCGACGTCAGGATCTCCCTGATCTGGCGGATTTCATCCAGTCCGCTGATTAGCGGAAACATGATCGTCGCATTCCCGGCCTGCGACGCGAGTAAAATCCCCGCAAGCTGCTCCCTGAAGATGTCCTGCCGTTCCAGGGAAACACGGATCGAACGCCACCCCAGAAACGGATTGTCCTCGGGAGGATGCGGGAAGTAGGAAAGCCCCTTGTCCCCGCCGATATCCAGGGTACGGATATTGACGCTCTGCCCGGGGAAACCCTCCAGTATTTTGCGGTAGATGGCGGCCTGTTCTTCCCGTGTCGGAAAAGCGGAGCGGGCCATGTAGGGGAACTCGGTACGATAAAGCCCTACCCCCTCGGCACCGTGCAGATTTGCCACCCGGACATCGGAAATCAAGCCGATATTGGCGCTGAGGGTAATCGCAACGCCATCGGTTGTCACAGCCGTCAGATCACGAAGACCTTCCAGTTCCTTCATCCGGCCGGCATATTCCTGTTCCAGCCGTACATACTCCTTTTTGATGACTGCATCCGGGTTGAGATAGACATGCCCCGAGGTGCCGTCAACGATGATCTCATCCTTGACATTGGCGGCATCCATCAAGCCGGTCACACCGAGAACGGCCGGAATGCCGAGCGACTTTGCCATTATGGCGGCATGGGAATAGGCGTTCCCCTTTTCGGTGACAATGCCGAGGATCTTGTTCGGGTCAAGCATCGCGAGGTTCGACGGGAATATCTCATCCGCCACGAGTACGCGCTTTTCCTTCAGGGTGATCTCGCTGGAATTGTTCCCTTCAACAGCGTCGATTACCCGCCGGCCGATGTCTTCCATATCCGCCGAACGCTCGCGCAGATACGGATCCTCCATCGCTGAAAAGGCCTGGATGTAATGCTGAACAACGTCATGAACAGCCCGGGTAGCGCCCACCCCCTGTTCGATCAGGTCAACAATCTTGGCGGAAAAACTCCGGTCTTCCAGAATCATCAGGTGGGTATGGAAGATCGCGGCGTCATCGGCCGAAAGCGTCTCGCTGACCCTCTTTTCCATGTAGATAGTCTGAATCTTCGCTTTCTCAAGGGCCTGGGAAAATTTGTTCCGTTCTTCGGCGGCAGTGCCGACTTTTGCCAGCTTGATTACCTTGTCGTTGAAGCGATCGAGGATGTAGATTTTCCCCCGGCTGAAACCGGGCGACACGGCCGTTCCCGCCAAAGATTTTGAAACGGACGTCCGCTTGACACTCCCGACAGCCGGAGAGGCTACCTCTCCGGACCCGTTCCGCACCCTGGCAAGCTCATTTTCAAACCAGGCCCGTTCCCGCTCCTTGTGCTGAATGGAATCAAGCAACCGTGCCGTATGGACGATGCTGCCGATCTGAAAAGTGATCGTGCGCAAGATGCTGATTTCATCGTCGCTGAAGGTGCGGGTCTCCCGGGTCTGCACGACAATGACGCCAATCGGGGCCTTGTGCTCGAACAATGGCAATCCCAGGAACGAGAGGAACCGTTCCTCTTTGGCCTCCTTGAAATATTTGTAGCGGGGATGCGACGGAGCATTATCAGTCATGACCATTGCTCGGGTTTCAACGGCAAGTCCGGTCAGACCTTCGTGGACCTTCATGGCAACACGGTTGACCGACGCCTTGGAAAGACCTTTGGTCGCCTTCAGGGTCAGGGTTTCGCCATCGTTCTCCAGCAGATATATAGAGCAGACATCGCTCCCCATGCGTTTGGCCACCAGGGTAACGATGTTGTCAAGGGTGTCCTGCAGGTCATGGGAGTGCAGGATGATCGAACTGATATCTTCCAGGGTGCGGAGGCCGAGTGATTGCTGAGGTTCTTTCATAGAAGCGCCTTATAGATATTTGACGTAGCGGCATCGCTGCGGACAACAGGTTACTGGAACTCTTTATCTTCGTACTTCTATCACGGGACATCACATTGTTAGTATCTGTAGGTTTGGCAAAGGCGTCTTCATACCGTGCCCAACATTGCCGCCGGATCTGTTGGGCACGCTCTGCTTTGCCCAACCTACGAAGTTTTGAACGTTACAAGGCACTACCTACATCCCGAAAAACCATTTCAGCCGCTGCAGATAATCCTCGCTGCGCGGCGCTGCAGGGATGGCTTCATTCCTGTTGGCCCTGCTCGCCCTGCTTTTCAACTCCCGGTCGGCCAGAATGGCACTGAGTGTTTCCAGTATGGCCGGATTGGCTCGCAGGATCGGCTCCATGTTTTCCTTCGTTATCTCCGCCAGCCAGACCTCGCAGGTTGCACGGACCGTTGCGCTGCGAGGTTCTCCGGTCAAGAGCGACATCTCGCCAAAAAACGATCCCTGGCAAATACTCCCCACAACCGTCGCATTAATCGAAACTTCAAGGGTCCCTTTCAGAGCGATAAAAAGGGAACTTCCCCCTTCCCCCTGCCTGACGACAATCTCATCCGCACCAAATACGGCGATCGGTGCCCGCTTGGACAACGCGGCAACCACATCCTCCTCAAGCATGGCAAAGAGCCCCGAGTCACGCAGAACAGAGCCAACGTGCTCATGGGAAAACTCGAACGGCTGACAGCTTTCAGCGGTAATGATCTGCCGATGCGGGAAAGGAAAGCTGTAGCCGGCCCGATTCACTGCGTACCAGACCTGGCTGTAGATTGAGTCCTGAACAGGAATCTTCCGTGACGGGTTTTCAATACAAAACTTCAACTGATACGTAATACCGCTGTCATTCAACGCGATTAACCGCACCTGCGGCTCAGGCTGGTCAAGGACCTCACGGTCGTCACAAATCACCTTTTGCAGGAGTGCTTTCGCCTTTTCGGGAGGCAGGTCATATCCCAGCATGACATCCACCTGCAGGGCAGGTTTATCCTCGGTTTCAGAGTTGCCGTGAAACGTGACGACATTCTGCATGATGACGCTGTTCGGGACCATGATCAGATGATTTTCAGGGTTCTTGAGCGTTGTATAGCGAAATCCGACGTTTACTATCTCGCCGAAAATATTTTTTTCCTTGATTGATATCCAGTTGCCTCGGGATAGCAGCCGATCCGACTGGATTGAAAAGCCGGATAGCGCGTTGGCAAGCGTGCTCTGCATCGCAAAGGCGATGGTTGCGGTGATAACGGTCGTTGTCGTGACGATTGCCGAGAGGTCGATCTTGAAAACGAGTCGCAGCGAGATGATGCCGACCGCCAGATACACCACCAGCCGTACCGAATCGCGAAGAAAGGAGGGAACTTCCCGCTGGGTGTGAATACGAAGATAGACATCAATGGTGAGATAATTTACCAGCTTGGCCAGACAGAGCAGCACGACAATCGTCTGCACTCCTTGCAGAAGAGCCTGGTAGCTTGGCAGGGTTGACATTGCCAGCTCGGCGTATAACAAAATGAAACCGAACAGGGAGAGCTTGATCGGGGCCGTTATTGCGGAGCCGGCTTCCTGTCCGCGTGATCGGCGCACCAGCAAAAGCACGACAAAGAACAACAGCGTGACAACCAGCACAAAAATGCGGTTGATCAGAATGAAATTCAGATCGATCAGTGACACAACCTGAGTGCCGGTGGCGGCCTGAAACAGCGAATTCATATCAGTGGCACCCCTTACGGTTCCTGTTTATCAGGGTCAAGTTTCCAATGCTCCGATCAGGCTTTTGATGTCGGCAACGCCATTGGCTACCAGCCAGGCTTCCATATCTTCAGCGATTGTCTGGGCCGCGCCCGGATTGATAAAACTGGCGGTACCAACCTGGACGGCCGTGGCTCCGGCCAACATGAATTCCAGCGCATCGGTCGCGTTCATGATGCCGCCAATGCCGATGATCGGCAGTTTGACCGCTTTGGCCACCTGCCACACCATGCGCAGGGCGATCGGCTTGATGGCCGGTCCGGAAAAACCGCCGGTGATATTGGCCAGTACCGGCTTGCGTTTGTTCAGGTCGATTGCCATGCCGGTCAGCGTGTTGATCAGCGACAGGGCGTCGGCGCCGGCAGCTTCGCACGCCTTGGCCATGACCACCACATCGGTCACGTTGGGGGAGAGTTTGACGATCAGCGGCTTCTTCGTCGCGGCGCGGCAGGCCGTAACCACCGATGCCGCACTGTCCGGGTCGGTGCCGAACACGATGCCGCCATGCTTGACGTTGGGGCACGATATGTTTATTTCCAGCCCCGCTACCTCGGGAATTTCATCGAGACGGCGGGTCATTTCGGCATACTCGTCAACCGTGTTGCCGAAAAAGTTGGCAATAGCTGGAGTGTTGACCGAACGCAGGAACGGAACCTTCTTGGCAATAAACGCCTCGATGCCGACATTCTGCAGGCCGATGGCGTTCAGCATCCCGCCGGGAGTCTCCACGATACGGGGGGTCGGATTGCCGGCCCGGGGGTTCAGCGACAGTCCCTTGGTGACAAAGGCGCCGATTGTTTCCAGATCAACGTACTGGGCAAATTCCTGGCCATAGCCAAAGGTGCCGGAGGCGGTCATCACCGGGTTGCGCAGCGGAATACCCGCCAGATTGACGGTCATATCAGGTTTCATGGCATTTTTCATGTCAATCCCTCCACTTCAGTTCGCCCGATTCAAATACCGGACCATCGGTGCAGACACAGCGGAAGTCGGGGGTTTCCGGCGAATGGGTATGCCCCGGAGCAACGCAGCCGAGACAGGCGCCGACACCGCACGCCATGTATCCTTCCAGCGAAACCTGGCAGGGAATATTCCGTTTTGCAGCGATACCGGCCACGGCGTTCAACATGCCATGCGGGCCGCAGGCGTAGATGGTTGCCCTCCCCTGCAGTTCGTCCAGCCGCCGCACCAGCGCCTCGGTGACCAGGCCGCGTTCCCCCAGCGAGCCATCCTCGGTTGCGGTATAACACTCGACGCCGAGCCGTTCGAATTCGGTGATGCAGAGGATATCGTCCCGCGTCCGGCCGCCGGCGAAGAGCCGTACCTTCGAGGTTGCCACCAGTTCCTTTGCCAGCAGGTAGAGCGGTGCCAGCCCGACCCCGCCGCCGACGATCAGCTTTTCCTCTTCAACTTCGCCCAGGTCAAACCCCTTGCCGAGCGGAGCAAGCACGTCGAGCAGGTCCGTGTCGTGCAGGGTGGACAGCATGGCGGTCCCCTTCCCCACCACGCGATAGAGCATTTCCAGATACGGCTGCGAATTGGCGCCGCTCTGTGCCGGAACATGGGTACCGACGTCGAAAATCCCGAACGGCCGCCGCAGCAGCGGGTCGATGGCGCCATTGACCCGCACCATCATGAACTGGCCGGGCTGTGCCGAGGCACATTCGGGTGGAGCGGTCATGCGCATCCGCCAGTAGCCGGGTGAGACCTCCACGTTGGAGAGAATAAGTGAGGTAAACTGCATTACTGGGTTCTCCTTGCGTATGGGATATAACCTGCAAACATTAAAAGCGTTTTTGCCTCACGATTACCTCATGATTACTCTAGATTTTGAGTCTAAAAATCATGAAGTAATCTCGAAGTAATCGTGAAGCTAAAATGAATTTGAATCTCAATCCTGGCGCACACATACTAATCCACCAGCATCTCCCGGATAACATCTTTCACTTTTCGCACATGCCGGGAATCAAGCTTGCCGAGCTCCTTAATCAAACGTACTCGGTCAACCGTCCGAATCTGATCAAGGACAATCCACGCCTGTTTTCCCTCAAAACGAAGCATCACCCTACTTGGAAAATCATGGGATTTTGTTGTCATCGGCGCAATCATAACGGTCTGGAGATGGCTGTTCATCTCGTTTGGCGACACAACCAAACAGGGCCGGGTCTTTTTGATCTCATGACCAACGGTGGGGTCGAGATTGACCAGATAGACATGGTACTGGTTTATTTCCACTCCCACGTCTCCAGATCAAGAGAATCGTCTATCAATAGAGCATCGTCGCCAATTTCATGCATGGCCGCAAAAGCTCTGTCCCAACCCTCGCGAGGGGTACGGACAACCGGGCGGATGATGATCTCGTCTTTACCCGGACAGATTTCAACCTCGTCCTGCATATTATACTGACGCAACAGGGCGGAAGGGATGCGGATCCCCTTTGAATTACCTATGGAGATAAGATGAGCGTACATGAAAACGCCTCACGAAATGGGATTACATTGTAATTACAAAATAGCTTCAGAACCGATGCAAGGTCAAGAAATATCTATCAACCTTAAAAAAAGCTGTCACCGCAGAGGACGCAGGGGAACGCGAAGGAAAATCAGAAGGTTAAGGCTTTGAGAGCTTCGCCTTTTGGAAAATAGATTTTTTCTATAAAACCCCTCTGCTTTCCTCTGCGTCCTCTGCGGTTAAATTGCCGTTTGCATGGTAAATCATGCCAGAGTCAGCTCCATCAAAACCGCATCATCAACACCTTCATAGTATTTGCTGCGCACACCCGTCCGGACAAAACCGCACCGCTCATACAGGGCTATGGCCGAACTGTTGGTAGAGCGCACTTCCAGAGCCAGCACTTCAGCCTGCTTTTCCCGCGCCACCGCCACCGCATGGTCCATCAGCAGCTGCGCGATGCCCCTTCCCCGCTGCTGCGGCGCCACGGCAATATCCAGGATCTGCGCCTCTTCGAACAGCGACATCAGGCAGACATAGCCGACGATGCTGCCGCTGGACTCGGCAACAAACGGGAATGAATGGGGCGCGGCCATTTCGTGTTCAAAATGTTCGCGCTGCCACGGCACGGAAAACGAAGCCTGTTCGATGGTCAGAATGGCATCGAGGTCGGCTGACGCCATGGGGCGGATGACTATTCCGGATGGTATGGACATGGCTCGACATGATATGCAAGCGCGGAGCTCTTGTAAACGGTTTTCCCGGTTTAAATTTGCCGTTAGTCCCTTCTCCCTGAGGACCCGCGGGCCTAAAGGAGAAGGTGGCCGAAGGCCGGATGAGGGGGCAACAATGCAATATATTGCAACATTTCCCCCTCACCCTAGCCCTCTCCCTCATGGAGAGGGAACCGATTTTTGACAGTTTTCAGCTCATTCACGCCAATTTGTGGTAATAGTTCAAGCCTTAAATTTCCATTCAAAGGAAAAATTCTATTCACCATGAGCTATATCGCGGACTTACACATCCACTCTCCCTTCTCCCGCGCCACCAGCAAAGGCAGCACCCTGAGCGGGCTGGCATCCTGGGCCCGCATCAAGGGAATCCAAGTCGTCGGCACCGGCGACTTCACGCATCCCGGCTGGCTGAACTGCCTGAAGGAGGAGCTGGTGCCAGCCGAACCGGGCCTGTTCCGGCTGAAGGACGAAACGCGGCTGACCTCACCCCTGCCGGGGGTGGCGCTTTCGGACGGCCCGGTCCGCTTCCTCCTGACCGCCGAGGTGAGCTGCATCTACAAACGCCGTGGACAGGTGCGCAAAGTCCACAACCTCCTCTACGTCCCGGATTTCGCCTCCGCCGAACGGATCAACACGAAGCTGGCCACCATAGGCAACATCACGTCGGACGGACGGCCGATCCTCGGCCTCGACAGCCGCGATCTGCTTGAGATCCTGCTGGAGCGGGCTCCGGAAGGGTTCCTGGTGCCGGCCCACATCTGGACCCCCTGGTTTTCCCTGTTCGGCTCCCGCTCCGGCTTCGACGCCATCGAAGAATGTTACGGCGACCTGACCCCGCACGTATTCGCCCTCGAGACCGGGCTCTCCTCTGATCCAGAGATGAACCGGCTGATCTCGGCCCTTGACCGCTTCAGCCTCATCTCCAACTCCGATTGCCACTCCCCCCAGAAGCTCGGCCGCGAGGCGAACCTCTTCGATACCGATTTGAGTTTCCCTGCGCTCCGCGACGCCATCAGGGGGAACTGTCGCGAAACTTTCCGCGGCACCGTCGAGTTCTTCCCGGAGGAGGGAAAGTACCATTTCGACGGCCACCGCGCCTGTAACGTCTGCCTTGATCCCCATGAAACGCGGCGGCTCGGCCTCCTCTGCCCGGCCTGCGGCAGACCGGTCACCGTCGGCGTCCACCACCGCGTCATGGAGCTTGCCGACCGGGAAACGCCGCTTTACGGGCCGGATGCCCCCCTCGTCTACAGCCTGATCCCGCTTCCGGAACTGCTGGGCGAACTGCTCGATGTCGGACCGGCATCCAAAAAGGTGATGCTCCGCTATGCCAACGTCATCGCCCGCTTCGGATCCGAATTCAACCTGCTCCTGCAGACACACCTTGACGAGATCACTTCATACGCGCCGCTCCTGGGCGAGGCGGTTAAGCGGGTCCGTGAAGGCCGGGTAATCCGCAAGCCCGGCTACGACGGCGAGTTCGGGAGCATCACAGTCTTTGAAGCCGGGGAAATCAGCACCTATCCTCCCCTCATGTAATTCGAAATAGGCATTCAGACTGAAACCTTACCACCCCTAACCCCTCCTACCAAAAGTAGGCGCTTCTAAGCGAAATAGGAGGGGGACTAAGCTCCCCTCCTTACAAAGGAGGGGCTGGGGGTGGTTGGGTTTAGTATCCTCTTGATTACAAAAGCGAATAAACCGCCCTTTCAACCCCGCACCAACCCGGCTCCTGCCCTCATTATGTAAACATTGACAGCATACGTATTATCTGCATAATGATAATATTCCTGCTTACGAAAGATCGAAACCATGTACGACATCGAAAACAGCATCGGATTTTTGCTGGCCAAGGCGTACCAGCGTGCCTGGGCCATCATGAAGGAAGAGATCGAACCGTATGACCTCACGCCCCCCCAGTTCGCCCTGCTCTCGTTTCTCTGGCAGCAGGACGGTTTGACCCAGGTCGAACTTTCCGAAAAGGGGCAGATCGACCGATCCACCATTGGCGGACTCATCGACCGGCTGGAGCGGAGCGGCCTGCTGGAGCGGCGCCAGCACCCGCAAGACCGCCGGGCATACCTGATCTTCCTCACTGAACAGGGGAAGGCGATGGAGGAGACCCTCTCCGCCTGTGCCGAACGGTCGCTGAAACGCATTACCACAGGGCTCAGTGACGATGAGATCACTGAGTTCAGACGGATGCTCAATATTTTACGCGGAGAACGGAGAGTCTATGAAATTCCTTCATGTTAGCCTCATAGCTGTTGTCTGCCTCGGCATGACGGTTCCCTCCTGGGGCGCGCCGCTGTCCCTGAAGGATTGCCTGCAAAAGGCGCAGGATAACAACCCGGTCCTGAAAAGCAGCAGCTGGGACAGCCGGATCGCTGAGGAAAACAGCCGACTGGCAGAGGTATCACGCTATCCCCGCCTCGACGCCCAGGCCGGCTACACCATGCAGCTGGAACCGCAGGCGGTAAAACTAGGGGGAGTCACGGCGGAAACCCAGGAGCCGAATTTTGCCTTTGCCGGCATAGCCGCCACCTACACGCTCTACGATTTCGGGCGGCGCGACGCCAGGGTCCGGCAGACCACCGCCGTTGCCGGGGCAACCGGGCAGGAGTTCATGGCGAGCAGCGGCGATGTTGCCCTGCAGGTCATCGAAGCGTACTACCGGATTCTGGAAGCCGACAGAAATGTTCAGTCGGCGGCCGAAGAGGTTGTGCAGATCACCGAGCATCGCCGGGCGGCCCAGGTGTTTTTTGAAGAGGGGGTCGTGACCCGCAATGACGTCTTGCAGGCCGATGTGCGGCTCGCCTCGGCCAGGCAGAAACTGATGGCCGCCACCAACCGTCGAGAGAATTCCTGGCTGCTGCTCAATTTCCTCACCGGCTCTGACGCCGCTTTCCGGGGCGAACTTGAAGAAGCGGCCGCGCTGACCACGCCTCCGGCGGGTGAGGATACGCCGGCCAGCCGCCACGACCTCAAGGCCCAGAAGCAAAGGCTCGAAGCACGCGAGTTCGAAGTTAAGGAAAATCGCGAGAACTATATCCCGGAAATTTACACCCGCCTCGGAATGGATTACGTCCAGAACGACAAGGTGCGCGAGCAAGCGATCTATTCCGCCACCCTCGGCATCCGCGTCAACCTGTTTGACGGCTTTGCCGCCCAGGCATCGCGGGAAAGAGCGGTAAAACAGCGCTCGAAACAGCAGGATCTCCTCAGGCTGGCAGAACAGCGGGCACGGCTGGAAATAGCCACCGCCCGCAACGACGTCGGCACGGCACATGAGCGGATCACCGTGACGGAAGCGGCGATCCGGCAGAGCGAGGAGAACCTGCGCATCAACAAGGAGCGCTATCAGGAACGGGTCGGCATCGCCTCCGAAGTGCTGGACGCCCAGACGCTGGTCACCCAGGCAAAAACAGAGTATTACCGGGCGCTCTACGACTACCAGACCGCCTCGGCCCGCCTGCAGAATGCCCGCGGCGAGCTATAGAATACTACTAAAACCTTACCACCCCTGGCCCTTTATGCCCCAGAGGGTACTCCTACCAAAAGTAGGCGCTTCCAAGCGAAATAGGAAGGGAACTCAAAAAGCCCCCTCCTTCCTTTAAGGAGGGGGTTGGGGGTGGTTACCGGAGGATATATGGCAGAACAGAACACTTCACCTGAAACTGAAATACAGACAACATCACCATCTGCAAAAGCGGGCGGCAATAACAAGAAAATCAAGGCACTCGTCATCCTGCTGGCAGTCTTCATCATCGTGGGAGTATTCGGCCTCAGGTGGTTCATATCCAGCAGGTCCAACATCGAGACCGACAACGCCTTTATCGAGGCCCGGATCGTGCAGGTATCATCCAAGGTATCCGGCACCGTGGCCCGGGTTCTGGTGGCCGACAACCAGTTCGTCAAGCGGGGCGACCTGTTGCTTGAGATTGACGGGCGAGACTATCAGGTCAGGATTGCCAAAGCAACCGCCGACGTCGGCATTGCCAAGAACGAAAGCGACGGCGAACTGATGAAGGTAGAAGTAGCCCGTGCGGCGCTGCAGTCGGCAAAAGCCCGCTACGACCAGGCGGTGCAGGATCAGAAACGGGGTGAAAAACTGTTCAGCCGTGACGTCCTCCCCAGAGAGCAGCTGGATCGCCTGACCACCGCCCGGCGGGTAACCGAGGCCCAGCTGAAGGAGGCGGAAGAAGCGCTCAAACGCGCCCAGGCGGAAGCAGGCCAGGCGGGAAAGAGCGGCAACAAGGCCAGGATTCTCCAGCGCAAGGCACAGCTGGACGAGGCGGAACTACAGCTGTCGTACACAAAAATATACGCCCCCCGGGACGGCTACATCACCCGCAAATCGATCGAAACCGGCGTCAACATCCAGGCCGGCCAGCCGCTGATGGCGCTGGTACCGCTTCAGGAAGCCTGGATCACGGCCAACTACAAGGAGCGCCAGATCACCTACCTGAAACCGGGGCAGAAGGTGGAGTTCACCGTCGATGCCTACCCCGGCAAAACGTTCCAAGGCACGGTTGACAGCATCATGGCCGGTACCGGTGCGGCCTTCTCCCTGCTCCCCCCCGAAAACGCCTCAGGCAACTACGTCAAGGTCGTCCAGCGAGTGCCGGTCAAGATCACCATCGACAAAAATTCCGACCCGGAGCGTCTGTTGCGCGTCGGCATGAGCGTCATTCCGGTCGTGCAGACCGGCAGGTCGGCCGGTGCCGTCTTGAAGGAATTGAGCCCGTTTTAAACCGACTCACGCGGAGAAAAGATTCAAAGACTTAGAACCGGTCTCACGCAAAGGCGCAAAGGCCGCCAAGAAAGGCAAAAAAAGATTTCAAGGTATACCCCAAAGACGTAATGTTTGGTTTTCTTTGCGCCTTTGCGAGCTTTGCGTGAGACACAGACTTTAAGGTTTTTTCTTCGTTCTCCGCGTTCCCCGCGCCTCTTCGTGAAATTATTTTAGAGAGATTTTTATGACGTCTTCCGACGACAAAACCATAAATAAATGGCTGATCACCATCACCGTCATGCTCCCCGCCATCATGGAGATCATCGACACCTCGGTCGCCAACGTCGCCCTGCCGCACATGCAGGGGAGCCTCAACGCCGGGACCGATGAAGTCACCTGGGTGCTGACCTCCTACCTCGTGGCCAATGCCGTGGTGCTCCCCATGACCGGCTGGCTATCGCGGGTGTTCGGCCGCAAGCGTTTCC
>Ga0172380_10002837_pt1 | contig 25419 bp, 19 predicted proteins | sample Leawe162metaG_FD_119747 | JGI IMG/M metagenome (GOLD analysis project Ga0172380, IMG submission 119747) | Leachate microbial communities from a municipal landfill in Southern Ontario, Canada - Leachate well 162 metaG | ecosystem: Engineered > Solid waste > Landfill > Unclassified | place...
CAATAGACGGAAAGCAGCAATCATGCACCTACGCCTAGCGATCGCGGCCATCGTCGTCGCCTCACTGACCGCCAGCGTCGGCGCCCATGCGGCCAATTGGCAGGTGGTGGCCGCCGATCAGGGCGAGCGCGTCGAAATCGACAAGAGCCGCATTGCGCGCGTCGGGCAAAGCAAGACCATGGCCTGGAGCCGCCTGGTGCTCGGTCGCGAGATGCCCATCGCCGGAAGCAAGGATACTTACTCGATGGTCGAGGCGCTGAATCGCTACGATTGCGAGCAGCGCCGCTTCGCCACGGTCAAGCGCATTTATTTGCACGATGGCAGGGTGACGCGCCAGGAAGCCATAGATGCGCCGAAGGAGATGGAAGCCGAGGCCAAGAGCATAGACGACAAACTGCTCGTCGAAGCCTGCAAGGCGCGCACTGTCGGTGAGATGCAGAAGGCGGCCGAGCAGGCGAACAAGGCCATCGTCGAGACGAAGCCGGCGGAGCCGCCGCCCAAGGCCATGTACGCCGACATGCGCAGCAGCAGCAGTGGCGAGAAGGCGCCGACGATGCGTTCGGCCGCCGCCGCCCACGGTGCGCCGACCGCGGCGAAAGCAGCGGAACAGGGGCCTACCGCTGCCCCCCCGCTGCCCCACTATTTGCGTCGCCGGCCGCGTCCGGGGGCGGCACCAGCCGCGCCCGAAGTGCCGGCCCCGGCGGCGCACTGGACTTACGAGGGCGAGGGGGCGCCGGCCAACTGGGGCAAGCTGCGTCCGGAATACATCACCTGCGCGACGGGCAAGCGGCAGTCGCCGATCGACGTCAAGGACACCATACGTGTCGATCAGGACCCGATCAAGTTCGACTACAAGGCCTCGATGTTCCGCATCACCGACAACGGTCACACGGTGCAGATCGACGTTGGTTCCGGAAGCAAGATCAACGTCATGGGCCGTCAATACGAGTTGCAGCAGGTGCACTTTCACCGTCCCGCGGAGGAGCGGGTCAACGGCCGCGTATTCGACATGGTCGCGCATCTGGTGCACAAGGATGAGGAAAACCGCCTGGCGGTGGTCGCTGTGCTGCTCGAGAGCGGAGGCGAGAATCCGCTGATCCAGACCTTCTGGAACAATCTCCCGCTCGAGGTTGGGCAGGACATCGTGGCCAATACACCGGTCGACCTGACCACCCTGCTGCCTGAGAATCGCGCCTACTACGCCTACATGGGTTCGCTGACGACGCCGCCTTGCACTGAGGATGTGCTCTGGCTGGTGATGAAACAGCCCGTGCAGATTTCGCCCGAGCAGGTGGCTATCTTCTCCCGCCTCTACCGTCACAACGCCCGGCCGGTGCAACTCAGCAATGGGCGCTTGATCAAGGAAACGCGCTAACTGGACCTTTCCCCCCGCCCCCAGGGGGTGACGGTGGTTCGCCGCTGTGGGAGCCGAGGGCGGACGTGTCGTTTCGCAGATCGCTGAGCCCGGCGTAAAATAGTTTTTACGCTTGACAGAATATTAGAATGCTCTAATATTACAGCTCTGGAGAATATACATGAACGTGGAAAAAGCGCGCTTCAACATGGTCGAACAACAGATTCGCCCATGGGAAGTGCTCGATGCGGACGTGCAGGAACTGCTCTATGCGGTAAAGCGCGAGGAGTTCGTGCCGACCGGCTTGTGCGCTCTCGCCTTCGCTGATGCCGATATTCCGCTGGGCCACGGCGCTACCCTGCCCTCCCCCAAGATGGCCGCTCGCGCCCTGCAGGTGCTGAAGGTGAGGAAATCAGACCGGGTGCTGGAAATCGGCAGCGGTTCCGGCTACATGGCGGCCTTGCTCGCGGCGCACGGCGAGCGTGTCTGGTCGGTCGAGATCGTGCCGGAACTGGCCAAACTGGCGCGCGACAACCTGGCTCGTCAACACATCACCAACGTCACGGTCGAGCTCGGCAACGGCTCGCGCGGCTGGCCCGCACACGCACCCTACAACGTCATCATGGTGTCCGGCAGCCTGCCCTATCTGCCCAAGGAACTGCTCTCCCAGCTCAAGGTGGGAGGCCGCCTGTTCGCGGTGGTCGGCGAAGCTCCGGCGATGACAGCGCAACTGGTCACCCGAGTCGGCGAAGACCGCTACGACACCGACGGCCTGTTCGAGACCGAACTGGCGCCGCTGCTCGAAGCGCCGCAGCGCGAGCGTTTCGTATTTTGATCAGAGGTCTCCTGCAGAGGAAGCGTTGATGAAGAAATTGCTCTTGGTGGCGGCACTGTTGCTGACGGCGACGCTGACCTCCCACGCCGCCGACCTGCTCCAGGTCTACCGCGACGCGGTCGGCTACGACGCGCAGTTCACCGCGGCCAAATCTGCGCTCGAGGCCGGCCGCGAAAAGCTGCCACAGGGGCGGGCCGGCCTGCTGCCGACGGTGGGGCTGTCCGCCAATACCGTCTGGAATGAAATCAACTATTCGGCGCGGCCCGCGACCGGCGACGTGCCGGCCAATTACAACAGCAACGGCTGGGGCATAAGTCTGACGCAGCCGCTCTTCCGCTGGCAAAACTGGGCCACCTACAAGCAGTCGGAACTTGCCGTCGTGCAGGCCGAGACGCAGTACGTCGGCGCCAGGCAGGACTTGGTGGTGCGGGTGGCGCAGGCCTACTTCGATGTGCTCCTCGCGCAGGAGACGCTGATCACGGCGCAGGCACAAAAAAGCGCCATCTCCGAGCAACTGGCGTCGGCCAAGCGCAACTTCGAGGTGGGCACCGCCACCATCACCGATACCCACGAAGCGCAGGCGCGCTTCGACCTGACCAGCGCCCAGGAGATTGCCGCCGCCAACGACCTGCTGGTCAAGCGCTACGCCTTGCAAATGCTGACCGGCAAGGAAGGTGCTTCGTTGAAGGCGCTCAGGCCCGGACTGGAAATCCAGCGGCCGCAGCCCGACGACATGGCGCAATGGGTGAGCGCGGCGGAGCAGGGCAATCTCGCTGTTCAGGCGAGTCAGGCCGCTTACGAAATCGCCGACCGGGAAGTGAGCAAGCAGCGCGGCGGCCATATGCCTACCCTGGATCTGGTGGCGACGCGCGGGCGCTCCTCGCTGCAGACGACGCTGGCGCTTGGCGCCGCCCGCCCCGGCAGCGACACCGACGCGACCACCATCGGCCTGCAACTGGCGGTGCCCCTGTACGCCGGCGGTGCCATCTCCTCGCGCGATCGCGAGGCCGTGGCTCTGCGCGACAAGGCCCGTTCCGACCTGGACAACGCCCGCCGTCAGGCGGCCCTGCAGGCGCGTCAGGCCTATCTCGGCGTCACGTCGGGGCTGGCCCAGGTCAAGGCGCTCGAGCAGGGTCTCGTCTCCTCGCGCTCGGCCCTGGAGTCCAACCGCCTCGGCTACGATGTCGGCGTACGCATCAACATCGACGTCCTGAACGCACAACAACAGGTCTATTCGACCCAGCGCGACCTGGCCAAAGCGCGACTCGACACCCTGGCGGCGCAGCTGCGCTTGAAAGCGGCGGCGGGTACCCTGGCCGAAGAGGATGTCGCAGCGGTCAACGCGCTGTTGGAGTAAGGTATTTCTCGAGCAATTGCATAGTGCGCTCGCTGGCGCCGCGATGGCGCGCGCTGAACTGAAGGCCCGCCTCTCCCATCGCCTCGCGCTCTTGCTTGTTGCCCAGCAGGGCTGTCGCGACGGCGACCAGTTCGTCGGCGTCAGCCACCTGTCGCGCGGCGCCGCAAGCAAGAGCCGCTTCGGCCGCCCAGGCGAAGTTGTGAGTCGATGGTCCGAGCAGCACCGGCGTACCCACTGCACAGGCCTCGATCAGGTTCTGGCTGCCATAGGGCAGCATGCTGCCGCCGATGAAGGCGAGGTCGCTGGCCGCGTAGTAGGCATACATCTCGCCCATGCTGTCGCCGAGCAGCAGCATGGTGCCCCGGTCGAGCGCTACCCCGGCGCTGCGCCGCTGTACCCTGAATCCCATAGCGGTGGCGAGTTGCGCAACAGCGTCGAAGCGTTGCGGGTGGCGCGGCACGAGGAGCAGCAATAGGTTGGCCACAGGCCTGCGGCGCAGAGCGTCGAGGATCAATTGCTCCTCGCCCTCGCGCGTCGATGCGGCGAGCAGCACCCACCGCTGTGTCGTGCCACGCCAATCGCTGCGCCAACCGCGCCCGCGTTCGACCAGTTCCTGCGGCGGGCTTAGGTCGAACTTGAGATTGCCGGTGACCGTCACCCCTTGCGCCCCCAGTTCTCTTAGACGCCGCGCGTCCTCCTCTGCCTGGGCGCCGATGCCGCTCAACCCTTGCAACGCGCGCCTTGTGAGCGACGGCAGCCAAGCGTAGCGCCGCGCCGATCGCGCCGAGAGCCGCGCATTGACCAGCAGCAGGGGAATGTCCCTTTGCGCGCAGGCAGCGACCAGGTTGGGCCAGATCTCGGTCTCCATGATCACGCCGAGCACTGGCCGCAAATGACGGAGGAAGCTGCGCATCGCCCCGGGCGTATCGTAGGGCAGATAGAGACGATCGACCGCGTCGCCGTAGATCGCCCTCGAGGTGGTGCGACCCGTCGGTGTGGTGTGGCTGAACACGATGCGGTGATTCGGATAGCGCCTGCGCAAGAGCGCCACCAGAGGCTCGGCGGCGCGCGTCTCGCCGACCGAGACGGCGTGGATCCAGATCACCGGAGCAGCGGGAGACGGCCTGGCGCCGTAGACCCCGAGTCGCTCGCCCCAATGGCGCAGATAGGCCGGCTGTCGCCGCGAGCGCCAAAGAAGATGGAGGAAGGCTACCGGCAGCAGCAGATAAATCGCCAACGCATAGAGCAGGCGGACCATCAGGCGGCGCTACCGCGCAACAGTTCGGCGGCGAGGGCGCAGGCCTCTAGCGCAGTCGGCGGGCTGCCTCGGCTCCCGAGATTGCGCGCAAGATGCTGGGCGCGATCACCGACACCGGCGTGGACGCCGGTGAGGACGGGATCCGAGCCGGCGAACAGGCAAAGCGTCGGACGCCCCAGAGCGGTGGCGAGGTGGGTGAGGCCGGTATCCACGCCCACGACCAGGCTCGCACCAGCGCAGAGCCCGGCGATTTCGGAGAGCGTCAGCTTGGGCGCTACCATCGCCCTGCTGCCCATGGCGCTTGCCAAATCTGTGGCGCCCTGCCGTTCGCTGTCCGTTCCCGCCGGCAGCAGCAGGTTGAGACCGCTTGCCGTCAGGCTTGCCGCGAGTGCCAGCCACGCCTCTTTCGGCCAGGACTTGTCGTCGCGGCTGCTCGCCGTGAGCAGCAGCGCATAGGGACCCTGCGGCAGCCAGTTAGCGCGCAGAGCGCTGGCGCGGATGCCGTAATCGATGTCGACATCGGGCGTCCGGCCGCAGGCCGCAGCGGCGAGCCAGAGATTGCGCTCCACTGCGTGCACGTTCCTGGGAATGGCGATGCCGCGGTCGTAGCAGCGTGCCGCGAGCGGCTCGCGCGCTGCCTCGGCGGCGTAGCCGACCCGCTCGCCCTGGGACGTCAGCCTGGCCTCACGGGCGATCAGGGCACTCTTGATCAAACCCTGGCTGTCCACCACCAGATCGTAGTTCTCGCGGCGCAGTTCGCGTCTGAACGCCGCCATCTGCCGCCAGGTCTCGACGGCGAACAGGCGTCGGCGCCAGCGCCTGAGCGCCACGGGAATGACCCGTCCAACCGCTGGATGCAGGCGAGGAATGTCGGCAAAAGCCTCCTCCACCACCCAGTCGATTTGGGCGCCGGGAAGATGCTTGTGCAGGGTGGTCGCGACCGGAAGGTTGTGCACCACATCGCCGAGCGAGGAGGTCTTGATCAGCAGAATCTTGCGTCGGCCAGCGTTATTCGCCACGGCGGCGGTCCGGTCGCTAGAATGGGAAACTTGCACAACGCCGATTATAGACGAGTCATGTCCGCGACCCGCCCGCCCTTGTCCGCGGTACTCATCACCCTGAACGCGGAGCCACAACTTGCGGCCTGCCTCGCCAGCCTGAGCTTCTGCACCGAGATCCTTGTGGTCGACTCGGGAAGCCACGATGCCACGGCCGCGATCGCCCGTGCGCACGGCGCGCGCGTGGTCGAAGCGGAGTGGCGCGGCTTCGGTGCGCAAAAGAATTTCGCGGTGAGCCAGGCGAGCCACGACTGGGTGCTCTGCATCGACGCCGACGAGCGGGTCAGCGAGCAGCTGCGCGACGAGATCCTGCGTGCGCTGCTGTCGCCGCGCTTCGGCGCCTACCGCTATCGCCGCTGCAACCGCTTTCTCGGCCGCTACCTGCGTCACGGCGAAGGCTATCCCGACTGGAGCCTGCGCCTCTTCGACCGCCGCCAGGCGTGCTGGTCGGACGACGCGGTGCACGAGAGAGTCGTCGCCAAATGCGCGACCGGCAATCTGGCCGGCGACCTGCTGCACGAATCGGCGGAAACGCTCGAACGCTACCTCGCCAAGCAGAATCTCTACACGACGCTGGCGGCGCAACAGGCGGTAGCCAGCGGCCGCCGCGCCCATCCCGCTCAACTCATCCTGTCGCCGCTCCTGCGCTTCATCAAATTCTATTTCCTGCGCCTGGGGTTTCTCGACGGCGTGGCGGGCCTGGTGCACATCCTCGTCGGTTGCGGCAGCAGCTTCGCCAAGTATGCGAAAATGCTCGACTTGCAGCGGCGCGTTGGCGAATGAAAACTCTGGGCAGCGGAATCAAACCATATACCATGATCGTGTCATCGCATCCGCGGATGCCGGAGTTCCCATCGGCATGAGGCGACTCAAGGCGTTGCTGCCCTACCTCGTCAAGGCGCTCAGAGAGCCGCGCTGGGGAGCGATGGTGGCGAGGCGCACCCTGCGCATCCTGCGCCAGGGTGGCCTGGCAGCGCTGCGGGTGGCCGTACGCCGCAATCTCCTGCGCGCGGCGCCGGACTATGCGCAATGGGTGGCGGCCTATGACACCCTGACCGATGCCGGACGCGACGAGATCAGGGCGCGCATCGCAGCGCTGCCGCACCAGCCCCTGATTTCCGTGGTCATGCCGGTCTTCGATCCCCCCGTGCACCTGCTCGCGGCGGCGATCCGCTCGGTGCAGGCGCAGCTCTATCCGTGCTGGGAGCTGTGCATCGCCGACGACGCCTCGCGCGACCCGCAGGTGCGTGCGCTGCTGGTGCGTTTTGCCGCGGAGGATGTCCGGGTCCGCGTCGTGTTCCGCGACGAAAACGGCCACATCTCGCGCGCCTCGAACTCGGCGCTGGAGATGGCGAGAGGGGAATTCATCGCCCTGCTCGACAACGACGACATGCTCCCCGAACACGCGCTGTTCTTCGTGGCTGAAGCCATCAACCGTCACCCGGATGCGGGGATCATCTATTCCGATGAAGACAAGCTCAACGCCGACGGCCAGCGCTTCGATCCGTATTTCAAGAGCGACTGGAACCCGACGCTCTTTCTAGGCCACAACATGGTCTCGCACCTGGGGGTCTACCGTACCCAACTCGTGCGCGATGTCGGCGGCTTTCGCGTCGGTTTCGAGGGTTCGCAGGACTACGACCTCACGGCCCGCTGCGTCCGACGCCTGCGCAGCGAGCAGATCGTGCATATCCCACGCGTGCTCTACCACTGGCGCGCCGTTCCAGGCAGCACCGCAGAACGCGTAGGCAACAAGTCCTACGCGCTGACCGCCAGCGTGCGGGCACTCAACGAACATCTCGCGCAGCAGGGCATCGCGGGAACCGTGGAGATACAGTCCTTCGGCATGCATCGCGTGCGCTACGCAGCGCCGAATCCACAGCCCCTGGTGACTATCATCGTGCCGACGCGCAATGCCGTCGAACTCCTGCGCACCTGTGTCCGGAGCCTGGTCGAGAGAACCCGCTACAGCAATGTCGAAGTCCTGCTCATCGACAATGGTTCGAACGACCCGGAGGCGCTCGACTACCTCGCCGAACTGGCGCAGGTGCCCACGATCAGAGTGATACGCGACGACAGGCCGTTCAACTATTCCGCGCTCAACAACCTCGGGGCACGCGAGGCGCGAGGCGCGGTGCTGGCACTGGTGAACAACGACATCGAGGTCATTACGCCGGACTGGCTGGAGGAGATGGTCAGCGTCGCCATGCAGCCGGGCGTGGGCGCTGTTGGTGCGCGCCTCTGGTACCCCGACGACAGCCTGCAGCACGGCGGGGTCATCATGGGCATCCTCGGCGTGGCTGGCCACGCACACCGAGCGCTGCCCAAGTCGCACCGCGGCTATTTTGCCCGCGCGGAGTTGATGCAGGACCTCTCGGCAGTGACGGGCGCTTGCCTGGTGATCAGAAAGGATCGTTTCTTCGAGGTGGGCGGCCTGGATGAGATCAACCTGGCGGTGGCATTCAACGACATAGATTTTTGCCTCAAGCTGCGCGAGCACGGTTACCGCAACGTGTGGGCGCCTGCCGCAGAGCTGTACCACCACGAGTCGTTCAGCCGCGGGCTCGAAGACACGCCGGAAAAGATCGCCCGCTTTCAAGGCGAGGTCGGGTACATGCAGCGGCGCTGGGCGCAGTGGATCGCCCACGACCCGGGCTACAACCCTAGCCTGACGCTCGTCTCCGAGGACTTCGGCTTCGCCTGGCCGCCGCGTCTCGAGACGCTCTCGTCCATGGGCAGCCGGTCTAGCTCGGTGGCGGAGGGGTGAGCGTGGAACAACTTCTCGTGCCCTACCAAGCGTCGCCTGGCCTGCCCGCCCGTTCCGTGTTGGTCCTCGCCCCGCACGCGGACGACGAAGTGTTCGGCTGCGGCGGGGCGCTGGCGCTTCACGTCCGGGCGGGCGTGCCGGTGCGCGTGGTCGTGCTCACCGATGGCGCCGCGGGCGGCATGGGCGATGCGCTCGAAACGTCCCGGCTGCGCGCCGAGGAGAGCCTGGCGGCGGCGCGCGTGATCGGCTATGCGGCGCCCGAATTCTGGCACCTGCCCGATCGCGGACTCGGATACGGCGAGGCGCTGGTGGAGCGCATCGCCGAGGCAATCCGGAATTCGCGCGCAGATCTCGTCTATGCACCTTCGGTGCGGGAGATGCACCCGGACCACCTGATCACCGCGCTGGCGAGCCTGGAGGCGGTGCGCCGGGTCGGCGGCGAGCTGCGCCTGGCCATGTACGAGATCGGGGTGCCGCTGCCGCCGACGACGCTGGTGGACATCACGGGCGTTCGCGCTATCAAGGCGGAGGCGGGGAGGGCTTTCGCATCGCAGCTCGCCCGCCAGGACTACGACCAGCAAATCGCCGCATTGAATCGCTTCCGCAGCTACACGCTGCCGCGCCAGGTGGAGGCGGCCGAGGCGTACTGGGTCGTCGCCGCGACAGAACTGCAGCGGGGGAGCGGGATCGCCGCCCTGCTCGAGCCGGAGGCGGCGCGTCGCCGCAAGCTCGGCCTGCCCTTCGTCGATGCCGGCGACCTGCCTCTGGTCAGCGTGCTGGTACGCAGCATGGATCGCCCCGCCCTGGAGGCAACGCTCGATTCGGTGGCGATTCAGACCTATGCCAACATCGAGATCGTCGTCGTGGCCGCCAGCGCCGAACACCGAGCGCTGCCGCAGAACTGGGGAGGCATGCCGCTACGCCTGGTGAAAGGGGCCGGGCCTCTTCACCGTTCCGAGGCGGCAAACCTGGCGCTCGATCGCGCGCGCGGCGAGTACGTGGCCTTCCTCGACGACGACGATTTCATCGACCCGGGCCATGTCGCGGGCCTGGTTGCGCACCTGCGTGCACATCCCGGCTGTCGTGCCGCCTACAGCGCCGTGAGGACCATCGATCCCGCCGGCAATCCTCTGGAGCCCGTCTTCGACACCTCCTACGACCAGATCGTCCTGTTGTTCGGAAATTTCATTCCCATCCACGCCGTCGTCTTCGAACGCAGCCTCGTGGCTGCCGACGGCTGTCGCTTCGATCCGGCGTTCAACGTCTATGAGGACTGGGACTTCTGGTTGCAGGTTTCGCGCCACACCGCGTTTGACTATCTCGATGCCTGCACCGCGGTCTACCGTATCGCCGATGGTGGAGGCTCGGGCGTCAATTCGGACGAGGAAGTCAGAGCGGCGGGCCGGCGTCTCGTCTTCGACAAGTGGCTGCCGGTCTTCGCCACGGACAGCGGACTGCCCATTGCGCACGCGCTCTCCGAGGCCGTGCGCCTGAAGGCCGAGACCCGCCGTCTCGCGGGCGTGATCAGCGAACGCGACACCCTTCTGATCTCGCTGCGGCAGGACGTGGCGCTCGCCGACCAGGCACTGGCGCAGCGCGACGCTATCATCGCCGCGCTGCAGCAGGCCCAGGCCCAGGCGCTGGCACAGCGCGACGCTACCATCGCCGCGCTGCAGCAGGCCCAGGCCCAGGCGCTGGCGCATCGCGACGCCATCATCCGCGAGCGGGAGGCGACGTTGCGCGACCGCGATGCGGCAGTGCGCGATCAATACGCTGCGTTGCGTGATCAGGAGGCGGCCATCGCCATGCTCAAGAGTTCGACGTCGTGGCGGCTGACGGCGCCGCTGCGTGCCGCCTCGCGGCTGCTAAATCGGCTTGCGGGCAGGCCCGGTTAGACGTACTGCATTCCCGCGCTATCAGCGCGTCTTCCAGCATCCGGTGCAATAGGCTGGAAACAGGCCGTTCCAGAGGTTGAAGCGGACGTTTTCGTAGTGCTGATCTTTCAGTATGGCCTCGAGCGGCGCGCGGAACAGATTCCAGGCCGGATCCAGCGGCGTCTTGATCTGGCAGCAGGGCGTGACGTCGCCGGAGAGCAGGGTGTAGATCCATTCCTCGTCGCAGTTGCGGCGGATGCCGTTCGGCTGGCCGTTCTTGTCCAGCCGGATGCCTTCCTCCGCGCAGAACTGCTGCACGGTTTTCATGCCGTGGCGCGCCGGATCGCTGTCGTGCGCGATGCTCGCCGCGATGCGGTCGATCTGAGGCAGTTCTGAGAGCTTGTCCTTGGGATAGATGGGCACGTAGGTGCGCATCGGATTGAGCGGCTGAAAGCTCTCGAAGATATCGACGCCGTGCGCGCGGGCGAGCTCGACGATGGCCGGAATCTGCTTCTCGGTGCCGGCAAACAGGCTGCCCTTGAGGCCGATGCGCGGATAGCGGTAGCCGTTCCCGTCGCGATACTGCGCCAGCGACTGGATGCCGGACAGCACCTTGGCCAGCTTGCCGCCGATGCGCGACGCGGCAAAAGTGGCGGGATCGTTGGAATCGATCGAGACCGATATGTAGGTGATGCCCGCTTCGCAGATCTTGCGCACGTTGGTCGCATTGAAGGCCGAGCCGTTGGAGATCGTCAGGACCCGTACGCCGCGCTCGCGCGCCGTGCGCGCCATGTCGAAAAATCCCTTGTGCAGCAGCGGTTCGCCTTCGCCGACCAGGGCTATCGCACGGACGCTCGGGAAGTTGTCGAGTAGGCGGACGAAATCATCGACGGCGATGTCGGCCTGCACCATGTGGCGGCCTACGCAGTACCAGCAGGAATAGTTGCAGCGCGTTGTCGGTTCGAGATTGAGGAAGGTCGGCGTCGCCGACCACAGACGCGCATCGACCGCCGTCGGCGGGGCGTCGGCCGGCAGTCCGGCTTGGGGCGGAAGGCTGTAGCCCTGGCAGGACCGGCAATAGTGGAGGTGCATGCCCGACCGCCAATGCTCGGATCCGAAACGCACGTTGGCGACGACGGCGACAGCCTGGTCCGCGCCGCACAGGCTGCAGTGCGCCGGCGGCTCGCCGGCGGGCAGAGGCAGGATGTCTGTCAGCGGCCGCAGATGGGCGTGGGCGTCCCGCCACAGGGGAGTGAGGTCCACGGCTAGAGACCGAGGTCGTCCAGCCACTGCCAGCCGTTCCACGCCGCCGGAAAATCCTGCAGCAGTGACTCCATGGCAAGTGCGTAGGCAGCGAGGGGTGCTTCGGCGGACGGGGTGAGGCGCATCGTCTTTGCATGGTAGCCGAAATCCCGCCAGGACCAGATCAGCGCAGCGAAGTAGATCGGCTTCTCCAGGCGCATGGCGATCTCCAACACGCCGCTGGGCGCGGCGAAGCGCTGGCCGAACAGGCTGATGACTTCGCTGCGCATGGCACCGGCGCTGAAATCGTGCAGCGACAGCAGCGTCTCCCCGGCGGCGAAGGCGCGGGTGACCGCCATGGCATCGCGCTGCGGCGGCCCGTCGAGAAACAGATAGTCGCCGCCGCGGAAGTGCGCCGCGCAGTCGCGATGCTGGCGGTGAATGTGCGGCAACAGCCAGGGGGCCAGCGGCGAATTCTCCTCGGGTGCGGCGATCACGCGCAGCTTGCGGCCGGCGCGTCCGAGCAGCACGAACAGCAGATGATGGAACTCGTGGTGGAAAGTCAGGACCAGGGCGCCGCCCGGTTCGGCCTTGAGTTCGTCCCAGGCCGGGTCGCGCCGGCATACCAGCGCGTCGAGCCGCGCCGCGTCAGCGCGGAAGCGCGAAAGGTTGGCGAAAAACAGGCCTTGATTGCGCAGAGCGTTGCGCCACGACGGTGCGGCGTCCGCCAGTCCGAGGCGTTGCGCATAGCGGGCGTAACGGTCGGCGGAGTGCCGGTAGGGTGATCGCGATTCCGCGGCGCGCGCAAGCGCTCGGTATTGCCAGGCCAGCGGCAAGCGCTGCGTCCACCGCGCCAGGCGCAGCATGTTCAGATAGTCCCGCGCCAGCGGGGCGAGTGCAGCTTGCGTGGTCATGGTCAGCGGAAGTCGGTGTCACCGGAGAGCAGCCAGAAACGCCCGCGCGTCTCCTCAGCCGCGGCGGCGTCGGGCCAGATGCTGACCGCGACTTCGACATCCGTCGTCGTCACCTCGCCCCCGAGTTCCGCGAGGAAAGCGGCGGGTGCCGCACTGGCCCAGAGCTCGAGCACTGTCCCTCCCATGGCCGCGGCAGCCGACCGGGCGGCGCGCAGCAACAGCGGCAGGTCCCGGCGGCGGGCCAGCAGGTCGAGCAGTTCCCAGCGCTCGGGTGCCGTGGGCCGGATGACGAAGAAGCCGAGTATCTTGCGCGTCAGCCGGTGGCGCACTGCGTGCAGCGCGTAGTCCCCCCAGCCGGCGTAGCGAAACTCGAGATAGGACGGCGAACGCTCGACGAGTATCAGCGGCGCCAGATCTTCGGCCAGCTTCGCCGCCAGGAGAGCGGCAGCGTGTGCGCAAGCGGGATCGAGAGCGCTGATGCGCGATGTGGCGTAACGCCAGGGCATGGGCTCGGCGCCATCGAGGCGAAAGCTCACGGCGCTGATCCGGTCCGCGCCGGCGTAGAGACCGAGACGCCGGCCGAGGTCGAGATGGCGCTTGCTGGGAAAGCCGTAAGCGAAGGCTGACCCCCCCGCCGGCGCCAGTTGGCGGGAAAAGTAGGAGGTGGCGGCGTGGAAGAAGGGCCCGCGGCGGGTCAGCAGGCCGCGCCGGTTCGGCGCCACCATGACGTCGCCGATCTGCACCGCGTCGATGCGCGTCCGGCCGCGGCAAAGCCTCCGGGGGAAGCCGCCGTAGTGAGCGACGAGGCGATCACCCTCCCACACACCGTAGGCATCGCCCCGGCCCTGGCGCGGGCCGCTGCCGTATTTCCAGGCGTACTGCGCCGCTGTCATCTCGTGGCCGAACGCTTCGAGAAACAATTGCCGCATCGCCGCCTGATCGGCGGCGAGCACCGGGCGCACCTGCCAGCGCGAACCCGCCGCATCCATCGCTCAGGCCTGTTCCCAGTGATGCGGCAAGCTCACCAGGCCCTGCTCGAGACCGGTCTGGGCGACCCGCAGTTCGATGGCGGATGGCGCGTGATCGTAGATATGGACGCCGCGTTCGCAAATCAGAAAGACGTTGATGTTGTAGTCGCCCTTGAGCAGGGACAGGTGGGGCAGCACCAGGCGGGCTGCGCCGCGACCGTCGGCGCCCATAGGCAGGGCGACGCCGTCGTTGTGCGAACCGGCGCTGGCAACGAGCTGGCCGCCCGCGGCGACGATGGCGACGGCCAGCGATGGCGGCGGCAGAGCCGGGTCCGCGGCGTAGCGCACCCTCAGGCTCAGCGTGTTTTCCTTGCTGCGCAGGGAGAGCGAACGCGGCTGCGGCCGCTGGTCGCAGAACGCTTCGACGCTGACGATGCGCGCTCCACCCGGTGCGACCGACGGAAGCTCTGTCGCAGCATCGGGGATAGTCGGCGACTCGCCGTGCTTGAGAGCCAGATGCGTATCGTAGGCGGAGACGACCTCCGCCGGCGTCCCGAACAGGGCGACCCGACCTTGGTCCAGCCAGAGGGCGCGATTGCAGATGGCCTCGATCTGGTACATCGAATGCGAACAGAAGAGTATCGTCTTGCCCGCATCCCTCAACGCCATGATGCGGTCGAAAGACTTGCGGGCGAATTCGCCGTCTCCCACCGACAGCGCCTCGTCGATCACCAGGATGTCGGGATCGACGCTGGTCGCCACGGCGAAGGCCAGACGCATGTACATGCCGCTCGAATAGGTCTTGACCGGCTGATGGATGAACTCGCCTATGCCCGAGAAGTCCACGATCCCCTCGTAGCGGGCTTCGATCTCCGCGCGCGTCAGACCGAGGATGGAAGCGTTGAGATAGACGTTTTCCTGCCCGGTGAAGTCCGGGTTGAATCCCGCACCCAGCTCCAGCAGGGCGGCGACGCGGCCATTGACCTCGACCGAGCCGGACGTGGGCGTCAGGGTGCGACAGATGATCTGCAGCAGCGTCGACTTTCCCGCACCGTTGCGCCCGACGATGCCCAGCACCTCGCCTTTCTTCAACTCGAAGCAAACGTCCTCCAAGGCGACGAACTCGCGGCCGTAGCGCCGGCGTCCACGAAAGAGCATTTGCTTCAACCGGTCCACCGGACGTTCGTAGAGCCGGTAGGCCTTGCCCAGATGCAGCGCGTGGATCGCCAACTCAGATGACATCGGCAAAGCCCTTGCGCGTCGCGGCAAACCAGGCCGCTCCGGCCCAGGCCACGGCGACGGAGAGCAGCAGGTGCAGGCCGAGCGCCGCCCAGTCGGGCCAGAGTCCGTCCATGACGATGGCGCGGGTCTGTTCGATGATGAGGGTCAAGGGATTCAGATGCAGCAGGAGCTGCCATTTTTCCGGTAGCGCCGACACCGGGAAAAACACCGGACTCATGAACATCAGCAGGCTGACCAACAGGCCGATGATCTGTCCGACGTCGCGGACAAACACCCCGAGCGAGGCGAACAACCAGCCGCATCCCAGCATCAGGGGAACCAGCGGCAGCCAGACCAGCGGCAGCGCCACCATGCTCAGCGCCAGGCTGCCCCGCACCGCCAAGACGAAGACGGACAGCAGCGCGGCGCCGACGGCGAGGTGGAACAGCGCCGCCACCAGGGCCACCCAGGGCAGGATCTCCAGCGGGAAGACGACCTTCTTGACGAGGTTCGGCTGGTCGAGAACGAGGCGCGGCGCGCGGACGATGTATTCGGAGAAGAAGTTGAAGACGATGAGCCCCGTATAGAGCTGCATGGCGAACTCCGCCGCGCCGATGTCCACGCCCTTCCAGCGCGCGCCGAAAACCACGCGAAAGACGAAGGTGTAGGCCGCCAGCATCAGCAGGGGCGTCAGCACCGACCAGCCCAGGCCCAGCAGAGAGCCGCGGTAGCGCGCCAGGATGTCGCGCCGCGCGAACTGCCAGATCAGGTCACGATGGGGCCAGGCCGTATATTTTGCGATGAGGTTCACGAGCGGCGGATTATAGTTCCGCCTGGGCATTCAGTTTGGTGAATTACGCCGGCCGTGACCGGTCGTAAAGCGTTTCGGGCGCAATGTCGATATTGCCTGGCCAGACGACCGTTCCGTAATCGACAGAAGCCCTGGCAAACAGGCTTGAATTCTTTAATTGCGTGAAAGGCTTCTTGTCCATGTACGGCGACATATCGAACACACGCTTTTCGCCATTCTCGAACTCCAAAAGTAGCTTATAGTCCGCTCTGGCTTCGACTTTGACGACGTCCAGCAACACTTCCATGGCTGCCTCCTTACTGCAATGGTGCAATCGGATACGGCTGCTCGCCGGCAACAGCAAGTTCCCAGCCGGCGAACATCTCATCGATTTGGAACGGATATTACTCCCACCAGGAACGGTGGTCGGCCGTGAAATGCGCTTTCCCGTGCGGGTTTCAGACGCCTTAAACGCGAAACGGAGACGACGACCTTGGACCTAGCGCAAGACGCCGAGCGGGACAAATGGGAGGCGGTGTATCGCGACCTCAGCGCGGAACAGGTGATGCAGGAGGGCGGCGCGGTCTACGTCGAGATCGCCGATCTCATGGCGGGCCTGCTGCCGGCGGGCGGCCGCGTCCTCGAAGCCGCCTGCGGCAGCGGGCGGCATAGCGTGGAGTTGGCGCGCCGCGGCGGATTTCACACGACGCTGCTCGACTTCTCGCCCAACGCCATCGCCTGCGCCCGGCGGGTGTTCGCGCACTGCCAGGCGGGCGGTGAATTCATCATCGGCGACATTTTCAACTGGGATGCGCAGGGCGGTTACGATCTGGTCTTCAACTCGGGCGTGCTCGAGCACTACGCGTTCGACCGGCAGGTGGAAATGCTCAAGGCGATGGCCCGGCGGTCGCGCCGCCTGGTGCTGGTGCTGGTTCCCAACCGGGAGTGCTACTGGTACTGGATCTATCGGATTCACCACGCCGCCGCCGGCATGTGGCCCTTCGGCTGCGAAAGACCGGCAAGTTCCTACGCCGATGCGATACGCGCGGCGGGGATGCATTTTCTCGGCACCACCTGGCTCGGCGCCGAGGCTGTGTGCCTGATGATAGAACACCTCGACGGCATCACGCCCGATCTCAAGAAAATCATCATCGAAACCCACAGGCACCAGATCGCGCCCATCGCCCAGCGCAGCTACTTCGTCGGCTTTCTCGCCTCGGTGCGCCCGGAGGCCGGCGAGTTTCCGCCCTTCACGACGAGCGCGAGCTTCGACCAGGGTGGTAAGCGACCCGACGACTGGACGGACCGCTGCACCGCCTTGGCCGCCGACGCGCTGGCGCTGCAGATCGCCGCGCTCCACCAGGAGCGCAGCGGCGGCTGAGGGATTCACGGCTTGCCCAGGTCGCGCTTTCCTTCGACCACCTGGCGCAAGAAGGCGGTCTGGGCCACGACCAGGCGGTTGCCGTCGCGGCTCAGAATGTTGTGGGTCTGCAGCAACTGAAACGCCCGGGTGACGGTCTCGCGGCTGGTGTTGATCATGATCGCCAGTTCCTGATGCGTCGGCGCATTCTCTATCGCGTTCGGCGACTCGCCGAGCATCACGAGGATCTGAGCGCAAAGCCTCTGCATCGGGTTGGGCAGGCTGAGCAGATTGCGCTGCGCCGTGCCCTGCCTGAGCTTCAGGGCCATGCGGGTGAGCACTTGCTCGGCGATCGAAGCGGAAGAGAACAGCAGTCGCCGGGCGCTGTCATGCGGCAGGAACAGGATGTCGGACTTGGCCAGGGCGATCACGAACTCGGGCAGCGCGCGCTGATCGACCACGGCCAGTTCGCCGAAATAGTCGCCGGCTTCGACAAAATAGAGTCCCACCTCGCGCCCGTCCAGGGTGAAGTCCACGCCCTGCAGCCGGCCGTTCAGCAGAAAGCCCAGGCCCTGGCTCGGTTTGTCCTTGTGCATGGCGATGGCACGCCTGCCCAGCGTCTGCATCACCATCTGGCTCGCCAGGGCTTCCAGCGACGCGGTGGGCAGATTCTTCAGCAGGGGAAAGTGCAGGAGGAAGTTGACGTGAACGGCCATGGGGGGCGTCAGGCTCGAACCAGCATATCATTCTGACCGACAGTGTGTCGTCGAAATATAACAGAAAGGACCCGGCGCAATTCCGCCGCGCCGGACCTCGCTTCACGCGAGCAGGGTCGGGAAATGGGGCTTTCTCGGCCGACCGGAATTCGGCCGATGTGGGCAAATTCGCACCGCTTTCCAGGTCAATAGCCAAATCTCCGGCGTGTGATCGCAAACACATGGGCCGCGCCATGCCTTGGGAGATAATGGTCTGCCGAAATTGGCGCGCTCCGCACCTCACTTGTAATTTTCTCGGCAACGATCGATGAAGGCTACGGCGCTTCTGAGAACACTGGCAGTTTGTCTGGGCTGTTTCTTCGCCGCCCCGTGTCTGGCTGCGCCAGCAAGCTCGCCCGCGACCGACGTGGGCAAGATCACCCTGCGGATAGGCAGCGCCAAGCTGACCGGCGCGGATGGCATCGCGCGCGAAATCGCCGTCAACGGGCCGATCCGCGTCGGCGACCGCATCGAGACCTCGGCCGGCGCCCACCTGCACGTACGCTTCGTCGACGGTGGCGTGGTCAGCGTGCGCCCCGCCAGCCAGCTTTGGATCGAAGCCTACCAGCAGTCGGAATCTGGGCAGGGCGGCGCCATCAAGTTTCGGCTCGAGCAGGGCACGGTGCGTTCGATCACCGGAAAGTGGGGCGAGGCGGCACGCGAGCGCTTCCGCCTGAACACGCCCATCGCCGCCATCGGCGTGCGCGGCACCGACTTCGTGGTGCAGTCCGACGCCGACAATTCGCGCGTCGCCGTGCTCTCCGGCGCGATCATCGCCGCACCGCTGGGTGGCGCTTGCAGCCGCGACGGTCTGGGCCCCTGCCAAGGCGACAGCGCCAAACTGCTGGCCGCCGACATGGGCAACGTGATGCTGGAACTGCGCCGGTCCCAGAGCGTTCCGCACTTCGTGCCGCTCAACCAGATGCTCGCGGAACCGCTCATCGCTGCGCGCACGCCGGTCGATGAGGGCGCTGTCGTGCGCAAGCCGGAAGCCGGCGACGCTTTCAAGGAATCCGTTGCCCTGCAGGCGCTGGCACAATCCAGCGTGACGACCGCGCCACCGCCGCACGTCGAACCCCCGCCCGTGGTCGAACCCCCGCCCGTGGTCGAACCTCCGCCAGTGGTTGAGCCACCCCCGCCCGTGATTCCGGCGCCCAGTTCCACCACGCTGATCTGGGGTCGCTGGGCCGGTCCCGCGCGTCCCGGAGACACCACCACAGTCAGCAACTTCGCCGCATCGATCGGCGGACGCGAGCGCGTGGTGGAGAACGAATACTACGTCCTCTATCGCCAGCCAAGCGACCTGGCCTTCCCCGGTCCCGAGGCGGGAACCGTGAGCTTCAATCTCGGCGGCGCCCAGGCCAATTTCCTGGCCATCAACGGACAGCTCCAGGCGGCCCAGGTCCAGGGCGGACAGCTCAGCCTGGATTTCGTCGCCCGGAGTTTCAATACCTCGTTGAGCTTGAACAGCGTTCCCACGGGTCCCGTATCCCTGCAAGCGACGGGGGCCATCAACGGCAACGGTCTGTTCAGCAGTCAGGGCTTCGACACCCGCGTCTATGGCGCCATCACCGGCGGCGCGCGCGAGGCTGCCTACATCTTCGAAAGATCCACGGCTCAGGGCATGTTGACCGGCATCACCAACTGGGGGCGTCGCTGACATCATGGCCGCCTCAGTCGCCACCATGTCACCCCGTCCCCTGCATGTGATCGCGCTGGCGCTGGCCGTGCTGCTCACGCTGCTCGCCGGTGCTCTCGCGCCCGCCTGGTTCGAGGCGCTGAACGAACGCAGCGGCGACAGCATCTGGCGCCGTTCCGCCCGCACCCAGCAGGAACAGCGCGTGATCATCGTGGACATCGACGAAGCCAGCCTCGGCGAGTTTGGCCCGTGGCCGTGGCCGCGCCAGCGGCTGACCGAACTGTCCGACAAGATCGCGGCGCTCGGCGCCGGCCTGCAGGTCTTCGATCTGGTATTGAATGACGCGCATCCCGAGGACGCCGCGCTCGCCGCCGCCCTGCTCCGCCGTCCCACGGTGCTCGCCGAAGTGTTCGCCGTCGAACAGGGCGCCGGCGTCCGCAGCGGTCAGTTGGACGGCGCCACGCGCCCGTCCTTCTGTTCGAAAGAGACGCCCGGCGCCGGCCCGTTCCCCGCTGCCCACGGCTATATCGCTCCCGCCGCCGCCTTCGCCGGTCTGCCCGTGGGGCACATCACGCCGCGCATCAACCAGGACGGCATCGTCCGCAAACAGGCCGCCCTGATCTGCCAGGACGACAACAGCTACCCGGCCCTGGCGCTGGCGGCCTATCTGACCGGCGCCGGCATAAGCCCTCCCCTGGAACTCAAGCCCGGGCTGGGCTGGAAGGATGCCCGCTGGCGCCTGGGCGCGACCGGCATGGGCCGCGGCATTCCGCTCGACGCCGAAGGCAACCTGCGCATCCCCTATGGCCTGGCCAACGACGCCCTGATCTCCATTCCGGCCGCCGACGTGCTCGCCGGGCGCGTGCCGCAGGGTCTGCCCAAGGGTGCCTGGGTATTGGTCGGCTCCACCGCCTTCGGCCTGGGCGACGTCGTCGCCACGCCGCACGGCGGTGCGCAGGGCGGCGTCAGCGTGCACGCCCAACTGCTGACAGGATTGCTCGACGAACAGCTTCCCTTTACCCCGCAAGGCGAGAACGCGCTGCGCTGGCTGCCGGCGGGCGCGCTCCTGATCCTGCTCCTCTTCGCTGCGCGCTGGCGGCGCCTGCCCGGCTACACCCTGCCGCTCTTGGGCATCGTCCTGGCAGCGGGCCTGCTCGCCACGCAAGCCTACTGGCTGCTCGCGCAGCAGTGGTGGGTAGGCATGGCCCAGCCGGCGCTCGCCGTGCTGCTCGCCGGACTGTTCCTCGGGCTCGCCGAATTCGCCCGCACCGGTGGCGAGCGCGAGCGCCTGTTCGCCCACCTCGCGAGCTACCTGCCGCCGCCCGTCGCCTCCCGCCTGCTGGCGCTGGCGCCGCAGAGCCAGGTCGAAGCCGAGCGGCGCGAGGTCACCGTGCTCTTCGCCGACATCCGCAATTTCTCCGCCTACTGCGAGGCGCACCAGGCCGAAGACGCCGCGCGGCTGCTGCACCGCTTCATCGAGACCGCCAGCCGGGTGGTCGAAGCCCGCGGTGGCCTGATCGAAGCCGTGCAGGGCGACGCCATCATGGCCGTCTGGAACGGCTCGTCTTCCTGCGCCGACCACGCCGCACAGGCGCTGGCTGCGGCGCGGGAAATGCACGGGCTGGTCGAATCCCAGTTCCCGGCGCTCGACGCAACCGAGCTCGCCGAAGGCAGACTCGCGCCGCTGGCGTTGGGCATAGGCATGGAGAGCGGTCTCGCCCTGGTCGGCTCCTTCGGTCCGCGTTCGCGGCGCGTCCACACCGCGCTCGGCGAACCGGTCACCGTCGCCGTTCGTCTGCAAGCGTTGACGGCCAATCTGGCCTGGCCCATACTCATCGGCCCCGGTTGCGCGGCCTTGATCCGCGCTCAATTGCCCAACGCCCAGTTGCTGCCCCAAGGCGAATTCCTACTTGAAGGGCTCATCCATCCCCGCACCGTCTATGCCCTTCCCAAGCCCGATTGAAACGCATAGAACGCAGCATCGCCTCGCCTTCCTTCTCGTAGTTCTGGCCCTGGCTTTTTCCCCGGCACTCTTCGCAGCCGCTGCCGAGCCCTGCCCGGACGGCAGCCGCGGCGTTCCCGGGGGCGATCTGGAAGCCTACGAGGCCAAGCTCGCGGCGCAGGTGCCCGCCTGCAACCGGGACGCGGCCTTCCTCGCCTGGCACGGCGCCATTCTGAACCGCCTGGGACGGCCCCAGGCCGCCGCCGACCAACTCGAGCGCGCGCTGCTGCTCGCGCCCGAGCTGATGGGCGCGCGCATCGACTACGCCGACGCGCTGGCCGCCAAGGGCGAGGTCGCCGCGGCGCGGGATCTTCTGCAACAGGTGCTGCGCCGGCCCGATCTGCCCGCCGCCAGCGCAGAGAGCATAAAACAGAGGCTCGCCCAGTCCGAACCCCTGCTCTGGCGAAAGGAGGGGAGCGTCACCCTCTGGATGGGCCACGACAGCAACCTGAACAGCGCCACCCGCGCCAGCGACCTCGCCCTGACCCTGCCCGGCGGCGAACTCGTCCTGCCGCTGAACGGGCAGAGTCGCGCCCAGGGCGGCACCAGCCAGATCGTCGAGGCCGCAGGCCAGGCCATCCTGCCCTTCGACCAGGGCCAGCATCTGCATCTGTACGCCGATCTGGCCCAGCGTCACAGCCCCAGCCAGATCGAAACGGACACCGATTACCGGCAGATCAATATCGCCGCGCTCTGGCGCCGACCCTGGGATGCGCAGGGCAGCGAAACCAGCGTCAGCCTCGGTTACAGCGATCTGGCTTACGACCCGCAGCAACGCTACCACAACCTCCGGCTCATCCTGGCGCGTGATTGGGCGCAAGTCCCGCCCTGCCGGCCCCTGCTCGGCGCAGACCTGGAGCGGCGCAGCTATCCGGGCAACCAGCAGCTCAACAACCACTACCTGGGCGTGCAGGGAGGTGTCGCCTGCGGCCTGGCCATCCCGGTCAAACTGCTCGTCGGCGCCGGGCGCGAGATCGCCGAAGCCAACCGCCCCGGCGGCGACGCCTGGCGCCTGGACGCGCGCCTGCTCGCGCACAGGCCCCTGGGCCCCGGGCTGATCGAGGCGGACCTGCTCTACACCCTGCAGCGCGACGACGACGGCTACAGCCCCCTGCTCGACAACGGCGCCCGGCGCAGAATGCAGCGACTGGCGGCGCGGCTCGAGTATCAGCAGGCTCTGGCCCCCGGCTGGCAAGGCCTGCTGACCCTGGAAGCCTCGCGCCAATACGCCAATCTTGCCCTTTTCGACATCCGCGGCCAGGCCATCCACCTGGGCCTGCGCTGGCGCTGGTAAACCCGGGTAGCATAGGCACGTCTCTGGCCCGCCGGACAGCCCGCGCCCCTAACGAGAATGCGTGTGACCTCGGTCACAAACCCGCGGGCGGACTTTGCTATAATCGGCCCCGGAAATTGAGATAGTTGTGATCACTTTTTTTACCGTTTGAGAAGAACAAGAAGCGCGCAGCAGCACAAGTAGCACCCCTTCATCCTAGGAGAAATCTTCATGACAGTAACTGCGAACCAACTCACCGTTTTATTGTTCGACGCACCTGCAGGCGGCTACTCGGACCTGATAAACGCTTACCTCTTCGCCAACGGCGAAGTCGCTACCGCTAGTGCCCTATTGGGCTCGGCCGGGATCACCGATCCTAGCAACGCCGTATTTGCCTATCAACTCGCCGCGAAACTGACGGGCGGAACGTTGTCGCAAACGGACCTCAACACGACGGCGACTCTCGTCCAGAGTTATATGAGCGCCAATCCGACGCTCAGCCGCGGCCAAGTCGTGATCAACTTCATCGATGCGCTGGAAACTGTTCCGACGACGGATCCCATGTACGGCGCCGCCAGAGTCACTTTTGACAACCAGGTTACCGCCGCCGTTGCCTACACTGGCCAATCGCGCGACATAGCCACTTTGCAGACCGTCATTGCGTCGGTGACGTCAGACCCGGCGACGATCCCCGTCGTTTCCGGCCAGTCCTTCATTCTCACTACTGGTCAGGACGTCAAGGCCGGTGGTGCTGGTAACGACCTCTTCGACGCTTCTGTGACGGGGACTGGTGCTCAAACACTGAATACGGCAGACGGATTGACCGGTGGAAGCGGTACTGACACACTGACCGCGGGTCTTGCGAGCGGTACTGTATCCCCGACCCTGAACGGCATCGAGATCATCAACGTCACGCCCTCGGCAACGGCTACCTTGAATCTGCTTAATGCCACAGGCGTGACCGCGGTTAATATTCTTGGTGGTAGCGGTGCTGCTGGCTCGATGGGCGTCACCATTGACAACATCCCGTCTGCCGCTACGACGTTGGAGGTTAACGGTTCCAACTATGGCGCCACATTCAATTTTGCCAACGCAGCCCTGGCTGGAACGGCAGATAACATAACGATTGAGTTGTTGGGTGTTCAGGATGCATCCACTGGCAATGCGTCGAACTACATTGTCGTGGGCCAGGATACCGGCACCGACACGTCGGGCGCCGAGGTTGTCACGCTGAATTCGACTTCAAGCGCGAACAAGATTGCGGGCGAAAGCGGCGGCACGAAGTTGGTCATTACCGGCGACCAAGCCCTGACGATCACCACCACAGTTACCCATCTTACCCAGAAGACTATCGACGCCAGCGCGAACACCGGTGGCGTGACGCTGAGCGATTCTTCGGCACTGGCCACCATTACTGGCGGCTCCGCCAACGATACTTTCACCTTGTCCGCCACGAGCGCGGGCAAGATGAGCATTACCGGTGGTGGAGGCAACGACAGTTTCACATTTACCACGGCTACGAGCTTCGGTCTCAACGACACCATCGACGGCGGTGCGGGTACCGATACCCTGACCGCGACCACGGCTGACTTTGATACGGCCGGCAACCTCAATGGCAGCACCGTCAATGCCAACGTTATCGACATGGAAAAACTCGTCGTCTCGAATGTCACGGTTGGTGGTGAGTCCTGGAGGCTTGCAAACCTAGGTGCAGCAATCAATTCCATTACGCTGCAGGGCGGTACGGGCGGCGCGGATGGCATCACTGCCAACTCCGGTGTCGCGACAACGGTAGCGATCGGCAAATCCACGACCGCCACGACGCTGGGTGGCACGCTGACGGTGACCGCTGCGGGCTCCGGCACGAGCGACGCGGTGACGGTGAGCGAGTCGGGCACGACCGCTGCGCCTAACGGCACGTTCAACAACAAGACCCTCGCCTTCGTCGGCGAAGAAACGGTCACCGTCACCGCTTCGGCGCCGACGGCAGGTCCGATCGCCCAGGTGATCAACGGCATCAACCTTACCAATACCGTCGCGCCGATGACGATCAAGTTCACCGGCAGCAACAAGGTCACCACGGGCACGATCCAGGGGATCACCCAGGACGTGACGACCCTCGATGCAAGCACCATGACGGGTGATGCGACGACGGGTCTCGGCTTGATTACCACCTTGGGTGCCAACCCAACGGGAGCTGGCTGGACGGCAACCGGTTCGACCGCATCCGACACTATCACGGGTTCTACGGGCAAGGACTCGATCAGCGGTGCTGCGGGCAACGATTCCATCGCCAGCGGCGGCGGAAATGACACGATCTCCGGTGGTGCCGGCAACGACACGATCAATATCAGCGGCGGTGCTGCTACCAACGTCGTAAATCTTGATGGTGGAACTGGCAACGATGTGATCAACATCGGCGCCAATCTGAACAAGTTGGATAGCATCGCTGGTGGCGACAATACCGATACGCTGCAGATGACGAATGCCAGCGTCACGATTTTCGACGCGCTTACCACGTCTCAAAAGGCCGCTCTGGCAGCCAATATCAGCGGGATCGAAAAGCTGGAGCTTTCTGATGCGTTGGCCTCTCAAAACCTTGACCTCAGCCTGTTCAGCCCGGCAACCACGTATGTAATCCAAGATTCGGCCCCCACGGGCGGTGCTGCACTTGTCAATCTGGCCAGCGGATCGACGGTTGAACTGCGTGCGGCGACGTCCACCGCGACCAACACGGTGCTGAACGCGGCTG
>Ga0172380_10002838_pt1 | contig 25417 bp, 30 predicted proteins | sample Leawe162metaG_FD_119747 | JGI IMG/M metagenome (GOLD analysis project Ga0172380, IMG submission 119747) | Leachate microbial communities from a municipal landfill in Southern Ontario, Canada - Leachate well 162 metaG | ecosystem: Engineered > Solid waste > Landfill > Unclassified | place...
AGCGGAAACCAAGTACTCGGCACGGTCGGCATTCAGCTGTCAGAATCATTCTGGCAAGGACACACAGGCTTACTAAAGACCAGCAACCCCGGTGCTAAGGGTTGGGGAGCGAGGGCGAAGTGAAGTGTTTAACACCAAGCCGGAAAGCAGGGTATTTCATACTTGAGCCGCTAGCACTTGAGGCAATAAAAACGGGCATCGAAAGTGTTTAACAAAATGGCAGAAACCGTATCCCAACGAATAGAACGCCTAAAGAAATGGTGCGACATCCACCACGGACGAAAGATAAGGGGCAAGGTCTGCGATAAGTGTAAGGAAGAAAGGGAATCGGAATTGGTCGAGGAGGCACTAGATTGACGAAACGCAAACCAAACAACTGGGACGCAAACGCTGACTACGGCTCAGACATTCTAGGCGTAGGAAGCTACACCAACTTACCGCCTTCGGGCACACCAAAGAAAAAGACGCAGATAGGATTTGTTAGGACGGAGAGGAAGGAAAGGCCGAAAAGGAAGAAGTGAGAACTAATCCCGAAACAACTTGTATTTACGGCTTGTTCGATCCGCGAACGGGCGAATGCTTTTATGTGGGCAAGGCCAACAATCCGTCCAAGCGATTCGCTGAGCATTTATCCTGTACGAAGAACGCGAAAAAGTACCGATGGATTCAAAGCATTGTTGATGCTGGCTATCAGCCCGAGCTGAGAACGCTTGAAGTCTTGCCTTATGCGGAATGGGAAGCGTCAGAGATTCGATGGATATATCAGATGACCAGAGAAGGGCATCCGCTAACGAATCAAACGCCTGGCGGAGTGTTCTGGTCATCCGTAACCATAGACGAGGCCCACGATGCATTCGAGAATCTAGCCATTTGGCGACAAAGGTTTGCTGATGCTGTGGCGAACGAGTACACGATTCCGCTTGACCCGCAGATGACCGAGTTTCGTAAGGCTACCTTTGACGCAATCGAGGCGATCACAAGAGAACTACTCGGACGAGACGAAGTAGGAACGCGAATCAAGTCAGCGGCAGTTTTAGCCGGATTCACAAAGCGACTGGAGGGCAGATGGCAAAGGCTCCAGCGTTAAAAGCGGTTAAAAGTAATGTCCACCAAATGTCCGTTTTTCTCTGGACACCGGAGAAATCACGGGCGGCGGTAATGCTGGCAGAAGGCCACACTTACAAAGAAGTTGGGAAGGACATAGGCAAAACAGACAAGACGATTCAACGCTGGATGGCGGACATAGCTTTTTCAAGTGAAGTAGACCGTCTGTCAATTATGGTCGGGATCGCGTCCCGTGCCGAAAGATTGCGTATCGCAAAGCGTGTTATTCGCCAGCAAGTGCAAGGCGAAAGTATTAAGACCGAAAAAGATTTATTGGATTGGTTGAAGTTCGCACAGGGTGAAACGGATGGAGTTAAGCTCAACCTTGCCGCTCTCACTTCCGCCTTCAATGCTGATGAAGCATTTGTGGCCGACGGAAGACCTGATGGAGTACGCAAGGCTAAAACAGCCTGAGCATCGGGTAGAAGAGCAGGATAACTTGCAGGCATTTGTCGGCAAGGCTAATCCCCGTTTTTACTTTTACAAACACTGTCTGAAATTATCCAAAGTCTTAGAGCGTGTCGCATCCGGCGAACTCAAACGCGTGATGATATTCCTTCCGCCGCGGCACAGTAAGTCGGAACTGTTCTCACGATTGTTCTCGGCTTACTACCTTCGACGCAATCCGCACCACTTTGTCGGCATCAATAGCTATTCGGCTGACCTTGCCTATACGTTAAGCCGTGCGGCCCGCGAGAACTTCATTAAATGCGGTGGCGTGGTCAAGGATGATGTAGCGGCGGTAAAGCATTGGGAAACACCCGAAGGCGGTGGGCTGTGGGCTGCAGGCGTCGGTGGCTCGATAACTGGTAAAGGCTTTCATCTAGGAATAATCGATGACCCGATAAAGAATGCTGAAGAAGCTGCATCCGAAACAATCCGCGAAAAGCATAAGGAATGGTATTCATCCACGTTCTACACCAGACAGGAGCCAGATGCAGCCATTGTCATTATCCAAACTCGCTGGAATGAGGACGATTTATCAGGCTGGCTGCTAAGTGAGGAAACACAAGGTGAAGAGCCTGAGAACTGGCACGTTGTATGTTTGCCGGCAATAGCAGAGGAACCACCGAAGCTTCCCGAATCCTGCTCACTGGAAAAGGATTCACGACCGATAGGCGACGCACTTTGCCCTGAAAGGTATAACGAAGCAAAGCTATCCAAGATCAAAGCTCGAATTGGTGAGTATCATTTCGGGGCTTTGTATCAGCAGCGTCCAACGGCTAAACAGGGATTGTTCTTCCACGTAGACAAACTAGAAATAGTTGATGCCGTGCCCGTCGGCTCACGATCTTGCAGGGGCTGGGATAAGGCTGCTACCGCTGGCGGTGGCGATTGGACGGCCGGCGTAAAGATGTCCAAGCACGATGGCATCTTTTACATCGAGGATGTGATTCGAGGTCAGTGGGATACCGCTACCAGAGATAGAACGATATTGCAGACCGCACAAACGGACGGCATAGCGTGCAAGGTCAAGGGCGAACAGGAACCCGGTTCTGGGGGAAAGGAATCGGCCGAGAACTTTATAAGGATGCTGGCAGGGTTTCCGGTATCCACGGAACCTTCGACCAATGCAAAAGAGATTCGTGCAGATCCGTTCTCGTCACAAGTGAACGCAGGCAACGTGAAGCTAATAGCAGGTCCGTGGAACAAAGCATTTATCGAAGAGCTTAGAAGCTTCCCGCACGGCAAGCACGACGATCAGGTAGATGGCGGGTCATTGGCGTTTAATGAGTTGAATGGGCCGTATCTAGCCGTCTCCGAACAAGAACGAGGAATCTTTAACGCACTTAGTCTATAAACAATGTCAATCTGGAGCAGAACAATGATCGCAGTTAGAGCTGGATTCCGAGCCTTTCAAGACCCTCGTTCACTTACCGAAGGGCAGGATGCTAAAGAGCGTAGTTCTGTCTACGGTCATTACTATTCCTATTACGCCAACACGATCTATTCCAAGCGTACCGGCGATAGTTGGACAACGTATCTAAACGAACGGGGAATGTATAAGCACACCAGGCTTATCTATAACCCTGTTCCGCAGATCGTTGATTTCTACGTTGATAACATCTGGCGTGCGGCGGCTAATGAGGACTTTGAATCATTGGTCACTCCGGTATCGGACGGCACGGACGAGAAGCTAGTCGATGCCATTGCCCAGCTAGACCAGTGGGGAAACTTCCTTGCCGAATCGCAAATGATAAAGCGGTATGCGGCGGCTACTGGGATGGTGCTGGTGGAGGTCATTGACGACGCTTTCCGGCAGAAGATATTGCACAAAACCATTTGGCCCGGACAGATAACAGACTTCGAGCTAAACAGCACAGGGGATCTGCAAACGTACACCGTGGAATATCCTGTCTATGATCGGGTAGAAAAGCGAACTTTCACTTATAAAAAGGTTGTTACCAAGGAAACCTATTCATACTTCAAAAACAATGCTCCCTTCACACCGGAAGGTAAGCAGGCATCGGTAGAAAATAACGATTATGGATTCTGCCCGGCAGTGCTTATTATGCACAGCGATGACGGCGGAGGCTATGGCGTTCCCGCGTGCAAGGACTTTGACAAGGTGGATGAGGTCAATACGTTAGCGTCTCACTTGCACGATAACATCCATAAAACGGTAGAATCGCCGGTGATAATCTCCACGAAAGGGAATGTTATCTCAATCACGGGAGCCAGCAACCGGGGCAATAGTGAAATAGTGGACTTCCAGGACCCGCGATTGCATTGGGCGGTGCTGAAGTCAGAGGAAGGTGCAAGCGTGCTAGACCTTGCGTCGAAGCTGAAATTGGCTGAAGCTCACCCGTTTCTAAAAGACTTGCTGGCATCCTTCCACGATGATTATCCTGAGCTTCAAGCGGCTACGATAATCAAAGAGAACAGCCAATTATCAGGAGCGGCACTGGAAAGGATGCTCGGCCCGGCACAGAACCGTTTGAACGGCGTGCAGGGCTTCTACAATCAGCAACTAGTAAAGCTTCGGCAGATGCAGCTAGCCATTGGAGGCTTGAGGTCAAAGGACGGCACTTGGAACACCAGAACAGATCAGCAGGCGAAGTTCTCGCAGTTTGATTTGAATAGTTATCAGGACGGGCAATTGGACTTTAACCTTAAACCTAGCGTGCTGGTGCAAACTACGGCGATGGAGGACGAAGAACTAGCCAAAGCCAAAGCAGAGCGTGCGGTGCTTATGTCCGAGATTGTGGACAGCAGGGAAACGCTTCTCATCGCGGGTTATAATGATGAACAGATTGACGAGATCGAGAAAAGGCTAGAGGAAGAGACGTCCGACCCCGACACTGACCCGGCGGTTATTGATGCTCAAAGGTTAGCGAATGGTGGGACGTTACCGCGAAGGCTTCCATCTTCACCATTGGAGTTGAATGCGTAGAAAGCCCCCAATAAACGAATTCAGTAAGCGTCCGCCAAATGCCGTTGAGGTAAAGAAAGCGATAGCGATGGCGAAAAGGGTAAGCAGGAAGTTGGCGGCCATGATGGAGGCAAGAACTAGAAATGAACAGACGTAATTTCATAATGGCGTTATTCGGAACGGTCGCGGCCGGTGCTGTGGTGAAGGCGGGAATCGTCAGCACAAGCAACGCAACCACAGACGCACTTATAGACTATTGGGATCACGGTGTTGCTTTCCTTAATCCGAATGTTCAAGGCAAATGCGTATTCGTTAGCAGTGTTGAGACTGAATCAGGGATTACCATTAGCCATTGGACTCCCGATGGTAAGCGGACGGTAGTAACGTAAATGCCTGATGGTGGGTTGGTACTCAATATCGTTTACGACGAATCTGCCAAGCAGTTCCGGCAGAACGGGCGGGTTGTATCGAATCAGGCGGTACGGGCGGAGATCGACAAGTTGACTGCCTTCGTTAGTAAGGAAGCACAGCGTATTGGCAAGAAGTACGCGGACGGCAAAATAGGCATTGCCCAGTTCGAGATAGAAATGAGGGAGTTGCTCAAATCATCACACCTCGTAGCATCCAGCGTCGGCAGAGGCGGGCGGGCAAGGATGAGCCAAGCGGATTGGGGAAAAGTTGGATCGAGACTCAAACGCGAATACACCTATTTGCAAAAGTTCGCTAGAAAGCTGGCACAAGGCAAGATCGCTAAGGCCGTGACACCGAACAGGGCAAAGAGTTATTCGAGTTCCGTGGTAATGAGCTATCACGAAACGATGCGGACGGAGCAGACGCAAAATAGCGTGACGGATATTAAGGTTCGGCTGATACAGAACTCGAAAGAGGGGTGCAGTGAATGCACTGCCGATGCCGATCGCGGGTGGGTGGCTGTCGAGGATATGCAGGAAATCGGTACAAGGATATGTCAGAACTTCTGCCTTTGTGAATTTGAATTCAGCGACGACGTGAACGAATAAAACCATGAAAGAAGCAGCAATATACTGTGCTAGAGAATGTGCCCGAATCAGGAACGAGCCGAGCACGTGGAGTTACTTTGACGAGGACGGCGAAGCGGAGATTCAGGCCCAGCCGGACGGGAAGTATAAAACGAGGAGAGTATGAGCGTATTACTAATAATCTTGATCGTTGGAGCGTTCGTCTATCTACTTCTTGGCGGACGTGAAGGCTTAACGGATCGCATAGGCGAATTGGCTAAATGGATGTTCGTTGTGGCATTGCTGGTTTTGTTGATGAAATGAGCGATAACCGCCAAATCAGAATAGTGAAGGCTTCACAGCGTACCAAAACGCCGTACGAGTACGAACGTGAGCATCGGGTGGCGTTGCTCACCTTGCTTATCGAAATGGACTTTGATCGGGCGAAGATTATTATTGAGAGGATCGCGGCATCTAGGCGGCAGGCGGCGTGATAGAATAAGGCATTATGACAATGAAAGTGATGCGTGATGCAAAGATGGGGGAAATTGTGGAGTTGATGCTTTGGGCTGATGAGGCGGGAGTTCCAATTCAGACACGGACTACCCCGACGGGAATCGCTGCTAGAGATTTGAAACGCTTAGAAACCGTTCAATATATTCCCAACGCTAACACGGCGGACATTTTAACGTTTACCCTGCCAGAACGTGAAAAAAGTACTTGCACCACAACCAGTAGTATGTTAAAAGATTAGCAAGCGGATTCGTCCGCACTAATTTTAAGACTTAAAGAGTCACGCTTCCGAAAGGAACCACGGCCCGCACAGTATCAGGTTAAGCCTGCCATTGTGCGGGCTTTTTCGTGTTTACCAAACTCAAGGAGTTTATGTCAGATACACCAGCCCCGGCTCAAAGCGACCCGGCAGCAGCGTTTCAAAGGTTACTTGAAAAGAATAGCAATGATGGTTTGAAACTAGCCTCTCAGCTGTTCGATGAAAACTTTCAGTACCGGAGTCAGATCCGCGACTTGAAGGACAAACTGCCCAAAGACGGCACGGTGCAATTGACCGCCGACGAAGCAAAGCAGTTCCAGGCTTACAAGGATTTAGGTGTTGAGCCAAAAGACCTGAAAGCCTTTGTTGAGATAGGCAAGACAGCCGAAGAGTTAAAGTCCGCTGTCGAGAAAGTGCCTGAACTTGAAAGGTCACATAAGGAACTTAGCCAGATGGAGTCTTACCGCGAAGTAGCGGCGACACACGGCTACAAAGTTCCTGTCTTGAAGAAGCTGATGGCGGAACATCCTGACGCATCGTTCGAGATAAAGACCGACAAAGATAAAGACGGAAAGGAAACGAAGGTCGCTTTCATCCGCACCGGCGATAAAGAATTGCCATTCACCGAGTTTGCAGAACAAAACTTTGCAGACTTTCTACCAGCCCTGAAGCAGGACGCTGAACCACTACCAACCAAAGTAGGCAATACGCCCGATCCGCCGCCCGCTAAGGGCAGTGACCCAACGCCAGCTGACCAAGCGGCACTAGCGGCACACGCGAGATCAGTGCGAAGCCACTTTTAAGGAGCAAATCACATGGCGAATATAGCAGTCGCAGTGGCGGGCAAAATTGATATTGTCCAGTCACACGAGCAATTGACGCTGCCCGCTGTCGAGGCGATTGTCGCCGGTGCTCCCGTTCGCATTGAGGCGGCGGGGAAGTTCACTAACGGCAACGGCACGGATACCACGGAGAACAATATCTGGGGTATTGCAACTAACTCAGCCGCAATCAACGAGCCGGTTACGGCGGTCAAACGCGGACTTCTCGATGGCTTCACTTTCACGCAGGCGTACAACGCCCCTATCTACGTGTCGGACACTGACGGACGACTTGGCGACGCCGCTGGTACGGCTACCAAGCTTGTCGGTCGCGTAGTTCCGGCGTGGTCGCAGCGTCTCGGCACAGCCGCAGACAAGATTCTTTCAGTAGAGCTTTAAGGAGATTGAACAATGGCTAATCAAATTTTGTATGGTTTCCACAATCTCCAGGACCTTTACAACGAAAGGGTCACAGAGGTTGGGGTCGGAACGGTAAACACGGCTATTTCACAGGCCGTTGCCGAACACAATAAACAGATGGATTCGCTGATGAATTTCTTTGTCACGCGAACCACGAACTTCAAAACACGTTTTCAGTCGATCACCGGAGCAAGGTTGCAGCCTATTGAGGAATCAGGGCGTGCATTGCCGATCAAGCCTTCCGGTAAGTACGACCTGGCGTTCCCCATCGAGATGGGCGGAACCGCGTGGGGCTATAACTACGTCACGGGCGAGAAGTTGACCGTTGGTGAAGTTGCCCGCACGCAGGCGACCTTGCAGATGGCGGATTCACGCTGGCTGCGGGATAAGCTACTTGCATCGCTGTTCACGAACACGAACAGAACGTTCGTTGACCCTGAGCACGGTTCGCTGACGGTACTGCCGATCGCTAACGGCGACTCGCAGGTATACCACTTGACGGCGGGCAGTGACATGGGGGCAACCTCAACGCACTTCATCGCGGAAGATGCCGCTATTGCGGACGCAGCCAACCCGTACCCGACGATCTATGAACGCCTAATGCAGCACCCGGAAAACGGTGGGCAGGTGGTCATGTTCATTAGCACGGCACAGGTAGCAACCACCAAAGCACTTGCCAACTTCGTTGAAGTGGCGGACCCGAATATCAATCCGGGATCGACCACGGCAACCCTGAGCGGTTCGCTTGGTGCAACCTTGCCCGGTGACTTGCTCGGATACGTTGACGGCGTGTGGATCGTTGAATGGCGTTCACTGCCGACCAACTACGGCATCGCGGTCACTACCGAGGGCGAGAAGCCTATCGCAATGCGTGAGGACGTGGAGCCTAGCCTTCGCGGATTCAAGCAGGTGGGCGAACGCAACGACCATCCGTGGTACGAGAAGCAGTTTATGCGTCGTGCCGGTTTTGGTGCGTGGAACAGGGCCGGGGCTTTGGTCTATTACTTCGGAGCTGATACTTACGCGATCCCGACCGGCTACACAGCACCGACAGTCTAGGAGTAGTAATGGCAACAACAGCAAGCGTTGCAGCACGAAGGGGCACAGCAGAGGCGGACATTAAAACCGCCGTCTCTGCTCTTGCCGAAAAGTTCGGGGCGGAGATTCTGGACACAACGTACCACGTGAGGGATATAGAACTTCGCCGCGTACTTGATCTGGAAAACGTCGCCCTTAATCTCAAAAACATCGTTGAAAAGCTTCCGGCTAAGAAAGCTAAAGAAGAGGCTAAAGACGACGAGCCAAAGGGCAAAAAGAAGGGTTAATGAATGCCTGCACCCGTACCAACTCCGACAGCGGAACAGCTAGTAATAGTTGGCGAAATAATGATGATGTCCGATACAGCATCGGTACTCAGCATTGTAAGTGCGGATGCTCAGGATATTTCAAACGCTAAGTGGGCGAGAACGCTCCTGGACATTACAACTTGGGCGTCCATAGCCGACGAAGCGAACGACATTAAGAAAGTCGGTTCTATCGAGTTCTTTGAAAACACTATCGGAATGTCGCGGCTGTCATTTAGAAATAAGTTGCTAGCCAGATACGGGCAAGCCTTACTCGTTGACGAGACAGGCGGGACGATAGACGCGGTGTCTAGTTTGGAGTGGTTTTAGTGGGCAATGAGGACATTATCGCAAAAGCTGGCAGAGCGTTCGATAAGGTACGCCGCCGGCTGTTCTCACCTAACACGGAAGTTTTACTTCTAAGGCCCTCTACGGACGCAGAAAGAGACTTTGAAGTGGTGCATCAGATCAGCACCAAATGGTTCTTTGAATATTCGGAATTCAGGCAGAACTTTTTGCTTGAAGTGGCACTAGGCGACGAGCTAACAGATCCGATGAATGAGGCTACGCATATTCAGGTTGACGATGATGTTTACGAGATAGACGCCAACGATACGATCCAGCCAAAGGGCACGGACGTTACTTGGAAGATTTTCTGTAAACGGCACGGCAAGGCTCCAGCGATCCTATGAAGTTTTCAGCCGAGATCGAAGGCGTATCCGAAACCTTAGCCGCATTTCGCGGCGTTGAGGCGGGCTTAGTTGACCTTCGGCAATTGGGGACTTGGAAGGCGGTAGCATCGGAGTTTCGCAAGATCGAAAAGCAGCAGTTCGAGGGCGAAGGCAGAGGCAATAAATGGCAACCGCTTAAGCCTTCCTACGCACGGATCAAGGCAAAGAAGTATCCGGGCAAAAAGATACTTGAGGCACGCGGCGACCTAAAGCAATCGCTTACAACGGAAAGCCACCCTGACCACGTGTTCGAGGAGAAAGCTCAGGAGATGTCAATCGGCACGAAAGACCCGAAAGCACGTTACCACCAGTCGGGCACTAAGAATATGGCAGCCCGTCCGCCGATAGACATAACGGATGCCGATAGAAAGCAGCTGTTTCAGCCGATACAGGACAAATTAGTCCAGTTGGTAGGGAATGCCAAACTCAAGACGCTCAGAGGATTTTAATGCCGTGGACGCCAGCCGAAAAGATACTAAACGCCCGTGCAGTAGCAGAGAACCTTTTGCTCTACATCGAGGCAAACCAGGCAGACGCTTTGCTTTGGGCACACGGCTCGGCTTTGAAGTCATTGGTAAGACTTGAAACGTCGATAGCCGAAAAGAATGTTCCGGTGTATCCGTGCATTCAGTTTTTATCGGATAACTCGGCAGAGAGTTTCCAGCAAACATTTATAGACGGGGCGTATTCAGCCGCATTCGAGATCACGGTACAGAATCCCAGCCCGTCCGAATTACTTGCACAGGCGAGAAGCTATGACAAAGCGGTGAGGTCGATGATACGAAATTGCACGACCTTCACAACGAACACAGGGGCAGGAGCGAATCAATCGGCCCTGCTAACCATAGAAACAGGATTTGACCCGCAGCAAATGAACAAGGCTGCAACACAGTTTTATCAAGAGTGGCAGGTAAGGGCCACATACACACTAACGGGAGAGTAAATATGGGCACACCACGAGCGGTTACTTACGAACAGGTTGAAAAGGCAGTCGGGGCTAATGCCGCGTTGTCGGTGTGGCGGGAAATCTGCCAGATCACGGGCACGGGCAATATCGGATTCGGGCCAAAGGGCACAGCCAGTATTGACGTGACGAATGCACCGGCAGACGTTCTCAAACAAGTTGATGCTTTGTTAGCGAAGAAGAAACCAGAGGAGAAAATTAACTAATGGCAGGCACTGCAAAAAATTACGATTCGACTACTATCACGCTTGGCTTTGCCGACCTTTGGTATGACGTTGCTGTACCAACGGCGGGCAACCGCTTGACGCTGGACGCGGACGGTACACCGGACGCCACAGCTAACCCCGACGCTGTTCATTTAGGACACACATCGGAAGGCTCCACGCTAACCATCAACTTCGCAAAGACGGATTACTTCGTTGATGAAACGCCATTCCCGGTCAAAACGTCGATCGACAGTTCGACCGTTGAACTTACCGGCAATCTGGTCCAGGTGTTTGACGAGGACGTATTGACAGCACTGATGGCGGGCTTCGGTACTTACGATACCGACACCGGATACAAGGAACTGACGCTTGGCACAAAGGCCGCGTTGCCTTACGCAGCGGTCGCCCTTATCGGTACTACGCCGATGGATGACACAAAGCGATTTGTTGTTCATCTGTACGATGCCCTTAACACGGCTGGGCTTGCCGTCCAGTTCGGTTCAAAGGTCCGCGGGCAAACGCCGTTCACCTTTAGTGCTAAGGCGATCACGTCACGAACAGCGGCGGACTCGCTCGGTAATTATTGGTGGCAGATTTAGTATCCTTCGCTACCCTGAAGGACGGATACGGACGGGTTGATGTGGGTCATCCCGTCCGTATCTAAACAACATAGTTCTGGGAGGATTTAGGGGCCCGTCAATACTGAGTAAGTCGGTATGGGCGGGCTTTATCGCATATGAGTGAGCAATTAGGAGCAGCATCAAGATTACGCGAACACGTTAAGTCGATTGAGACGACCATTATTGAGGTCACGGGGCCGAGCGGATTTGTTTACAAGTTCCGTAAGCCTTCCAAATTTGCGGCACTGTTTCAGTTAGGGCATCTACCGCAGAGTGCGGCATCGGAAGCGGTCGAAAAGTGGATAGCCGCCGGGGTTATTAAGCCCGGTGAAGGTGACGGCGACGCAATAAAGAATCTGAACGCGGTTGACCAGATATTTGACCGATTACTTGAGCTGAGTTTTGAGCCAAAGATCGTTATCAAAGACCCGAAGAACGACAACGAAGTAACCACGGGCGACTTGCCGGACGAAGACCTGGAATTCCTTTTCAAATGGGTAGCGGCGGGAGGTGAAGTGAGCAAGTTGCTCGGAACCTTTCCTCGAAAATCCGAACGAGGTTCTCTTGCTAGCAATAGCCGCACGAAACAGCGGGCAAAGGCCAAGTGATCTTGCAGGGATCGCGGACGAATACGCTGCCTTAGATTTTGACGTTGCCTGTACGGTCAGGCTCAACCACCACGACGGTGACTGTAGAGAACAGCAGGCTCGGTTGATAGCGATAGAAGTGGGGAAATTGTTTGGAGGCGATAGCTAACAATTTAACGATTCAGCGTGTTGCCGATCTTCACTGCCATTCCATCGGCGGCGAATATGGCAAGTATCGCAATCGCACCGCCAATACAAATGGCGGCAATGCCGACAACTATCCCATTTTGCCGGGGCTTGTGGGTGAGCGGGGCCATATACGCGACTTGGAATATCTCCACGCCTTTGTAGATCAGGTACACGGCAAGCAGGTAGATCACTATTTGTATCAGTCCAACCATAAGATTCTTTTACCACAAAACAGCGGAGGGCGTAAATGGCTTTAGGCAACGAACTCGCTCTTTTGCTGAAGATCAAAGGCGACAGCTCCGAAGCTGTTGCAGCGTTGAACCGTGCGGAACGCGAGACAAAAGACTTAGACAATACCACCAAATCACTTGGCGGTACGCTGTCATCCTTTGCAGGTCCGGCAACATTGGCAGCGTCTGCGGTTGTGGCGATTGCCACGGGAGCGTTAGTTGCTACGAAAGCACTATTTGACCTTTCCGTAAGCACGGCAGAGTTCGGGGCACAGATATTTGACGCATCGGAAAAGACGGGGTTAACGGCTGAGACGCTTTCGGCAATAAAGTTTGCAGCGGATCAAAGCGGCACTTCGCTAGATGCGGTAACAGCAGCATCTTCTAGGTTCGCCAAGACGATCGGTGAGGCGGGGAACGGGTCAGATAAGGCAATAGCAAAACTTGAGCGATTAGGCGTCACTTCTACCGACCTAGACACCGCATTAAGTCAAGCACTCACCACAATAGTAAAGCTACCACCGGGCATTGAACAGATGACGGCGGCTCAGGATGCGTTTGGGCGTTCCGGTGCTGACCTTTTGCCGTTCATTAAATCCTTTGACGGCGATCTAGCAAAACTCACCCGTCAAGCCAAAGAACTTGGCGTAACCATTGACGACGAAGCCGCACGTGCCGCCGACGCGTTTGGCGACCAATTGGACACGCTCAAAGCCCAACTAGCGGGCGTCGGGCGAACGATAGGCACTGAACTCATTCCGGTCTTTAGCTCAATGGCTAAAGATATTAGTGCCTGGCTTGCCAAGAACAAGGACGAACTAAAAAGTTGGGGCACGACCGCCGGAAATGTTCTTGCGGCAGCGGCAGAAGGGTTCAGAGATTTAGCAAGGGCTAATCGGGAATATACGCTGACCGATATTATCCGCGAAGGATTTAAGGCCGCGAACATTCCCGGAATCGCGGGCCAGGCAAATATTGGTGCGATCTTAAAGCTGTTTGAAGATATTGACGAACGCGGGGCACAGATTCAAAAGAACAGGCAGATTGCCCCTGCAATAGATTACACGTCTCCCCGCAGTCCTAAGACCGACGCTCAAAAGAAATTAGATGAGGCCGGTGAGGAAGATGCAAAGAAAGCCGCTGAGAAAAGGGCAAAGGAACGCGAGGAAGAGTTCAAGAAAGAGCTTCAGGCACGCGAACGGCATAATGCCACGATGCTGGCGGGTCAGCGTGCAGAGTACAAGGAAGCCCAAGACAGCTTAGAGGAGGCTTTTCTTAAACGCACCATTACAGAACAGGAGTTTTTTGAAAAGTCTAAAGCGAACGTTCTTCGATATAAGCAAGTTGTCATTGGACTTATAAAGAATGCTTTTGCGATTGACTCAACGGACAAGACCGGGACGGAACTTGAGACAGCTAGGTTGGAGGCTAATAACTCGTTAGCGGCTCTCAACAATGAGATCAAGCGAGAAACCGCGGGCATTAGCAAGACCATTGAGGATCAGCGTAAAAAGGACGCAAAAGAACAGGAGAAAGACCTAAAGGAACAGGAACGGAACCAAGAAAAGGCCGACCGTGAAAAGCAGCAGGCACTTGACGAATATAACGCCACTTACCGCGATCTGTTAGAGATTCAAAAGGACTCTCTAAAGGCTGAACGCGATATTGAGGATGTTATTGCTAACCGTACACGCGGGGCCTTGCAGGACAACATCAGGGCTGCCGAGCAGATACCGAATCGTGACGAGTCCGCCAGTGCCCGTAATGCCGCAGTGTTGGCACTCCGGGATTTTGAATTAGCGGAAGCCGCACGTAAAGAAGCACAACGTCAAGAGGATTTAGAGGCTGAAAAAGATGCGGCTATTGCCCGTCTAACCGTTGCCGAACTTGAGATCGGACAGCGTGAGGCAATAGAAGAGCTTTACCGTGAAAAAGCCCTTTTATCAGAGGAAGAGTTTCAGGAACGACTTGCATCGATACGCCAAGCGGCTGCTGAAGAGTTTGTAGTTTCACAACTTGGATTCTTTGAAACGCTAGAACTTGCCCTTGATTCATTAGGCGAACAGGTGAGCATTATCGACGTTGCTGCTGATGCCTTTAGAAATCTTGCGGCGGGCATCGGTTCAGCGATCCAGCAATACGTTCTCTACGGCAAGTCCGCACCTGCTGCCCTTCGCCAAGTTCTCGCCGCTACGCTTGCTCAGATTGCGGCAGAGGCGGCAGTGCAAGCTATCAGAGCGGCGGCATACGGCTTTCTATTCTTAGCTACGGGCAATTACGCTGCGGCGGGCAACGCTTTTGCATCAGCAGCTCTGTGGGCCGGGATCGCGGTGGGTGCGGCACTACTCGGAAGGGCAGTTGCACCTAAACAAAACACGGCGGCATCTTCATCTTTCTCTTCGTCGGCATCAGGTTCTGGTGGCTCAGGCTCCACAGAACGCGACACCTCAAATCAAGGCCAAGCATACTCCGGCAAAAAGGACGCGATACAAGAAGCAAATGTAAACCAGCCAGCTAAAGGTGTGCCGGTCACTATCACGTTAAAGGTCTCGGATGATTCTACGTGGCTCGGAAAGATGCTCAAGTTTGACGCTGAAGGTAATGGAATGGCACGGCAGCAGATAAGGATGATCGCACAGGAATAATGATAATCGACTGGACATTAACAGGACTCATCCCCACATCGGGCTTGCTCGGCTGGTACTTGTATAACCCAAATACAAGCACGGGCGGGAATATTAACGATGCATCAGGGAACGGGTTGCACGTTGTCCAGGCATCGAATGCACCGACGTTAGTGGAGGAAGTTCTAAACGGGCATCCGGGGTGGCTGTTCGATGGTTCAACTACTAATCCCTTAGCTACTTCATCGAGTGCCAACCAAGCCACACAGCACATCTTTGTTGTCGGTTCGCACACTGATGCAACCTTCAATCTTAACCGAGGACTTCTCTCCGGCAAGACTTCCGGCGACTGGATAACTTCGGAAACTTCCGGCACGCAGTTCTTTTCGTTTGGTGCGGATTATACCTATCGAAAGTCTGACACGGAATACGCGGATGATTCGATGGAAGCTCCAATGTCACAGATCCCCGAACTAATAGAAATGACCAATCCCACGACGGTCACATTAGACGGATTCCAGATCGGCAGACAGAAAGACTTGGATTCAGGTGCTAGAAAATGGAAAGGATACTTCCACGAAGCCCTTATCTATAACCGCGTACTAACGACGAATGAAAGGCGGCGGGTGATGTTGTATATGAACATCAAATTTGGCTGCTGGTCTAAGGGTGTTCCTCTTTATTTCCCAAGTGCCGACCTGCTTACGGGTACGGGCATAGTTGTGCCGACAAGGTTCTTGGAAGTATCACCGGATTACGACAAGATTACCGACCGCTGGGAGTACGAAGATGCAAACGAGGACTTTAACGAAGTTGCACCTACAGCTCCGCGAGGATGGGAATACGGCATACAGATAGCGGAGCAATCGGTTGCACAGGCGGATGCGTATCGAATGATATTCGACGGATTCAACGACCAGGCTAGGCGGGCAAATCCCTTTTACTTTAGAGATAAATGGGATCAGGTCTGGGAGAACGTCCGCATAGAAAGCTACTCACGCAACCACGATGCCCATAAGTCTTGGGCACACAACGTGACGTTTCGGTTAAAGACGAACACGGGCACGGTATTGACGGCTGGCGACCCCGGTGCTGGCTACATTATGGACGGAGGCTTCGGTTAGTGCCAAGAAAGACTTACGACAGCATTACCAGGCATAAACGCAACACCGCCGCGGGGTGGGATGGCGACACGATACTTCTGCGTGCTGAAATAGGTATTGAGGATTCGGGCGACCCTGCTGTTCCGTCACGCATGAAGATCGGTGATGGTGTAACGGTATGGAGCGATCTTCCGTACGCGGAAACGGAAGCTGACCTGCTGCCGGCGTCAGGGTTTGAGGATGTAATTGAAGGTCTATCCGATGGCGGTCTAAAGCATTTGCGTGTTGGTGAATCTTTGACCGCAGGCGAGATAGAAGTAAACGATTCTACGATTCTTAGAGGCAAGGGCGTTCACCAGGACGCGACCACGGGTTCTAGTTTTGCCTTGACCGCGAACAACGCCAACCTATTCAATATTTCCGCTCCCAGCCGCTATATAAAGTTTCAGGATATGGCTCTTGACCTGAAAGACAGGACAGGGGCTAAAGGCGTGTATATCTCAGGTGAGAATCCTGATAGCTCGTTCATGATCCACTTTGACACCGTTGTATTTCGTAACGGTGAGATAAGTGTTGAGATCGAGGATACCGTTGGCCCGGCAGCGTGGCAGTGTACCGGAGTCTCATTTCTAAATTCTACTTTCACCGCCCCGACCGTCACGGGCTTTCAGGCTAATTCCATTAACACTCGATTCTGGTTCTTGGGCTGCGACTTCAATCCAAGCTTGAACGAACTGAACGCGGATTGTATGAGGCTGTTGGGTTCGGGTACTACCTCGATAAACAATTGCACGTTCAACGGTAATAACGATATTTCACCTAAAACAGTTAATCCGGTCGTAGCAAGTACAGCAATTGCATCGAACGTAATTGAATCGACGGCTCACGGGCTAACCTCACAGGATAGTTGCTATGTTGTCACTTCGGGAACACTTTGGACGGGCATCTACGCTAACCAAAGATATTACATCCGTGTAGTTGACGCGAACCACTTCACCTTACATCGAACGCCGTTAGATGCGGCGGTAAACATCAATATTGTTGCCCTTGCTGGCGGGTCAGGGAATATGACCTTCAACACCCAGCACCTAATCATTGCAGGGCGTCCACGGGCCGCTATTTACGCTAACGGGGCTATCAGCGGGCTGACTATATCTAACTGCGAATCTGAAAACATCGCTTACTTCCTTTTAGCAGAAGGCGACGGCATCACGGGCAGAATTCATCTTGAGAACAACAACGTTCAAGGTGCAATTGTAATCCGTCGTGACTGCGAGATCACTTCGGTTAGCAACTACAACATCCCGGTCGGTGCGTATCAAGATCAGATAGACAAACGGGTAATTGTTCACAGCATCGGGGATAAGGTAACAGAGAATCACGCGGACTTAGGCGGACAGACAGCACCGTATCCCTGGGCATTGTCCAACTTCCAAAACCCTCGCTCGATCTTCACAACGGAACGCTCTGTGCCATCGTTCCCGCGTGATAATCCCGATTGCATATTAGAGTTTGACCCCCATCAATCCTATTACTGGTACTTTGGCGGCATCAACGGAACGGTTGACGCTAACCCAACGGACTACTCTTTGCGTGGCGGTACGATCACACAGCACGGAAGTGCGGCGTTTGTTATCAATCAGATCGGCGGTCGTGGCGTTGTTCGCGGCGATTCTACCGACGCTGAGTTTAGGTTCACGGCATGCGACGGGTTCGATGCTTATCACTTTATCGCTGTCGTGAAATGCACATCCGGCACGGGCGGATTCTTACTTGGCACGGATACCGACCCTGACCTTTACCCGAACGGTTCGGGCGACATACAGGTTGGATTTGGAGGAGACACAAGGCGGGCCGCAGTAACACCACCGGTTGATATTACTGCGTACCACATTCTTGAATGGTGGAGTGCCCCGAATGACTATTGCCTCAAGATCAACGGCATTGTTGTTCAAACCGATACCAGCAACACAGTAGCATTCCCTGCAACGGCAAAGTTCTTAACCAACGGGACGAACTTTTCAACAATGGACATCGCCTGTGCCTGGCTGTTCAAAGGCAAGCAGAAAGAGGAAACACTAGATAAGTATTATCAGCGGATAAAAGACCTCTACGGGCTTGAGGTGGTGGTTGAAGGCGGAGGCGTTGCTGACTCTTTGCCCACCAGCGAATACGCAGACGTGGACGCCTTGATTACCGCGTTAGGTTCGTCTGACTTGCCCGTATCACTAGACGATACGAAAACAATCTCGGCAGCGAAGGTATTCCCGGCGAACACCAAGATAGTCCCGGCTGGCGGCACGTTTACTAAATCAGGCTCAGGCACTATTGAGTTTGAAGGCGTAGGGCTGACCGCAGGGGCAGCAATGGGGAGCGATGTGATATTCAGCGGCTTTGCGGCTGGTGATATTACGTGGTCTGGTACAGTGTGCCCTCCTGACATTTCGACGGACATCCTTGATAACGCATCCTTGAGCGACCGGATAGATATTCTTTCAACGGGAATGGACGGACTCGGAACGACCATCCACACAAGCCCCGGCGAATTCACCGACCAGGTAACACTACGCAGTCACGACTTGCACATTCGCGGAAGAGGTTACACAAGCTCCGTTCCCGATACCGTCACGTCAATGTTCATTGCCAATGATTTTACGACCATTTACGGCGACGGCATCGGATCGAGTGAGATAGAGGAAAGCCCGGACAATCTTGAATTCGTTCGAGCTTCGGGTGTGGCAGGTTCGCCGTACAACGGATTTAACGAGAACATCGTTGTAAGAGATATTACCTTCAAAGGCAACGCATCCACCGCTGTTGATTCATCCCGCCAAGCCGTGTTCTTAGGTAACTGTAGAAACGGGTGGGTCAAGGACTGCTTGTTCGACCATACGCACGGCTACGCGGCCTACGCGGGCGGATTCTCGACCGCGGGCTATATGGCAGACGGTGTTTATCTCGTGGATAACATCTGTCGTGGATTGCAGACGCAGAATATGGGCACGGTCGGCGGGCGTAACGTTCACATTTCAAGGAACATCTTCGTCATCTCGACACCGCCAACGGCATCGGCTCAGGCAATTATCGACGTTGAACCGAACACGAACACGGAAGGCTCTGATGGGCTAAACATTCAGGACAATCTTATCGACGGACGGCTTGCTCAGGTCAGCTATAACGGCATTACCGTTCAAAAAGCTTACGGTCGAGTGATGCGGAACGTAAAGATCACCGGCAATCATATTGTCGGAATGAATAACGCTCCGGTCACGTTTCTGCACACTGATGTAGATACGACCTCGAACGAGATCACTTGCATCGCCCACGGTAAGCAAACAGGCCAGAGAATAGTTCTAGTCAAGGATGATAACGGTTCGGGTGGTGCTTTGCCTGGTGGGTTTACGGGAACGTCCTACGACGGCTGGATAATCTTCATCGACATTGACACGGTACAGATTGCTGCGTCCTACGCCGACGCTCTTGCAGGAACAGAAGTTGACATCACAACGCAAGGCTCAGGTTCGTACCTGCTTCAGCCTTATAGATTCCTAGCAAACGGATTGCAGCTTTCAGCTATCGACGTTGCCACGGTCGATGACAACACGATCATTGGAGCATCGCAGTGCGGAATATCAGCGGGCATACTGCATAAATCTTTCGTCACGAATAACAAGATCGTCGGCTGTGGTGGCGGTGGTGTTGAGGCGATGCGGATTGCCGGATGTACCGAGACAGACTTTGCGGATAACAAGCTTTTAGCATCGTCGCTTCCGATAAGCCAATCAACGGAAATACTCGAAACGAACACCACGCTAACGGTCGATACCACGGCAGGCAGTCCGGACGTGAACGTGGACGGCTCGGACTACGTGCCGCGATTGTTCAAGGGTGCAACCATCACGATCAATAGCGTCGATTACGTTATCTATGCTGTAAATGGACTCAGCATCAGGCTGACAACGAACGCGGCCTCCACTCTTTCAAACGTCACGGCAACAATCAAATCGAGCAATGTTTACTCGAACAATAAAGCCGCTGGCGGAATAGAGTTGGCGGCTGGCACGTCATACATCGTTTCGACTTATGAAGATAAAAAGATGATAACAGTCGCGGATGCCGACTATACGGCAACCACGGCAGACGGAACCATTGTTTATACCTCAACAACAGCAGACAGAACCGTCACGCTGGCAGACGCGACTATTTGCAAAGGAAAGATCATAAAGGTTGTTGACGGCTCAGGTTCGGCGGCTAGTAATTCCATCATTATCGACGCTTACAGTTCACAGCTTATCAACGGTCAGCCGTCCGTCTCGATCACCTCGCCTTTTGGGCGTTCAGAACTTCAATCAAACGGCGTCGGCTGGGTAATCATCGGAGGCAACGCATCTATCGAAGTGAACTGGGCACTAGGGGCATCAACAACGGCATCGCACACTTCGAGCGGCTTCCCTGCATCGGCGGCGGTAGATGGGCGACGGCACACCGGAGGCACGTGGAACCCCGGCGGTGGATGGGATTCGGGAACGGGCGGAACACCGCCAACACTGGAAGTTGACTTTGGGGCAGAGCGTGAGATTCATTCCATCTTCCTGTTCTTCCTTGCGGATAGTTTGAACTACAGCACCGACCCAACTACTTCGGACACGGGCAGTTCTTACAAACAAACTAACTACACTTTGGAGTCTTGGAACGGCTCGACCTGGGACAACATCGTTACCGTCACGGCGAACTCTAATATTCGCAAGGAACATACAGGGCTGACGCTAACGACTTCAAAGCTCAGATTCAGCGGAGAGGGCACGCCGGACAATACAACGAATTACGGACGCGTAATAGAGATTGAGGCTTGGGGCACTGTTTAGATGATAGACAACGCAGCACTACAAAGCATTCTAGCCACAGCAACGGACTTCTCGCTGGTCACAGAATTGTATGCCTCAAACGCCGTGCCCAGTGCAGATGGCTTTGACCCGCCTAATGCTATCGGATTGTTTGCCGCTGTCGAGGGAATAACCTTCAGAGGCGAGACGTACACAAGATTAGTTCAGAAGTTCGGCAACATAAAAACCACGATGACCGAGGAGATAAATTCGGCATCGGTCACGTTCTCGAACATATCAAGGGAAATCGCTCAGTTTGAATTTGGCGGTACGGGATTCGAAGGTTTGATTATCGTTATCCGCTTACTTTCACGCGGGCGGTCGGTTGCCCTTACCGATACTCAAATATTATTCACCGGACGCTGTGAACGTCCTAGCTCCGGCGATAAGGAATCCTTAACGGTACACGCTAAATCTATCTTAGGCTCGGTCGATGTGGTTATCCCTAGACGCACATTCGGCCCGGAAGATTTCAAAGGCCGAACGCCTAACGACCCTGAGTTTGAAGGCTTTATCCATATGCCTTCGTATGGTTCATTTACTTACCCAAGAATCGAGAAACGGGGAGGCTTTTTAGGCTGGTGGAATAAGAAGCAGGTCATTGCTACACAGCATTATTCAAGCTACTCAGACTTAGACGCAAAGAAAGCAGTTCCTATCGGATTCGGGCGGGTGCAGATAATGCTTGTGCTGATCGGGGCGGTAGATGTTGGCCCGTTCCTGCAATTACGCTTGGCGGTCGGTGAAGGCCCGATACAGGACATTATAAACGCCCGTTCGCTCGACCCTGCATTGCCATTGCATCCCACGTCTTATGTTGAATTATACGGGCTTCCAGGTGTCCTAAACGGCCCGGATGACCCTACGTGGGTGGCTCCCGGTTACTATTCACGAACGGCTCACATTAGAGGTGCGGCTGATAACTCATTGTTAGACGTTACCGACCCTGCACCAGAGGTAGTAGCAGTCATCGAATGGCTGATTATCACCACGCCATCGGCAGGTGTATGGAATACCCAAGCGTGGACGAACAACCCCGCTGCTGTGACTAGATTTGTCTGGAACGATCCTGACTTTTTCAATCTCGACGCGAATTGGATAGATGACGAGTATTCGACGGCATGCTGGAACTTTAACAGCACGAAGATATTCAACACGGCAATTAGTGACTTTAGTTTTGTGGAAGAAGCTTAATGAGCATACCACCATTTGAAGAATTACCGGAGGACGGCGGAGGCGGCGGCGGTTTTGACCCCGGCGAATATCCCGACGCGTTGCCCGGACTAGAAGGCAATCTTCGCACACGCTACACATTTAATGGCGTGGTGAATGAACAGATGCCCGCTGTGGACTTCTTAGGTGAGGTGGTGTTCCCGACTGCCCGGATGTTCGTCACGCATGGAGCTAACGGAAAGCTTCGGATGCACAATAAAAAGCCCGTTGATTTTTGCTATGGGCTGACCGCGTTCACCATCGGGCAAACGGTTCTGCAAGCTGACGATGTAAGCCCGTGGGTGGCTAACGATGGCAATTATTTATTGATCGACCCACACACGAATAAGTCAGAGGTTCGTACGTTAATTAGTGCCGAGTACGATGCCGACCAGAACGACGTAACCCTGACGACCAACGAAGCCACGGACGTAGTTATCACGGGGTTCTCAGGATGTGACGGTGCAAGCACCCCGGCAACGGCAACGATTGAGATTGCTGCGGCTACGAACGGAACACCCTACACGGTCACGCTGGACGGTTACGAAATACCTTACACCCCAACCACAGCGGACACGCCGGAAACGGTCGCATCGTTCCTTGCTGGTACGTTCGCAGGGCATCCGAAGCTTAATCGGCGGTTTAGATTCGAGGTATTAGCGGACACGGTAACTATTACGGGATTGTTCGGCAACTTAGAGGTAGATGTTCCCTTAGAAAAGGCTCACTCCGCACCCGTTGCCGATCCTACCGTTGCACCTGTATTGAACGGCATAAACCCTGGCCCGCTGGATTCCGGGCCGTATCGAGTTGCGTACACCTACAAGGACGAGGACGGTAATCAAACCTTACTTTCACCCTACTTTGAAGGAACTATCGCGGCTAATTGGGATATTGAGGTTGCAGCAGTCACACCACCGTCCGGCTGTACTGTCTGCTGGTACATTTCGCCCGCACCGTATTCGGACAAGATACGCTTTCATTCCGAGAATGATGGTTCAAGCTTTATCTTTGGCAGCTTGCCGAAACTGGATGACCCCGTACACCCGGACGTAAACCGAACCGGCACGGAAATGATGCGGGTAATGGCGGTGTTCTCGGATAGAGAGGAATCACGCTCAGGCACGTCGCGTTCAAACGTTCTCAGAGCTTCATACGAATGGTCACTATCCGACCAAAAGAAGCGGCATAACCGCATTGATCTTGCTTATCGAGACGCGTCGGATGATTACCGAAGGATTGAGCTAAGGGTTCACGACAAACAGCATCAGGCGAAGATCCGAAAGGTAGAGAAAAAGGAGATCAACGGCTATGGAATAGATAACTTCTTCCAGGCTCAAAGAATCGCTTTTGGACTGCTGGCAGAGAACCGTGACGCTAATTTCCGGTACAAATGGACGGCAACAAGGGAGGCGTTATTGCTCGAAGAGTTCGATGTTGTAGCGATCACGGACGCAGGCTCAGGCGTGTTCAATCTTCCCGTGTCAATCGAATCGCGGCAATACTCTTTGAGCAAAGCAGGACTGCCAACAGTAACTTTCACTGCCCCGATATTCGCTAATACTTTGTATGACGATTCGATAGTGGAAAGAACTATTCCCGTGATAGCTGAGGAAGCGGCGGACGCTGGCAGAACGCCGACAGACATTTTGATTATCGGTAATACAGGCGTGTCATTCATCGGCGGCGGAGGTAAGGCCCGCATCAATTGGAATAACACGGACGGGAACACCGGCACATCAACAACGACATTTGGAGAGGCAACGATAACCGTTGCGTAAATTTATATGCCCGATCTAGTTAAATATTACTGCTTCAACTCTGACCTCAGAGCAGGCGTTCACGACCTTGTAGGCACGACGCACGAGCTTCGTGTGGCAATCTCAAACACCACGCCGAACCTATCCACGCACACGGTACTGGCAGACGTTGGCGAGCTTTCAACCGCTAACGGATACACCGCAGGCGGAATGGATACGGCAAACACCGGCTCGGACTCTTTAGGCGTGTTAACGGTATCGGGCACGTTCCCGCTGGTCTGGACGGCATCAGGGGCGGGAATAACCGGAAGATATTTCATTCTGTACAACAACACGGCATCAGGCGACCCGTTAATAGGTTATTGGGACAGAGGGGTTAGTACCAACGTCCCGGCAGGACAAACAATTTCGCTATCAGTAGGAGTAATGTTCACGCATCAGTAGGCAGAATATGGCGATCATTAATCATTACAAAATCTATAAAGGCGTCTCGTTCGTTTGGCCTATGACGTGGAGGCTCACGGAGTCCCCTTACACACCGATCAACCTAACAGGAATGACGGTGGAGTTCCGCCTAAAGGAAGGCGAAACGACTCTATTAACTCTCACCAGCGGAGAAGCGGCGACGGCTTTAGGGTCACAGCTAACCATTGTTTCCGCCGTGGCAGGAACGATATTGCTAAAGATCACAGATGAAGAAACGGATACATTCAGCGTGGCTTCGGATGTTGTCGGAGTCCTTAAGTACGTTGGCGGCGATGGGTTAGAGCATCTTTTGTTTAAGAAACAATTCAAGATCGAGGCGGCATAAATGGCGGCGACCACACTAGAGATAACAACCACTTCGACCACGCTTGAGATAGCGTCGGAACCGGCTATCACGCTTGAAGTTCTGATAAACCCTCAAGCGACGTTACTTGAAGTTGGCGTGCAAGGTCCGGTCGGCTCTACTGGCCCCGCTGGAGCAACCGGGGCGACAGGAGCCACAGGTTCACAAGGCCCGCAAGGAGTGGCAGGCCCGGCTGGCGAGGACGGCGAACAAGGCCCGGTTGCCGTGTACGTGGATGAGGACGAGCCACCTACAACTGACGTTCTTTGGGTGGATACGGACGCCACGGGAAGCGGTGGTGCAGGGTTAGGTTCGCTGGTAGAAGATCCTTCACCGGAACTCGGCGGCGATCTTACATTGAACGCTTACAACATTATTGGACAGTTAGAAAATGACGACCTCATTTTAGATGGGGGATTGGTTTAGATAAGGAGATAAAATATGGCCGCCGGGATTGTCATCAAGCACAAGCGAAAGGCTGGAGCTTTCACAAACGGGGAACTCGCTGCGGGCGAGATCGGCGTAGATGTATCGAACAATATCATCTACTTTTCAGTAAACGGAACAACGGTCGAATCCATTACTTCGGGCGGCGGTACGGTAGACACTGCCAACACGCCTAATGCTAATGAGTTCGCACGCTTTACCGATTCAAACACTATCGAGGGG
>Ga0172380_10002839_pt1 | contig 25402 bp, 19 predicted proteins | sample Leawe162metaG_FD_119747 | JGI IMG/M metagenome (GOLD analysis project Ga0172380, IMG submission 119747) | Leachate microbial communities from a municipal landfill in Southern Ontario, Canada - Leachate well 162 metaG | ecosystem: Engineered > Solid waste > Landfill > Unclassified | place...
AGAGAAGAGATTTCGAAATATTATTTCGAAATCGGGAAGGACGTACTGCCTGATGATATATTTGTTGTACCAAGCACGAGCGAAGCATATTCATATCTATTCAAGCTGTTGCTTGACACTGATGAAGAAGTCCTGATACCACAGCCATGTTATCCGCTTTTCGAATTTCTTGCAAAGCTTGATTCGGGCAGAGTTGTTTACTATCCATTGGTTTATGATTACAGAGGCGGCTGGACGCCTGATTTTATAATGCTTGAAAAGAAGATTACCCCGAAAACTAAAGCGATATTAATTATAAATCCGAACAATCCCACTGGTTCTTATTTAAAGAAAGATGATTATCAAAAGTTCAATATATTAGCGGAAAAGTACAATCTTTCATTAATAGTGGATGAGGTTTTTTCTGATTATGAAATAAGTGCGGATGAAACAGCGTTAAAAACAACAGCAGGAATTGAAAGCAGCATGACATTTATACTTAATGGTTTTTCAAAGATGCTTGGTTTGCCTCAGATGAAATTCGGTTGGATTATAATACAAGGAGAAGAAAGTAAAAAGTCAGAAGCAGTGAAAAGGCTTGAGGTCATTGCGGATACGTATTTATCAGTTGCCACACCGATTCAGTATGCAGCAAAGATGCTATTTAGTACAAGAGCAAAAATACAGGATGAGATAAAACAGAGAATAAATCAAAATTATAATTTATTAAAGACAAAATTTCTTTTAAACCCTGACATAAAGATTTTGAACTGCGAAGGAGGATGGTCGGGAATACTGAATTTTGAGAATCTGCTTATACCTGAGGATGAGTATGTGTTAAGGCTGCTCGACACGAATAATGTTTTAATACATCCAGGGTATTACTACGATTTCTTCACTGAGGGGAATGCGGTTTTGAGTCTTCTTGTGAAGCCAGAAGTAATGGAAGAGGGAATAGATAGGATATGCGGGTGAGTCCACATCATCCTAAATAATTATGATAATGAAAGAAAATAGAACACGGATTTCCACGGATTAAACGGATTATCGCTGATTTCGAGAAGGTAATTTGTCCAAAATAATTATGTATCACGAAGCACACAGAGATTATATAAGAATTAGTATTAGATCTAAGAGATTTAACCGCAAGGGACGTCCACCAAACAAAACGGCGGATCTGCGACTCGAAGGCAAGGACGCAAAGAGAGCCCAGAGAGTTTTTATTATGTTATAATACCGTAATTTTGTTGCTTTGTTTTGTGAAAATATTTTAATTAATACAAAATTTTTATGGATTGTAACGCTGGTTTGCACGGATTATCGCTGATTTCTTGAAGGTTGTACAGTATCTTAAATATAGTAATAAAGAATTTTTATGTCGTTTATTTTTATTTTGGACAGTTGAGGCTTGAATCAGAATGATTAAAACGGTACGTGGAACAAAACAATGAAAAAAGTGTATAAGAAACGAAGGATTTGGGAGAAAATTGTGCATATTGGTGTTGAATTATTGTAATATACAGGGTATTTTTAAAAGAAATTAAAAGAAGGAGTTAAATTTGACAAAACTACGTTTAGCAATACTCGCGGTTTTGTTTTCATTCACATTTAGTGGTGTGTTTGGTACAACATATTCGAGCAACGGTTCGAATTCAACAACTGAACAGACTTCTAATCAACAAAAGAAGAAAACAAAAAAGAGTACAAAGAAAAAGAAATCTTCAGGACAGAAGAAACCTACTAAGAAGAAAACAACTTCAAAGAAGAAATCAACTTCGAAGAAGAAATCTACAAAGAAGAAATCTACAAAGAAGAAATCAACCAAGAAAAAGTCAAAGGGAAAGAAAAAGAGCTCAAAGAGAAAGACGACCAGAACCACAACGACGACTCCAAGAACTTATATCCCCAATGACAACAGCGGAAACACGTACACTCCGCCTAAAAAGTATGATCCTGAAAAGAAGGACTCAGAAAATAAAGGCAGAGAATACAACCGTGAAGAGAAGACTTCTGAATCACCGGTTAAGAAAGAACCAAAGAAAGAAGAGAGCGGAACAGATTAATCAGTACTTCTCCGATTTCGAGAAATTAAAAGCCCGTCATAAGACGGGCTTTTTTTATTACTAAGACTTAAAGATTATAATCATTCAACCATCCCAAACAAGAGTTTGGGATGGAGGGATTAATTATATAGAATTATTTGACGAGCATCATTTTCTTTGTTGCTGAGAATGATTCAGTTTTCAGAGTATAGAAATAAACACCGCTTACGAGTTTTGAAGCGTTGAAATTAACTGTGTATTCACCAGCCTGTCTGAATTCATTAACGATTGAAGAAATTTCTCTTCCGAGAGCATCATAAACTTTGAGTGAAACAAATCCGTTTTTCGGAATAGCGAATCGAATATTTGTTACAGGATTGAACGGATTCGGATAATTATCATACAACTTGTATTCACCGGGTGTGGTATTGTATTCATTTCCTATACCTGTAACGCCTGACGAGTTATAAACATCGATAAACTGGAAGTTTGAAGCGGTTACAATTGTTCTTATCAATACACCAGTTGTATCATCAATTTCATGAACACCTGTACCAGTTGTTGTAAGAAAATTACCGTTTCCGAGTTTGTAAACACCTCTGCAACCAGTTACAGGATTAAAAGTGTTCATATAATTACCTGCGGAATCAAAAAACACAAGTCCTGAGGGTGAACTGAAACCTGCAATAACAAAATTACCGTCGGGCAGTCTTAATATTTGCTGAGGAAAAGCAATTGATGACGATGAAATAAATGGAGATATATATGTTCCGCTTAAATCATATTTCTGAACATCATTTGTACCTGAAGAATTACCAATCAAATACTCTGAATTTCTTTGAACTATATAAAAAGGACTGTTCAGGTCGGTTGAAATAATCGGACCGATATGTGTACCACCAGTATCAAAAAGCTGAACTGTATTCTGGTTTGCGCCAGAGCCGACAGTAACGAGTAATTTTCTATCGGGTCTAAAGAAAACTCCCCTGATATTATCGATGATAGAAGGATTAGGACCACCGGCAGGAGCATAAGTTCTTAGGAATACACCGCTTGTATCGAATTCCTGGACTGCATCGCTTATCTGGTCCGCAACCATAACTGTTCCCCATGGTGCCTGCAAAGCATGTCTCGGGCTTTGCAAGGTAGTGGGAGTAGTAGGTATGAAGTCAGCATCGATTAAATCGCCTGTCTCTGAATCGAATGCATATACTTTGTCACCTGTCCATTCAGGTATAAGTAGCCATAACGAACTACTACCTCTTGAAGTTACAACTGGATTGTACATACCGCCTGTATTATCGACTACATTTCCTTTACCGTAATCGATTCTTGACTTAGTAAGGTCAAAAGTAGATACTACATCATTATAGAAAGCAGTATAAGCTTCGTTGTAAACATTATATCTGTCAACGATAACTGTATAAACAACCTGTCCGTTCTCCACACCCTTAGCTTCGATGAATTTATAATCGTTGGTATAAATTCTTAAAGGATGGCCGAGAGTGGACGCCAATTGTTCTGCCTGTTTTTGGATAGCAGGGTTCGTTTCTGCTCTTGTATAAACAGTGTTAAAATCTTCTATTGGAGCCGTAAATCCTATTGCTGCCATGAACAGCATTAGGGCTAAAGTAAGAGTTTTAAGTTTCATAGTGTTATTATTAGTTAAACAGATTAATAATATAGCTATAATATATATAAATAAAATTATAGAAAATTCAATAAATTTAAATGTAAAATGCTATCAAAAATGAAGGACAAATTGGAGGTAATTAATGTCACTAAATATTTTCTGTATTTAATGTGATTATTTAATTGTTTATATTAACCTTTATGTTTTTATGAGAATTAGTATAAACTGGATAAAATCATTAATACCCGGACTTGAAATAAAGTCTTATGAAGACCTGTACAAAAAAATGGTAGATGGAGGTCTTGATATTGAATCGATAGAAAATGAAAAGGAGACTTTTACTAATTTTGTAGTAGGAGAAGTACTTGAGACTGCAAAACATCCGAATGCGGATAAGCTGACATTATGCAAGGTAAATACAGGGCGCAGTGTGCTTTCAATAGTATGCGGTGCACCAAACGTTGAAGCAGGTCAGAAAGTATGCGTTGCAATTTCCGGTGCAATAATTCCCAAAGGCGGATTTGAGATAAAAAAAGGAAAGATAAGAGGGGAAGTATCAGAGGGAATGATTTGCGCTGAGGATGAGCTAAACTTTTCTGATGATCATTCAGGTATAATGGTTTTAAAAAATGACGCTGTACCCGGAACAGATTTTGCGGATTATATAGGGTCGAATGATTGTTTCGTTGAGATTGGTGTAACTCCGAACAGAGGAGACCTTTTCTCACAGATTGGAATGGCTCGTGAAATAGCAGCCACTTACTCGCTAAAAGCAAAACTACCTGTAGTACGAATAGAGGAATCAAACGAATTTTCAAAAGATTATATTGACATAGAGATTCAGAATGATGAATTCTGCAAAAGATTCACCGGGAGGGTAGTTAAGAATGTTACAGTGAAAGAATCTCCCGAATGGCTGCAAAAGGCAATAAAATCGGTTGGACTCAGACCTATCAACAACATTGTTGACATAACGAATTATGTAATGATGGAAACAGGGCAGCCGCTTCATGCGTTTGATTACGATAAAATTGCAGGCAAGAAAATAATAGTAAAAACTGCAAAAGAAGGCGAAAAGTTTACTACTCTTGATTCAAAGCAAAGAATACTGAACGATAAGTCACTAATGGTATGCGATGGTGAGAAGGCATCGGCGATTGCCGGGATAATGGGCGGTGAGTTTTCGGAGATTTCAGAGAATACAAAGAATGTACTAATCGAAGTTGCATATTTTGACCCTGTAGCGATAAGAAAGAACTCGAAGAGGTTAGGGCTCCAGACGGATGCGTCACAGAGATTTGAGCGGGGAGTCGATATAGATAATATCCCATATGTATCAGATCGTGCAGCATCTCTGATTCAGGAAGCAGCAGGGGGTACGATATTGAAGGGAATCGTAGATGTATATCCGAATAGATTTGAACCATTAACAGTTTCTATAAGAAAAGAACGCTGCGAGAGAATTACTGGAATAGAAATTCCGGAGGAAGAAATAAAAAGGCTACTTGAAAGCATAGAAATTTCTTTTGTGGAAAAGAAAGACGACAGACTTTATTTCAGAATACCTGAATTCAGGCGGGAAGACATACAGAGAGAAATTGATTTGATTGAAGAAATCGCAAGACTTTACGGATATTCGAATATTGATAATGATTACAGGTTTGTATTAGACGTTTCGTCACATGTTGATTATAACGATAAGTTCCAGCAGTTTATTAACAACGTAAAAGAGTATTTTATCGGAAGAGGTTTCAACGAAATAATAACATACACACAGCAGGATGAAAATAAGATTTCAAGATTTGGAATAAAGCCAGTTTTGATTGAGAATCCAAATTCCGTATTGATGAATTCGATGCGAGTGAATCTGTTTTACGGAATGCTTACTACAATCATAAACAACGTTAACCTTCTCGGAAAGGAAGTACCGCTAAAGTTTATTGAAACCGGGAAAGTATTCAAAGATGCTGAGGACAAATTTGAAGAAGAATACCATGTATGTTTTGGAATAAGCGGTATATACGACAATAAATCTTTTGAATTGAAGGATAGGGATTTTGACCTGTTCGACCTGAAGGGTGAACTGCAAATGTTTCTGTCAAAATTGAATATTGAAAGTAATGAATTAATTTATTATAATGCAGAGGATGAAAATGGTTGTTTTGATATTTTTCTTAGAAAAGATAAGATAGGAAGGATTTTTGTTATTGATAAACAAAATCATGCGGGATTTGAAACAGAAAACAACATATTTATTGCAGAGCTCGATGCGAAGATAATGTTTAAGAAATCAGCAGACGAGAAACTATATGAAGAGATATCAAAGTTTCCTTATGCAAAAAGAGATCTGGCGTTATTACTGAGCAGGGAAGCAAATTATGAACAGGTACTAAAGGTGATAAATGAGTCGGGTGGAAATTATCTGAAGAAAGTTGAGTTGTTTGATGTTTTTGAGGATAGGAAATTAGGTGATGGAATAAAGAGCATGGCATTTTCACTTGAGCTAGGTTCTCGGGAAAAAACACTGACTGATGAAGAAGTAACAAAGGTCATAAACAAAATTGTTAAAAATTTAGATAATAAGCTCGGAGTAAAATTAAGGTCAAATTAAATTCATAGAATGGACAGTAAATCCGAATTAAACAGAGAAGAAATTATTAAGCTGGAAGGGCTTCTGGCAGTATCTTACGAGAGTTTATCCAACAAAGTCAGAGGGCTGATAGAAAAATACAACAATGCAAGTACTGAGAATCATTCGCTGAAAGAAAACATAAAGGACCTGAACAACAAAATAACAGAATTAAAACTGCAGTTAAACAAATTAGACTCGGATACAATAAACAAGGACAAAGAAATATCCGAATTAAAAAGTATGCTGTTAAACTCCGAAAATGACTACACAAGTATAAGAGACAAAGAGTTAGTAAAATCGAGATTAAAGGAATTAATCTCGAGAATTGATGTTCATTTAGAACAATATGAAGATCAGTCAAAAGATTTTGAAGACTGAAAAAAGGCTGGTAAACTAAAAAATCAAAATGAAAAATTCAGGTATTAAAGTAAAAATATTTAACAGTGATTATAATCTGCTGGGTGAAAATCCGCAGGAAGTGGAAAGATATGCCAAGTATGTAGATATGATCATGCAAAGGATAAATTTTCAATCACCAAATACATCCGCGGAATCGATTGCGGTAGTAACTGCATTGAATATTTCAGAGTCATACTTTAAAGAGAAGGATATGAGAGCAGATATTGAGCAATCATACATTGCAAACCTGAAAGCAAGTACAGAAAGATTTGAATCATTATCAAAATTTATAGACAATAGTCTGTAATAAGTTCTTTAAAATAATATACAATATTGATTTTAACCGCAAGCCAGCCGAAAAAATCAAACATTATATAGAACCATCAAATTTCTAAAAGCTGGGAGGTTAGCTCTCACAGGTGCTAGGTCAGGCCTTATTCCTTCGGGAAATGTTCTCTGTTCGAGGACAGAAAAAGGACATCATTGGAAGACCGCGACACTTTGGCGCCCCCCACTGTTTGCTACCAAGGTTTCTATATAACCTTTGACGGAGACTTGCGGTTTTTTTATTTTTTAATAAACAATATTTAAAAACAATAATAACATAATAATATGCCAGAAATGGAATTATACATATTGCTTCCTATCTTAGTAGCTTTATGCCTTATAACATTTTTTCTTGGATGGTACATTCAGGTAAAGATAAATAAGAGTAAAGTTGACGGAGCAGACAACGTTGCGAAGAAAATTTTAAAAGATGCCGAGACAAAATCAACAGAATTAATATCCGATGCGGAAAAAAGAGCAAAGAATTTCAGAATAGAAGCAGAGAAATCAGCTCATAACCTAAAGAAGGAAAAGCTTTTAGAAGTAAAAGATGAATTCTACAAGCGCAAACAGAAGCACGACGAGGAAGTAAGGTCAAGAGAAAAAGAAATTGGCGAGATAGAAAAAAGAATCAGAACAGAAAAAGAAGCAGCCGAAAAAATAAAGAATGAACTTATTACGAAGGAAAAGAATGCACAGCAGTCACATGCAGAATACACTGCAAAGCTAAAAGAATTTACGGAAAAGAAGAATAAGGTTGACGAAATGGAAGAAGAAGTTAATAACCTGATAAATGAACAGAAATCGAAGCTTCAACGAATATCGGGTTTGAACGAAGAGGAGGCAAAAAATCTGCTTTTCGATTCATTAATAAATAAAGTGAAGCTTGAATCAGCACAGAAGCTTCAGGAAGTCAGGGAGCAAACTAAGCTTGATGCTAATAAGATTTCGAAAAACATAGTTATACAAGCAATACAAAGGTCAGCAGTTGACCATTCAGTCGAAACAACTGTCAGCGTTCTTCAGATATCTTCCGATGAGCTGAAAGGAAGGATAATCGGCAAAGAAGGAAGGAACATCCGTGCTTTCGAAGCAGCAACAGGTGTAGATATAATTGTAGATGATACTCCTGAAGCAATTATCATATCGGGTTTTGATCCATTCCGCCGGGAAATTGCAAGGATAGCAATGGAGAGATTAATCACCGACGGCAGAATTCATCCAGCAAGAATTGAAGAAGTAGTGCAGAAGGTTGAGAAGGAGCTGAATGAAGAGATAATAAGGGTTGGTGAACAGACGATACTGGACATGGGCATGCAAGGAGTGAACAGGGATATTGTAACACTTATCGGACGGATGAAATATCGTTCAAGCTACGGACAGAATGTACTGAATCATTCGATAGAGGTTGGACATATTTCAGGAATCATGGCTGCAGAACTCGGACTCGATGCGCAGATGGCAAAACGTGCCGGGTTGCTGCATGATATAGGAAAAACAATTGACAGGAGTATTGAAGGACCGCATTCAATACTCGGATATGAGATTGCAAAAAGATGCAAGGAGCATCCGATTGTTTGCAATGCAATAGGTGCACACCACGATGAGATACCTATGGAGCATCCAATTGCTGTTCTTGTTCAGGCTGCTGATGCAATAAGCGGAGCAAGACCCGGTGCGAGAAGGGAATCAGTCGAAGCTTATTCAAAGCGTCTTGAAAAGCTCGAAGCGATAGCCACTTCATTTGATGGAGTATCAAAGACCTATGCAATACAGGCCGGCAGGGAAGTGAGAGTAATTGTTGAGCAGGAGAAAATAAGCGATATACTTCAGGATCAGCTCGCAGAGGACATAGCCCAGAAGATACAGGAAGAAATGGAATATCCCGGGCAGATAAAAATTAATGTAATAAGGGAAAGAAGAAGTATTGCTTATGCAAAATAAGTAATATATATTATTAAAAAATAATTATTATGGGAATAAAGTTTAAAGACAAAATATTAATCGGTATAACGGGCGGAATAGGTTCCGGCAAGTCTGAAGTATGCAGGCTGCTTTCGAAACATGGCTACAAAGTTTTTTTTGCAGACCTTATCGCTAAAGACCTTTACAAGAAAGATAAAAATCTTGCCCGTAAAGTAGTTAATGCATTTGGCAAGGATATATTAAATTACAAAGGAGTAATAAGCCTAACCAAATTAAAAGAAGTTGTGTTTGCCAACAAGAATAACTTCAGGAAAATAAATGACATTGTCCATCCAATAGTTATTAAGCATCTGATGGATTCGATAAAGGGTGTGAAGCAGAAGATTATTATCATTGAATCTGCGCTTGTTTTCGATACATCATTCTACAAGTATCTTGATTATGTAATAATGGTATATTCAAATAAGAAGAACAGATTACAGAGGATTATGATGAGAGATGGAGCAAAGAAGAAAGATATAGAAAGAATTATGAGTTTCCAATTAGACGAAAAAGAGAAAATTGAAAAATCAGATTTTATAGTCGTTAATAACAAACCACTCGAAGACCTCGAAAAAGACGTTGAATTTTTGAGTAAAGTATTAAATCTACTGAAGTAAGTAACTTTATTTTTTAGGATAAATATAAATTTAGAAGTGCATTTGATTATCAAGCTTCAGCAGTGGTGTTTATTTCTATAAACTTGAAAGCAAAGGATTCAGTGACATAAAGAAGTTGATGCTAATCAAGTGAGGATGAAGAGATAACAAAAATTTGAAAGTATTTATAAAAACCCGCGTGACAGAAATGTTATGCGGGTTTTTTCTTATACAAAAAAGAAGAAACGTAACAAATAGATTTTCTTTTAAATTGATTATTCTTTGCATTATGATTAATTTCATAAAATTATTGAAATAAGAAAGGGGGCATGTCTTCCACGGCAATGAAGCCGCAAAATACGGCAGCAGCAATAATGTATTAAATGACAAAGTTCTTGTTCTGAATCAGAATTATGAACCTGTAACAATATGTAATGTGAAGCGTGCTATAGTATTATCTTATCTGGGAAAAGCTGAAATTGTTTATACTCAAAACGGAACAAAGGTGCACACAGTTTACCGGAGTTTTGACTGTCCGAGTATTGTAAGATTAGCACTTTTTGTCAGAGTTCCTTATAAGAAAATTATTCTCTCGAGAAAAAATATATTGCGCCGTGATAACCACAGATGCCAGTACTGCGGGTCGGTTGTTAATCTTACAGTTGACCATATAATTCCAAAGTCACGCGGCGGTGAAGAGATATGGGAAAATCTGATTACGGCATGCATAAAATGCAACAATAAAAAAGGTAACAGAACGCCAGAAGAGGCGAAGATGAATTTAAGGTCTGTTCCTAAAAAGCCGTCACATATCACATTTATTAAAAACTTTGTAGGCAGTATTGATGAGGGTTGGAAACCTTATCTCTATATGTAGAATTGTCTGAAATTTTCCCTAATCATATAATTATAAAATTTTATGGATATAAAAAACAAAAATGTCCTGATACTTGGCGGATGGGGACTTGTGGGTTCCGCAATAGCCAGACGTATTATGGAAGGAAATCCTAAACGAGTCATACTTACTTCACTTTTAAAAGCAGAAGCTGAGGATATTTGCACGTTACTGAATAAAGAGTTCAGGAAGAAAAATTTATTCGTACCAGCATGGGGTAACATATTCGTACGCGAGTCTTTTAAAGATATGGACAGAGAATTATACATGAATGATGACAAGAAACGAGCCGTTGTTATTAATGATATTGTCAATGAACTGGACGAGAAAATTCTGAAATCATCGGCATTGTTCAAACTTCTTGAAAAATTTAGACCCGATATTATTATAGATTGCATAAATACAGCAACTGCAATTGCATACCAGAATATTTATAAATCATACTTTGATGTTTTAAAGATTACCACCAGCAGCAAGAAAGATTATGATGCATTAAGGGTAGCATCTGAAAAGATGATTTGCTCATCTTACGTGCCACAATTAATAAGGCATGTTCAGATTCTTTATAATTCAATGTTGAAGTATAGTACTAAGTATTATTTCAAAGTCGGTACGAGCGGTACAGGCGGTATGGGACTGAATATTCCTTTCACACACAGCGAGGAAAAACCCTCAAGAGTTCTTTTAAGCAAATCATCGGTAGCAGGTGCACAGACGCTGCTTCTATTCCTCATGGCAAGAACTCCAAAAGGTCCCATGATTAAGGAAATAAAGCCAACTGCATCGATAGCCTGGAAGAAAATCACTTACGGTGAAATTAAAAGAAAAGGAAAGCCTATACCTGTTTATGATATTGATTTTCGTAAACCTGAAATTCTCGGCAGCACATTTTCGCCTAAGACTGAGAAAGAATACAAAAAGAAGGGTTCATTAAAGACAGTTTACATTGATACGGGTGAGAACGGCATATTCTCGAGAGGGGAATTTGAAGCTATAACAACAAATGGACAGATGGAATTTGTGACCCCCGAGGAGATAGCTGAGAATATTTACCGCGAACTAACGGGAGGTAATACAGGCAACGATATAATAAGCGCTCTTGATTCATCATCGATGGAGCCCTCATACAGGGCAGGATTCCTTCAGCATAGCGCCGTTGAGAAAATCAAGCAGCTTGAGAAGAAGCATAAAACAAGTTCTGTTGCGTTTGAAATGTTAGGTCCGCCGAGACTATCAAAATTGCTTTATGAAGCACATATGATAAAACTTGTTTACGGCAGTTTCAAGAAATTTATTAACGATTCACCGAAGAACAGCACAAACAAGCTTTATAACCTAATAAAGAAGAACAACGAATTGAGGAGCGAAATTGTTTCTATTGGAGTACCAATTCTGCTGCCAGACGGAAAGAGAATATTTAGAGGACCGGATGTGAAAATACCAGCAATGGCAAAAGGAGATACGCTAAAACTTACAAAACAGAATGTTGAAAAATGGACAAAAGACTGCTGGCTTGATCTCAGGGAATCCAACTGGAAAAACTGGAGGCAGCGGTTTATAAACATAATGAAGACAACCGATAAAAATTACGACAGCACATTCAGCTCGAGAGAAATTTTCCATCATAATTACTGGCATAATTTTGACGAAGTAAATATAGGCAAAATCGTAGGCTGGATCTTCATTAATGAAGAACAAGGCCTTAGAATGAAAGGATAGTTTTAAGAAGGAGCCCTTTAAGGGCTCCTTTTAGATATAGTAAACAACAAATTAATTAAGTAAATATAAAATTAATTGGCAAACATACTTAGCATATTAATATTTTTACCCATAGTACTCGCAATACCTGTTATGTTCTTTAAAAAGGACAACGAAAAGGCAGTTAAGTTATACGCATTAGTAGTATCATTGATTACTTTCTCACTTTCAATGATGCTTTATTTTTCTTTTAATACAGACATCGGTGAGTTTCAGTTTGTAGAAAAGGTATTATGGGTTAAGATTATTAATTCTTACTATTATGTTGGTGTCGATGGAATATCGCTTTTGCTGATTATGCTTACAACTCTTATATTTCCTATATCAATTTTAGCTTCTTTCCAGACGATTAAAGTAAGGGTACGTGAATACTTTTTTTTGATGCTAATACTTGAGGGTGCATTGATTGGTGTATTTACTTCGCTTGACATGATACTCTTTTACGTTTTCTGGGAGTTTATACTTATACCGATGTATTTTCTTATAGGAATATGGGGCGGCGAAGAAAGAATCTATGCAACGGTTAAGTTCTTTCTCTATACTATGTTCGGCAGCGTGCTATTGCTAATAGGCATTATATGGGTTGGTTTTACAGTATCTCCATACGCGGGTGGATTTACGTTAGATATTCAACAAATTGCTTCATTCTCACAGTATATACCTGTTGATAAACAGATTGTGTTATTCATATTATTTACACTTGGGTTTATGATAAAGGTGCCGCTATTTCCGTTTCACACATGGCTTCCGGATGCACACGTACAGGCTCCAACAGCAGGAAGCGTTATACTTGCTGCACTGCTATTAAAGATGGGGACGTACGGTTTGATAAGGTTTTCACTTAATCTCTTTCCTGCCGCGTCGGTAAAACTAACGCCTTACATTGCGGTGCTTGCGGTAATTGGGATTATTTACGGGGCATTACTTTCGATAGTTCAGAAGGACATGAAGAAACTTGTTGCTTATTCTTCGGTCAGCCACATGGGATTTATTGTCCTCGGTATTTTTGCACTAACAGATGTAGCAATGCAGGGAAGCGTAATTCAAATGATAAATCATGGACTTTCAACGGGAGCCTTATTCCTGTTTGTAGGGATGATATACGAAAGAAGGCACACAAAACTAATATCCGAGTTTGGCGGAATACGAAAAGTAATGCCAATATACGCTGCGCTGCTTCTTGTAGTTAGTTTATCTTCTATTGGCTTACCTGGGCTTAACGGTTTTATCGGAGAGTTTCTTATACTTATCGGTTCTTTCAATTCTTTAAATTTAGGTTCTTACTGGTTTACAATAATATCGGCTACGGCAGTTATATTCTCAGCTGTTTATCTCCTCTGGATGTATCAGAGAGTCATGTTAGGTCCGTTAGAGAAAGAGGAGAATAAGAAATTAACCGATATAACAGGAATAGAAATCGCGACAATAATTCCACTGCTTGTATTCATAGTCTGGATTGGAGTATATCCAAATACATTCCTAAAGGTTTCCGAGAAATCAGTAAAAAAAGTACTGATGAACTATGATAATGCCAAAATTCAAATGCTAAAGGACTTACAAACCCATCCGAAAGAACCAAAGACTAATTGAGTCAACAAATATTGATAATATTACCGTTTTTATTCTTATTATTATCAATAGCCATACTACCGATAACGTTTCCCGAATTCTGGGAGAAAAAATATTCAGGAATATCATTCTCACTCGCATTTATTGTAATAGCTTACTATTTGATTTTCGAAGGAAGTGCTGTTAAAGTATTTCATTCCCTTGATGAATATATTAGTTTCATAACACTTTTATTCAGTCTTTATTTAGTTTCAGGCGGAATATTCATAAAAATAAAAGGGAAGTCCACTCCGCTTCGGAATGCAATATTGTTATTTATTGGAGCGGTAATCTCAAATCTTTTCGGAACTACAGGAGCATCTATGCTCTTAATACGTCCATATATTGAAACGAATAAATACAGACTTAAACCTTATCAGATAATCTTTTTTATTTTTATTGTGAGTAATGTCGGAGGGTCTTTGACACCTGTAGGAGACCCGCCACTATTAATAGGGTATTTAAAAGGAATTCCATTCCTCTGGTATCTTATCAATCTATATCACATTTGGTTATTTGCCGTTGCTGCACTGCTGATAGTATTTTTTATTATAGATAAATATTTTTATGATAAAGTGAAATATGATGTACAGGACGAAGTTGAGAAAACAGGCGAGAGAATACAAATAGAGGGTAAATGGAACATAATACCTTTGGTTATAATAGTTTTATCAGTACTTATTAATGAACCAAAATATTTAAGAGAGATTATAATGCTCTTATCAGCTGTTTTATCTTACAGGTTAACATCTGATAAAGTTCATTTAAAGAATCATTTTACATTCGGTCCGATAAAGGAAGTTGCAATCCTTTTTTTCGGTATTTTTGTTACTATGATACCAGCACTTGCTTTTGTAGCTGATAATTCTGTCAGGTTCGGACTAGATAAGCTAAGTAATGTTTACTGGTATTCCGGAACGCTCACAAGTTTTCTGGATAATGCACCCACATTCCTGAATTTTCTTACCGGTGCAATGAGTGCTGAAAAATTATCAATTGATAATCCTTCAATGGTGCTTGACTTTTCAGTTAACAATGTGAAATTTCTTGCTGCAATTTCAATCGCATCAGTTTTTTTTGGTGCCATGACATACATAGGAAATGCCCCGAATTTTATGGTAAAGTCAATATCCGAGCACAGCGGGGTGAAAATGCCGGGATTTATAGAGTATATATACAGATATTCATTGCTTATTTTACTCCCAATATTAATTATAATATGGTTCGTATTCTTTTGAATATTGATTAATTAATAGTTATTTTAGTATATATTCAAGAATAAGAATTCATATTTCTCAAACTATACAGAAACGGAATTAGCCTACTGTTTTTACATTAATTATAATATTAACTAACAGGAACTTATTTCCGTATAATATGTATTAAATAATAGACTATTAAAAAATATGTTCAATAAAAAGATAATTATTCCGGTCATTATAATAATGACGGTTGTGAGTATTTTCATCGGGATGAAAATACAGGATGCAATATCCGACGATAAAGTCTCAGATCAGGTTAGAAAATTCAGTGAAGTACTCAATCTTACCTCACGGTATTACGTGGATAATGTTGACACTCAAAAGCTTACTGAAAGCGCAATCCGAGGTATGCTCGATGAGCTAGATCCGCATTCGATTTACATTAGCTCTGACCAACTAAAACGGGTAAACGAAGAATTCCAGGGAAGTTTTGAGGGAATAGGCGTAGAGTTTGACGTTATTAACGATACATTGACAGTGGTTTCTCCCATTAGCGGCGGTCCGTCTGAAAAACTTGGAATACTTGCAGGAGATAAAATAGTAGAAATAGATGATGTAACTGCGGTCAAAATAACGCGTGAAGATGTACCTAAAAAACTAAGAGGACCTAAAGGAACGAAAGTAAAGCTTTCAATTGTTAGGGTGGGGATGAATGAATCACTGGAGTTTACAGTCACAAGGGACAAGATACCTCTTTACAGTGTTGATGCGTCGTTTATGATAGATGAGAAAATCGGGTATATAAAGGTGTCGAGGTTTGCTGCGACAACCTATGATGAGTTTGTGGCTTCATTGAACAAGCTTAAAGGCTTGGGTATGAAAAAGTTAATACTTGACCTTAGAAGCAATCCTGGAGGATTCCTCGATCAGGCATTTAGAATGGCGAGTGAATTTTTACCCGCAGGTAAAAAGATTGTATATACAAAGAGCAGAATTAAAGAATTTGAAGAAATATATAACTCCAGCGGAGGTCAGTTTACTGATTTACCGTTGGTTGTTCTTGTTAATGAGGGATCGGCTTCGGCAAGTGAGATTGTTTCGGGTGCAGTGCAGGACTGGGACAGAGGGCTTGTGGTAGGTGAAACAACGTTTGGTAAAGGACTTGTGCAGAGGCAGTTTGAAATATCAGACGGTTCTGCGATAAGAGTAACGACAGCGAGGTATTACACTCCATCTGGTAGGACAATTCAGAAACCTTACGAAGGCGGTAAATATAAAGACCCAATGAGACTTGATACACTTCAGGGTGATAATTTCAGTCATGAAAAAGACAGCAAAGATACAACAAAGCCTGTTTTTAAGACATTCGGCGGACGGACTGTATTTGGCGGCGGCGGGATAACACCTGATTTCTTTGTTAAACTTGATACACTGACTAAATATTCGGTACAACTGAGAAGGCTCAATTTAATATATGAATACACAGAGAAATATATGGTCAGTAACAGAAAAAACATTGAAAGCCAATATAAAAATTATAAGGAATTTATCCAAGGTTATTCAGTTAGTAATGATATGCTGGAAAATCTTACAGAGCTCGGAAAATCTCGGGATATTCCTTTTGATCAGTCAGGTTTTAACATAGACAAGAAATTTCTTGAAACATCCATTAAAGCTCAGATAGCACGCGACATCTGGGGTAATGAAGGATTCTATGCAGTATTTATGCTATCAGACGAGCAAGTGCTGAAAGCTATAAGCCTTATTGATGAAGCTGCTAAGTTAATTAAACTTTAAGATTGAAAAATATTCTTCTTATATTGTTTGTTATGATTCTGGTATCTGAAGCGATACCTCAGAACGAGAAGATACTGGAGATAGGAGAAGAATTAAATTATTCAGTTTACTACGGATTTATAAAACTGGGTGAAGTCAAGTTCAAGATAACCGGCAAGAATAAGGAAGATAAGAGCGATGTATTCACGGCTACTGCATCTATAAAGAGTTTTGAGGCAATACCGCTTGTAAACATAAACTATATATTCGAATCGCAGATGAATTATACGAAAGGTGAGGTGCATTCGAATAAATTTACGGCAACAGAATTTAAAGAGAAATCAATAACTAATATATATTACACATTTGATTACGATGATAAAAAGATAAGAACTCTTAAGGAAGTTGACGGGTATGAGAATGTAAAACAGGATTTTAACATGGATGTGGAAAAGAATTTTCAGGACGGATTATCACTTCTGTACAACGCAAGGATTCAGTCATTACAGGACAAAACGAAAAACAGCAATAACCGATTCAACGTTCCGGTTTATATTAATGAAAAAGAGTCATCAGTAAGGTATTCATACAATTTCAAGCCTGAAGAAGTAGAAATTGATATGCTGAATTATGCTGCAAGATGCATTAGAGTAGCGGGAGTAGCGGATTTTGTAGGAGTGTTCGGATTAACGGGTGAATTTGCCGGATGGTTTTCCGATGATGAATACAGAGTACCTCTTAAAGCTAAATTTAATGTTACGATAGGATCGATTACTCTTGAGCTTGAAAGTTTCAAGAAAAGAGGCTGGAAAGCTCCAGGATTTGTAAAGTAATAATATTGCGATGATTTATTTGGTAAAAAATTGTTAATTTTGTAAATATAAAGATAAATTAAATTTAAATGAAGATAAAAGTTATATTATATCTAGTAATATTGTCTTTCATCAGTAACGCAGGAATCGGACAAGATGCTCAGGAAATAATTAAGAAAGTCCAATCAAATTATAATAGCATAAATGATGCTAAAGCCAGTTTTTCACACACCGGTAAAAGTACTTCTGAATCCGGTACAATTTATATACAAAAACAAAACAAGTACAGAATTGAGACAAAAGGTCAGGTTTTAATAACAGACGGCGTGACATCCTGGTCATATTCGATAAAAAAGAAACAAGTAATAGTTGATAATTATAAAGAAGACGGGAATACATTTTCACCAAATAAATTCCTTTTTAACTATCCTGAAAACTTTTACTCAGACCTTGAAGGTTCAGAAATGATTTCCGGGCTTGATTGTTATCTCCTAAAACTTACACCAAGAAGTAAAGGAAACGTAAAATCTGCAAAGATATGGGTTGACAAAGAAGAAAACCTTATAAGAAAGATATCCATCGTTTCAAAAGAAGGAACAGATACATACACTTTGAAGAAAATAACCCTAGACAGTGGTATTAGTTCATCAAAATTTACATTTTCTCCCCCTTCTGACGTTGAAATAATTGACTTAAGGTAATGTATTTTTAGTCTTTTTGATTGAAAAACACCAAGAAAATACTTAAGTTCATTTTACTTTCAGCACTATTACTGTTTTTCATGTATCTGGCATTCAAAGACGTTGATTTTGAACGTCTTCTTCTCGAACTTTCAAGAACGAATTATATATATGCTATTATTGGTATGTTTATAGGTACTTACATTGGAAGTTATGTAAGAGCCTGGAGATGGAAGTATCTTTTAGACCCTTTAAAGCCAAATATAAAGGTTTACAGTCTTTTTCCGTCAGTAATGATTGGATACATGATGAATGCACTCATACCAAGGGGAGGTGAAGTTGCAAGACCTGTATTAACAGCTCAAAAAGAGGGTATATCTAAGGCATCAACATTTGGGACTATAGTAGTGGAGCGAATTATTGATATGCTGGCTATGTTTATTGTTTTTGGATTCTGTCTGTTCTTTTTTAGAGAAAAGATATCGATAGCGTTCCATCCATACAATATAGAAATGATTTCATTATGGTCATCATTAGTAATATTAGTCTTTGTATTTACAATAGTTTTGATGATTTTCAATCTTGAGAAGACCGAAAATATAGTTGAAGCGATAACAAAAAGGATATTACCAGCGAAGTTTCAGACTAAGATTCAAAAGATATTCATATCGCTTATAAGCGGATTTCTGTTTGTAAAGCATCCAAAGTCTTATTTCAGCATATTCTTTACTTCAGCATTGATCTGGACTTGTTATGCGGTATCGACATATCTATCATTCTTCGCATTTGGAATGGATCTTTCATTTCTAGACGCTAACCTAATTTTAGTAATAATGTCATTTGCAATGACTTTACCATTACCCGGAAATAGTGCAGGGTCTTATTATTTATTCGTAAAAACAGCATTAGTTAGCATATACGGTATTAATCCAGAGACAGCTATCGGATATGCTATAGTATGTCATTTATTAGGATTCCTAGGAATAATGGTATCAGGGTTTTACTTTTCGATTAAAGAGAACTACAAGTTCAGCACAGGTTTCGATAAGGACTCGAAGAAATATAGTACTTAAAACCTTCATTTTTGTTTGCTTTATGCAATTCTACATTGTATAGTTAATATACAAAATCACTGTTCATTTAATATACAACATAATATACTGTTTATACAGTGTGTAAATTCCTTGTCTAAAATAAGTGTATTATTATTAGACAATAGTATATAATACTTACATTTCGCACTGTGTTTAAATGATTTAAACCCACTATATCCATCGATTAATCTTGGCATGATAGTTGAATGTATAATTAATATACAAACAATGAAAACAATAAAATTAAATAATAAAACATTAAACAATTGGGGGTTATCATGGTAGCAGTATTTGTAATTTTAACATTTGCAGTATTAGTATTAATAGACATCTTTGTATTCAACAGAAGTCCAAAGAGGGCAGCGAACATGAGAACAATGCAGGTTTTCAATTCAAAAGACACAATTATGCCGAAGGAATATTATTATTCAAAAGGTCACACATGGGTAAATATGGAAAATGAAAGCAGAGCTAAAATCGGATTAGACGGGTTTATACTTAATTCACTCGGTACGGTTTTACCGCAGAATTTTGTAAGTGTAGGAACAGAAGTAAAGAAGGGTGATGTATTATTCGAAAGTCTGGTAAATAATGTAAGCCTGAGATTTCGTTCACCGATTAACGGAACAGTTACAGAAGTAAACAATTTTGACGGTACTTATAACGATCCCGAAAAGTGGTGCGTCAGTTTGAAACCGGTATCAATGAAAGAAGACGTATCTAATTTAATAGCATCAAGCGCAGCCACAAAATGGGTCAAAAGTGAATTCAGAAGATTGAAAGACTTACTTATTTATTCATCTGAACCATCAGGTCTCGCAACAGCAACGATGTACGACGGCGGTAATATAGCTGAAGGTGCGATTAATTACTTTGACGAGAACGTTATAAAGGATTATGAAGAGCTTTTCCTGAAAGTTTAAAAGATAAGTTAAAATGTGTAAAGGGGTACTGTCTTAATCAGTACCCCTTTTTTGTTAGGATTTATTTATAAATTGAATTAAACAGGAAACTTGGTTAGTTTTGTATAACTAATTTTATTATGAAACCCCGCTTCTTTAATAAACTCAGCTTTAAGCTATTTTTATCTACTTTTCTGCTCTTAGTAGCTTTTCTAACTACTTATACATATTTCACGGTTTATAATTTACAGAGAGATATAACAAAGCTATACATGCAAACGGCGTACAATATAAGCGATCTGATAAAGAACTCGACGAGATACAGTATGCTTCATAATAACAGAGAGGATATATACCAGATTATAAAGGCTGTCGGTAATGAAAAGGGTGTTAAGAGAGTAAGGATTTACAATAAGACAGGAGTTATAACTTATTCGACTGATTCCACAGAGCTTATGAAGACAGTTGATATGACAGCAGAAGCATGTATCGTATGCCATGATAAAACAACTAGAAAATATGTTTCTTCACCGATTGACAGTATAAGAATTTTCGAGGCTGAAAACGGAGAAAGAATACTTGGACTGATAAATCCAATCAGGAACAATAAAGATTGCTATACCTCAGATTGTCATGCCCACAGTTCAAAGTCAACGTTACTTGGAGTACTTGACGTTATGCTGTCAATGAAAGAAGCAGATAAGACTGTAGAAGAAAACAAGAAGCAGACGATATTGTCATCGGTATTCATAACAATTATTATTTCAGGATTTGTAGGAATATTTATACTATTTCTTGTCAACAGGCCGCTTAAGAAATTACAGGAGGGGATTAATGAACTTGGGAAAGGAAACTGGGATTACAGGATATTAATCAGGTCAAGAAACGAGCTTGGAGAAATTGCGAGAGAGTTTAACGTAATGTCGAGGCAGCTTGCAGAGGCTTATAATGAGATAAAAGACTGGTCGGAGAATCTTAACGAAAAAGTCGAAGACAAATCGAAGGAATTAAAATCAATTTATGAACAGGTAGTTCAAATGGAAAAGATGGCATCGCTGGGAAAATTATCAGCTACCGTAGCTCACGAACTCAATAACCCTCTTGAAGGAATACTTACGTACAGCAAACTTATATTAAAGAAAATTGGGCAACTCGAAACGAATCAGAATATTGAGAAAATGAGCAAATACCTGAAGCTTATAGTAGATGAATCATCAAGATGCGGAAATATTGTAAAGGATTTGCTGCTATTTTCTCACAGGGAAGTGGATGCGTTTTCGGAATACAATCTTGTTGAAATAGTTGAGAAGAGCACTGTTCTGATAGAGCATCACCTTGAAATGAATAATATTAAGCTTGTTAAGGAGTTTGATATAGATTCATTAGTACTGACATGCAATCCACAGAAGCTACAGCAGGCGCTGTTATCGTTGTTTATCAATGCCATTGAAGCTATGACCAGCAAAGGCGGTACACTTAAAGTATCCCTGAGTCATGATGGTGAAAATGCAATAATACGAGTGACTGATACCGGTTCCGGAATTGCTGCAAGGGATTTACCATTTATATTTGAACCATTCTTTACTACGAAAGATAAGTTAAGCGGAACGGGGCTTGGGCTTGCAGTTGTTTATGGAATCGTAAATTCACATAAGGGTTCAATAGTAGTTGAAAATACATCGGTGATGGGAACAACGTTTAAAATTAAAATACCAATAAAAATATAAACTGAATATTTATTATGGAAAGTAAATTAATAATTGTAGATGATGAGAGGATTGTAAGGGAATCATTGCGTCACTGGTTTGAGGAAGAAGGATACATCATTGATACAGCCGAGAACGGCAATGAGGCTTTACAGAAGTTTTCAGTAAACAAATACGACCTTGCATTGTTAGACATGAAAATGCCCGGTATGACAGGTTTAGAGCTGCTTAAGAAAATACGCGAGATTGATGAGAATTGCATATCGATTTTGATTACTGCATTTGCTTCAGTGCCGACAGCCATACAGGCATTAAAAGACGGTGCGTATGACTATGTTACTAAACCGATTGACCCTGACGAACTTAACAACATTGTGAAGAATGCACTTGAAAGCGTAAAGCTGAAGACAGAGAATAAAAAACTAAAGGGCAGGCTTGAAGATATGTCGGTGCCTGAGAATCTTGTCGGTGAGAGCCCCCAGATGAAAAGGATAACAGAGCTTATACGAACAGTTTCTGATTCGGATTCGACAGTGTTAATAAGAGGAGAGAGCGGTACGGGAAAGGAGCTTGTTGCGAAGGCTATACACGCTAACAGCAGAAGAAAGTATTTCCCGATAATAACAGTTAATTGCGGATCGCTGTCGGAATCATTACTGGAGAGCGAATTATTCGGGCATGAAAAAGGTGCTTTTACCGGTGCACATTTTAGAAGGAAGGGTAAATTTGAGATAGCAAACGGCGGGACAATATTCTTAGATGAGATTGGAAGTATATCACAGAAAACGCAGGTTGATTTACTCAGAGTAATAGAGACGAAGAAATTCAACAGGGTAGGCGGCAACGACCTTGTAGAGAGTGATTTCAGGCTTATTACTGCAACTAACGAGCCGCTCGAAAAACTGATGGAAGAAGGAAAGTTCAGAAAGGATTTATATTACAGGTTAAATGTAATTACGATAACGCTTCCGCCATTGCGGGAGAGGAAAGACGACATTTCATTACTTGCAAATCACTTTCTAAAGAAGTATTCTGAGCTGACGAACAAAAAGGTTACAGGATTTTCTGACAGTGCGATGGATTTCCTTTTGAAATATGATTTTCCGGGAAACGTACGCGAGCTTGAGAATACGATCGAAAGGGCGATTGTAATGGGCAAAGGAAATTTAATACAACTTGATGATTTGAATCTTGAAAGCAATGGAGATACTTACGGAATTGAATTAGATGCTTTAGGCAGTCTTGAGGATGTAGAAAGGAAGTATATAATAAAGGTACTTGTGGAAAATAAATGGAACATCTCCAAATGCGCAGAAATACTGGGTGTAGAGCGCGTTACACTTTACAATAAGATTAACAAGTACGGGCTGCGTAAGATAAAGTGAATAGTCTGACGATACTTCCGCTAAAGTTCACAAATTATCAATTACTTGAGGAGCTCAAAGTCAGGTTGAGTTTTCACTTTAATTCAATCAAAGTGATGACCCCTGTAATTGATGTAGATGAAACTTATAACGTTCAGAGGCAGCAGTATTTTTCAACAAAAATAATCGAAGCCGTAAAGAGTGTATATTCGGAAATAGAGGGAAATGTATTAATCATAACAGAGATGGATCTTTTTGTGCCTGTGCTAACGCATATATTCGGTGAGGCAGAGCTGAGGGGAAGATATTCAATTGTCAGCACTTGCAGGCTTCACGAAGAATTTTATACATCCGAAAGGAATCCCGAGCTGCTGCTCGAAAGGACTTTCAAGGAAATCATGCATGAGCTTGGACATAATTTTGGATTACTGCACTGCAAGGACTGGCAGTGCGTAATGCACTCTTCAAGCGGTATTGAAGAAGTTGACTTAAAACACAGTTTATACTGTGAGAACTGTAAATCAATTATTAAATCAATTGAAATAAAACCATAGACATGAAAAAACAAATTATTAGCTTAATGCTATTTTTCGTTACAACTGCTGTAGTAAATACTGTATTCTCACAGCAGTTAAATTTTCCGCTTGACACATTAATAAAGGATTCGAATTACAATTACAGGAGTACGATTAAATTTGACACTCAGGGATACCTGCATTTAGTAAACTCATCGCAGTTCAGTACTCAGAGCAATACGAGGGAGATATTTTACTGGACGAACAAATCAGGAATATTTGTTCCGACAAAGCTTACGAACAATGCGATAGATGATAACTATGCGGTACATGATTTTGACAGGAATGGGAAAGTACATATAGGCTGGGAACGTAGGGATGCCGGCAATAACTTCCAGTTAATATATTCGAACAACAGGAATGATTCGAATGTGTTCATAGAACCGATATGGATAACAACAGGAGGAGTGAACAAAGCAACACCATTTATGTGTGCGGGAAGGAAAGACAGTCTTGTTCATTTTGTTTATTACACGTATGTTACCAATATAATTGATTATGCTTATTACAGGAATTATAATTATGTGACGGGGGCACTTAGTCAGGAATATCAGATGGGGGTTGCGGAGACGGGGAGCGAGAATGATATTGAGTGTGTTGTCGATACAAACGGAGTTGTACATATTGCTTATTCTACTAACAGTGCGGCAGGTTCGCCTTATGCTTTAAAGTATTATACTTTCAGTAACGGAGTACTGACAGAACGACCGACCGGAGTTAACAGTAATGTTGAATATCCGGAAATGTGTCTGGACCCGAAGACGAATTCGGTGCATATAATATACAGAAATTCAACAGAGCGGCGTGTTCATTTACTGACACGGAATTCGGCAGGGGTATTTTCAACTCCTTATCCCGTAACTGCGTCGGGTTTGGGATATCCGAGTTACTGGAGGGGGTTTGACGTTGATGAGATGGGGAGAATATATTTTACTTTTCAGAACAGCAATGCCACAGCTCCAAAAGGTTTCTTTTTAGTTCATGGGATGCCGGGTGTTACGTTCAGCGAGCCTATTCTTATTTGGGAGGATGCAGTAAACTATATAGGAAAGGGGTCTTCATCGGTAACTGCAAAAGGAAACGGAGATATTGCAATCGCATTTGATCCGTCTGCTTCGAGGTTTGGGACTGTTGCTTCTGATATATTTATAAAGAAGGGAATACTTACAATTTCGGGAATAGAAGAGAATCCAACTGTTGTGGATGATTACTGTCTGAAGCAAAATTATCCGAATCCTTTCAATTCTACGACGACGTTTGAATTTCAGGTACCGAGGCAATCGATGGTGAGGGTTTCTGTTTTTGACGTTAGGGGGAATGAAGTTGATGTAATAGTTGAAAAGGAGATGCAAGCGGGTGTATATAAATACAGTTATAATGCAGGGAAGTTATCGAGCGGAGTGTATTTTCTAACGTTAAAAGCCGGCAGTTTTATGGAAACAAGAAAAATGATG
>Ga0172380_10002840_pt1 | contig 25391 bp, 20 predicted proteins | sample Leawe162metaG_FD_119747 | JGI IMG/M metagenome (GOLD analysis project Ga0172380, IMG submission 119747) | Leachate microbial communities from a municipal landfill in Southern Ontario, Canada - Leachate well 162 metaG | ecosystem: Engineered > Solid waste > Landfill > Unclassified | place...
ATAAATACTTAAAACGCTTATTAGTATCTTCAGGAGATCCAAATCCCGAAAACTGCCTCATTGTCCAGACTTTTCCGCGATAACCTGTCGGATGTATCCCCCTCGTAAAAGGATATTCTCCCGGATAATTTATATCCTCAAAAAATCGTTCTCCATCCAAAGATAATGGATCATAAAGCGGTTCAATTTTTTCACCTGAAACTGTACTGTATTTATTTCCTGTATCTGTATTTCCTATTTTATCTCTATATTTCTGTTTCTCTTCTTCTAACCGATTCTTGGACATATTCTACTCCTTTCGTTAAAGGGTTTTTCTAAGTTCTTCCGAATCTCTTATCCAATTCCTCTAATGGCAATTTTATTACTATCGGTCTGCCATGAGGACAAACGTATGGCATAGCACATGCAAAAAGTTGATCGACTAATAGACGCATCTCTTTATCATCTAATTTTGAGCCTGCCTTTACTGCCGCTCTACATGAAAATGATTTTGCTATGTTATCTGTTACTTCCAAATGTTTTTCAATTTGATTTTTTCTAAATTCTCTTAAAATTTCTAAAAATGTATCGTTCTCGCTTCCTATTGTAACATCACCCGGCACTCCGACAATCTGAATAATATTTTTATTCATATACTTAATTTCAAATCCAAGTTTTGTAAGGTATGGCGAAATCTCTTTCGAGAGTTCGATATCTGCCGGATCAAGTTCAATACTCTGCGGAAATAATAATTGTTGCGAAAAAGGTATGTTTGCTTCAAATGACTTTAATGCTTTTTCATATAATATTCTTTCGTGCGCCACATGAGCATCAATTATCATAAGTCCGCTTTTTACCTGAGTGAGTATATATTTATTATGCAATAATACTATAAATGGCTCGGATGTATTTTCATCATTTGCATTATTTGATACATGATATACTTCGGTTACTGCCGTGTTTGGACTATCAAATGGGGATGTAACAGTAGGATCGGTATTAGCTGATTTGATATCTTTATTTAAATTATCGAACAATCGGTCTATATCATCTCCCGAATAAATCGAACTTCTTTTTGGAGTGCTGTTCGCTGCCAGCACCGGACGATCAGAAAAATCATTTCTTTCCGATTTTCTGAAATCGATAAATTTTAATTTATCCAGGTTACTATCACCCGATTCCGATAACGAAACAGATGGTACGATATCATAAACTTTTAATGCTCCCTTTACCACCGCTTGAACAAATAGATAAATCTCTTTCTCGTTTTCAAACTTCACTTCTAATTTCGAGGGATGTACATTCACATCAATCTTTCTTGGATCGATTGTTAAGTTAAGTACAAAAAAAGGATAATCCCCTTTATCTAAAATATTCTCGAACGATGAATAGACCGCATGAGCTACAACCTTACTTTGAACATATCTATTATTGAGGAAAAAGAATTGCTCCCCTTTATTTTTTCTTAAATATGCAGGCTTACCTATAAATCCATTTATCGATATATATTCGGTTGTCTCTTTCACTTCAAAAACTAAATCAGTTATATTCTCACCAAATATCTTTTGAAGTCGCACTTCTTTCGAGCCTCTTGGATAATCGAATAATAGATCATCATCAAGAAAAAATTTAAATGATATTTTTGGATAACATATTGCTAGTCGCTTGAAAGTTTCTATGATATGTTTTAATTCTGTAGAATTACTTTTAAGAAAATTTCTTCTTGCAGGTGTATTATAGAAAAGATTTTTTACCGAAATGGACGTCCCTTTCGTTACGTTCCCTTTCTCTTTTATAATTGTATTCGTCTCATCGAATTTTATTATCGTTCCAAGTTCATCAGATTCTCTGCGGGTTTGAATTTCTAAGATGGCAACCGATGCTATTGAGCTTAATGCTTCACCTCTAAATCCTAATGTGTTTATTGCATCAAGATCTTCCACCGATTGGATTTTGCTTGTCGCATGTCTCTGAACTGATAATATTGCATCTTCATCAGACATCCCTTCGCCATCATCAATTACCTGTATTAAATTCTTACCCGAATTTTTTATTACTACTTCAATCGATGTCGCATTTGCATCAATTGAGTTTTCCATTAATTCTTTTACTACTGATTCCGGTCGGTTTACAACTTCTCCGGCAGCAATTTTATTCGATATATATTCAGGAAGTATCTTAATTTTTTGCACTTTTACACTTTTCTCTTATAATCATAAATAACAAAATTTTTTCTTCTATCTTCTTTTTCTAATTCCCATTTATTCAAATCTATTTCAGGAAAAAACCGATCCCCTTCAAACCCAAAATTCATAATAGAAATAACTATCCTATCAGCAATCTCCATCGATTGTTTATAAACCGATTCTCCGCCAATAACGAAAACTTTCTTATAATCCTTATCATTACAGTAAGATATAGCATTTTCTATTGAATTAAAATATAAAAATCCGGTAGCATCTTCTTTATGTGATTTGGAAGAGAGTACTAAGTTTTCTCTCCCTGATAATGGATTAACGATTTCCCTCATTGTAGCCGTACCCATTATCACAGGGTAATCTATTGTAGTCTTTATAAAATGATTTAATTCTTCTTTACAATACCATGGCTGAGTGCCATTCTTTCCAATAGCACCATTAGAAGCTGCGGCTGTAATAATTATTATTTCCAAGGTATCGATATATTTATTCTTTCTAACTTTTGCTCAAATTCTATTCGCTCCAAATTCTGCTTAAGCGTTCCATCTTCTTTTCTGCCAAGCCATTCATAACTTTCTGCTTTTGAAACTGCTCCTGCTAAATCACTCGAATTTATATATCGTAATAACTCCAATTCAAGTCCTGAAAAGGATAATGCATTCAATTGATAATCTTCAAATGCACCCCACGCAATCGGTACCCATTTCTTGACGATCTCATTTGCTATTGCTTCCGAATATTTCCTTATCTCTAACTGTGCATTCGTCTCCAATCTCAAACGGAGAAAATGTAAAAGATTATGAAGATCTATTTTCCAATATGCTTCTGTGTATGTCGAAAGCGGCAAATCTTTTCTCGCTTGCTCTCTTGCCACTCCCGCATTGATTCTATTATTATATACTTTTTTGGAAAGTTCATGCAAATCTTTTTCTTGATTAGAAAATTCTATACCGGCAGCCTCATCTATATAACCCCCACTTCCTTGACGATTGGAAGTAGATTGCGAACGCCATTCATTCGCTCCGGTCATCTGCGCCGAATCAATCGCAAGGGAATAACGTGTTGAGTATTCATTCACATTAGCAGTACGATGCCTAATCCACTGCCTCCAGCAATCCATTGGTACTCTTATATGTAATTTAATTTCGCACATCTCTAGTGGCGTGGTATGATGATGACGAAGAAGATAACGTATTAACCCCTGATCCTCTCTGATTTTTTTCGTTCCGCTCCCATAAGAAACCCTCGCAGCTTGTACAATCGATTGATCAGATCCCATATAATCCACTACCCTTACAAATCCATCATCCAAAACTTTGAATGGCTCTCCTAGTATAGCATCTAATTCAGGAACCCTTATCGATTCCAATTTCTCAAATTTTTGTTCCATCTATTTTCCCCTAAACATTTCTATTGAAGATAACATTTTATCTATCGATTTCTCAATCCCCTCTTTCCAATTATAGATCGATTCCTCGATTGAATTAAAAAACTTACTCATTTCTATTACGGTTAATTTTTCTCTTGAAACAATATTCTCTGCTATACCGCAGATTAATACAAGTTCCTTATTTTGTCTCGAAGCAGAATCGATAACAATTCCCACAGCTTTTTCAAATTCATTCTGATTATCTACTTTTCCCTCGCCTGTAATTATCAGGTCAGAATCTGAAATAGCCCTTTCCAAATATAAATAATCATTAATAAAAGATTTAGCATCAATTTTTATTGCATTAAAAAATAATTGAAATGCCGCCGCTATTCCACCTCCAGCCCCTACTAAATCATCTCTCTTAATTCCATGCGATTCATAAATCTTAAGCAATTTTATAAATGAATTATCTAATGCATTTGCTTCATTTAATGAAGCCCCCTTCTGAGGCCCATAGACTAATGAAGCACCTTTTTCTCCCGTTAAAGGATTGATGCTATCTACTACAATCTCAAATTTTATATCATTAGGAATTTCCGGTAATACAATTTCATCTACTGAACCAAAATTCTCCGGTAATGGATTCAATTGATTTCCCAATTTATCCAATAATAATAAACCAAAAACAGATAGCATCCCTATACCGAAATCATTTACTCCCGTGCCACCAATACCAATAACAATTTTATTAAAATCTAATTCTCCAAATCTCTTTTGCTTAATCAATTCGAGCATGAGCAATCCCATCGGATAAGAAGACATCTGCATTATTACCCTTTCTGCTTTTGGTACTAAGCTTATCCCAATTGTCTTTGCTGATTCTATATATACTATCTTTTCTTTCACACTGTATGCGGCTTCAACAGTAATTTGAGAATTAAGAAGTGTATTCGGAATAGTATATTTTAGAAATTGAACATCTTTCGATAATGCAATAACACTTAGGAATCCATCACCCCCATCGGAGAGCGGAAGTAATTGATAATTATAATTATCTTGATTAGATGAATATTTTTCTTTTAGGGTTTTTGCAATATGTAGAGCTACTTCTGAAGAATCAGCACATTCTTTGAAGGAATTTGGTGCTATTAAAATTCGTTTAGAGTTTTGCAAAGGCTTTTATTAATTTTTTCTTAGTATCAAGTAAATCTTGAGAAATTACTTTCACTTCTCCAATAACAGGCATAAAATTAGAATCTCCATTCCACCTTGGTACAATATGGAAATGAATATGATCTGCTATACCCGCACCACCTGCTGTACCTAAATTAGCACCATAATTAAATCCTTGCGGATTCATTATCTGCTTAAGTGCCGCAATTGAAAGTTTTGTTATCACATTTACTTCCATTAATTCTTCTTGAGTTAAGGTAAGAAAATCAGATGTATGTCGTTTAGGTACAATTAATAGATGACCACTATTATAAGGATAGAGATTAAGCATCAAAAGTGTATGCTCAAACTTTTTTATAAGCAGAGAATTATCTGAAGCGGTATCTTCATTAATTGCATTACAGAAGATACAGTTGTTTTCAGTTTTTTCTGATTTGAATGAATCTATATAGGCAGAGCGCCAAGGTGACCAGAGTTTTTCCATAATATAAATGGGCGGCTTTTAATTGCCGCCCTTTTTAATCTATTCTTCAGCTTCTTTTGATTTTTGATATTCGTCAATAATTTTCTGTTGAACGTCTTTTGGTACTTCTTCATAATGCGAAAATTGAGTTGTATGTGTTCCACGTGCTTGTGTTAATGAACGCAATTGAGTTGAATATTTGTATAATTCAGATAACGGTACTTTCGCTTTTATAATTTGATAATTACCTTCTGAATCCATTCCTAATATCTTTCCTCTTCTTCCTGATACATCACCCATTACATCACCCATGAACTCTTTCGGTATCTTTACATCAATATCATATATTGGTTCTAATATAATTGGTTTTGCATCTTGAAACCCTTTTCTGAATGCCATTGAAGCAGCTATCTTAAATGAAACTTCATCTGAATCTACATCATGATAACTACCAAAAAATAGAGTAACCTTTACATCAATTACTTTACTTCCTGTAAGTACACCCTTCGTCATAATTTCTGTAAGACCTTTTTCTACTGCCGGAATGAATCTACCAGGAACTACACCTCCAACAATCGCATCAACAAATTCATAACCCGTACCTCTTGGTTGTGGTTCTAATTTTAATACAACGTGTCCATACTGTCCGCGTCCACCCGATTGTTTCTTGTGTTTGTATTCTGCATTTTCACAAACTGCTTTAATTGTTTCTCTATATGGTATTCTTGGTTCTATTAATTCTACATCTACTCCATAACGGTCTTTTAGCATTTTTATTGCTAATAATAACTGTAATTCGCCTTGACCTGAAACTACAGTCTGACCCAACTCTGGTTCAAATTTAACGTTAAGTGTTGTATCTTCTTCATGCGCTGTATGTAATCCAGAAGATATTTTATCTTCATCACCTTTCGATTTTGGTTTAATTGCAGCACGATATACCGGATTAGGGAATATTAATTCTGGGAGTAATACATTTAAGCTTTTTGAACAAAGCGTATCTGCAGTATGACTGTCTTTTAATTTTACAACTGCACCAATATCACCCGCATTTAATGTTCCAACATCTGTTCTGTTCTTTCCATTAAGGACAAATAACTGTCCGAGTCTTTCTGTTTTATCTTTATGCGTGTTTAGTATATCAAGACCAGGATGTAATGAACCTGAATAAACTTTGAATATTGAAAGCTCACCAACATGCTGTTCCGATAGCGATTTGAAAATTAATAATGCAGGTTCGCCATTGACATCGCATTTCACTTCGATTTCTTTCTCTGAATCTTTTTCAATAGCTATCGCTGAAGCTCTATCTGAAGGAGCCGGTAAATAATTGACCGTAAAATCTAAAAATGAATTCAATCCAACTGATCTAGATGCTGAGATTGCAAATGCCGGAATTAATCCGAGATTGATAATTGCTTTTTTTAATCCGCCTTTTAATTCTTCATCATTCAATGTGCCTTCTTCAAAAAACTTGTTCATTAATGCTTCATCAGATTCAGCAACTTTTTCAATCAATTCTTCACGTAATTTTTCGGCTTGTTCTTTTAGATCGGCAGGAATATCAGATTCTGTGGCTTTCTTAGAGCCTGATTCACCATATGTAACTAATTTCATTTTAATTAAATCTACTACCGAATCAAATGCTAATCCTTCTTTTGCAGGAAATGTAACAGGTATTATGTCGTGACTTAATAATTCCTTTGCTTGCTCTAATGTTTCAAAGAATTTTGAATGCTCACTATCGCACTTATTAATAACAACTGCTGCCGGAAGTGCTTTCTCTTTTATAAATCCCCATGTCTGCTCAGTTGATACTTCAATTCCTTCTGCACTTTTTATTACAGATACAGCTGTATCAACTACATGAAGCCCTGCTATTACCTGTCCAATAAAATCAGGGAATCCGGGTGTATCAATAATATTTACTTTCGTGTTATTCCATTCTAAATGAAGTGGTGCTAAAGAAATTGATATTTGTCTCTCTACTTCGTTTGCATTATAATCTGCTACTGTGTTTCCTTCTTCGATTCTACCTATACGATTAATTTCGCCGGCTTGAAATAATAAATTTTCTGCGATAGATGTCTTGCCACTGCTTCCATGTCCTACAAAAGCAATGTTGCGGATATTCTCGGAATTATACTCTTTCAACGTTAAATCTCCTTACAAATACACTTGTTAAATAATTGATTACTTGTTTTTATATCGACTCCAGAAAGTAGTGATGCCCTTATACAAAGCTCTCATATTTGTAATTAGATCGCCCGCCGGTAAATCCTGACTTCGGAGAAATGAAATTAGTGTGAAATTAGAAACTTTATTGCGTACTTTCTCAATCGAGTTTTCAATTTCATCCCAATATGCCTCTGCTCCGGTTACTATTCGGTTAGATTTGTCAAGAACATCATTCAAATTTTCCATAACCGGTAATGTCGTATCAACTAATTTGCTGATATCTTCTTGCATCTTTTCTACTTTATCTACTACCCTTTTAAGGTAGTAGATAAATGAAATACATAATGCCGAAGCAGATAATGCTAATATTATTAAAAATATATCAAGCACATTCATAAAGATTATGCTTTCTCTGATTTATATGCATCTACACCAGCTTTAACTGCTGTTTTTAGTCGTTCGCTTTCCTTCTCAATCTTCCCTTTGCTCGAATCAACCATTACATTTGCTTTATCTTTTGCCTCAGTTAAAATCTGCTCAGCTTCTGATAATAAAGCATCAACTTTTACTTTAGCATCTGCTACTAAACGATCGGACTTTTTTTTACCGTCATTGATCATTTGTGTGGCTTTGTCTTTAGCTTGTTCTATATATTCTTCTGCATCATCCATTAATTCTTTCGATTTAATTTTAATGTCTGTGCGTAATTCTTTACCGGATTTCGGAGCATAAAGAAGAGCTAAGACTGAACCAAGGGCTGCACCGGTTAATAAACCGATAAATAATCCTTTTGCTACTCCATTTTCTTCTTTCATTATAACCTCCATTTGTATTTATAAATGTTTTATTAAAATAATATTGTAATGCTCTAAAATCAAGGATAACCGTGTCTAAAGATATAATTACTATTTCATATTTTTTACGATTTCCTTCGCAAAGGCGGAGCATTTTACTTCTTTTGCACCTTTGAGCAACCGAGCAAAATCATAAGTAACTACTTTTGATTTGATCGTCTTTGTTATTGCCTTCTCAATCATTACTGCTGCTTCTTTCCATCCTAAATATTCAAGAAGCATTACTCCCGAAAGTATTACAGAACCGGGATTGATCTTATCTAAACCGGCGTATTTTGGTGCCGTGCCATGCGTAGCTTCAAATACTGCATAATGGTAACTCATATTCGCACCCGGTGCTATTCCTAATCCGCCAACCTGCGCTGCACATGCATCAGAAAGATAATCACCATTTAAGTTCGGTGTTGCTACTACATCATACTCATTTGGTCTTAATAGTATCTGCTGAAACATTGAATCTGCAATTCTATCTTTAATCAGGATTTTACCTTCAGGCATCTTTCCATCATAACTCTTCCACAACTCATCTTCCGAAATTGTTTCATTTGCAAAATATTTTTTTGCAGTCTCATAACCCCATTCCTTAAAAGCACCTTCTGTAAATTTCATGATGTTGCCTTTATGAACAAGTGTTACACTCTTTCTATTATTCGTAATCGCATATTCAATTGCTTGCTTTACTAATCTCTCTGTTCCGAATTTGCTTATCGGTTTTATTCCAATACCCGATGTTGTACGAATATTTTTTTCGTATTTCTTATTAATATATTTTATTAGACTTGTTGCTTCTTTAGATTCTGCCTTAAATTCTACACCCATATAAACGTCTTCAGTATTCTCTCTAAAGATAACTACATCTAAATCCTGCGGACGTTTTACGGGACTTGGAGTACCTGAATAATATTTCACCGGTCTTACACATGAAAATAAATCAAGCTCATGACGAAGTGCCACATTCAAACTTCTAATTCCTCCACCAACCGGTGTGGTTAATGGTCCTTTTATTGCAACAACAAATTCCTTTATCGCATCAATTGTTTCTTTTGGAAGCCATTTGTTTTTCCCGTAAACTTTTACAGCTTTTTCACCTGCATAAACTTCCATCCAAACTATTTTTCTTTTCCCTTTATATGCCTTCTTTACGGCAGCATCAAAAACTAATTTAGAAGCACTCCAGATATCAGGACCCGTTCCATCCCCTTCAATAAAAGGAATTATTGGCTGATCAGGAATTATTAAAGCATCATCCTTAATAGTTATTCTTTCACCTTCTAATGGAAGTTCTATCTTTTTATATCGCGGCATTGTTACTCCGTTTTTTTTATTTAGTTGTATTTGAATTTCAATTTAATAAATTACTCTAAAAATAGTTGCAAAGATTTATATAATTTTGGAAGTGGTAATCCGACCACATTATAATAGCATCCATTGATTCTTCTTACGAATACAGCTCCAAAATCATCTTGGATTCCATAAGCACCCGCCTTATCCATTGGACTTCCGGTTTTGATATAATCAATAATTTCTTTTGAGGATAATTTATTGAATGTTACCTTTGTCTTTTCGTAAGATACGAATTTCTTTCGAGTTAAAGTATTATATAATGCAAATCCGGTATAAACATAATGCGAATTGCCGCTAAGTTTATTCAGAATTTTTTCTGCATCTTTTTTGTTTTTCGGTTTGCCTATAATCTCCTTATTAAGCACAACAATTGTATCGGCTGTAATAATAATTCCTTTTTTAATCGATTCAATTGCAGGCGAGAGTTTATGTTCGGCTAATCTTTTTACTGTCTTTATGGGATGCTCACCATCTAAAATTTCTTCATCAAGCTCGAAACTTATTTGCTTAAATTTAAGTCCTACTTGCTCTAAAAGTTTTTTTCTTCTTGGCGATTTTGAAGCAAGATATATAGGAATAGCGGTTTTTACCATTTGGATAAAATTTTGTTTGAAATATAATTTGGAAAGATAAGGAAAGAAGGACTAACGGAAAAGTGCTTTTATTGAACCCCAAGTTCTTTTTACACTTGATACATTGTGATGGACTGTTACTTCGCCTGAATATGATGCTGAATTATCATTATCAACTATCTTAAGACGATATACATAAAGTAAGTCAGTAGCTTTGAATGCAGATGCATCTGTATATTCGTAATTTTTATCGGAACGTGGATCAACAGTTGCGATTTCTATAAAGCCACCGCTTACTGTTTTTCTTTCTATTACATAAAACTTTAGATTGGTTTCATTCAAAGTCTGCCAGTTGAGTACAACATTCCCACTTACACTACGTGCCGTAAATTTAAGTAGCTCTGCACCTGCAAAATTGATTGCGGCGAAAAGCAGAACGAAAAGAGAAATTTGTATAGCGTACTTTTTCATAGGAGTAATATATCTCATACAGCAAATAATGTCAAGTAATTTATTATTCAAATATTTCAGTAAATGAATGACTTTTCTCGTTTCTAATAAGCATCCCGATAAAATATGATAAGAAATAGCTATATTTACATCATATTACTAACTGCAAAATAAATGAATTATAATTTTACTCAAATATTATTTTTACTTGCCTCTTTTATTGCGGCTATTGGACTAATAGTTGTTGTTTATATACGATCTAAAAAAACGATAACTTCCCGAATTTTTATAATTACATTATTTTTAGTAATAGCATACCTGATTTCACATACCATCCATTTTATATTTATGCAATCGGGAAATCTTACAACTCTTGATATATCCTGCCATTCTCTGCTATTGATGATTTTAGTTTCACTCACATTTTTTACTTGGAACTACCCGGTACATAAAAAACTTGGAGTCGTAAGGGGTTTTTTTATTCTTGCCCCTTCTTTAGTTTTATTGATCTTACTTTGGAGCGGAGAATTAATCAATGAATCACATTCCCATACTTCGAATTTTACGGTTTCTTTTTCTCCAATATATCCCATTTTTCTATTATGGTATCTTTTTCTTGTGATTTTTAATACCGTTTTAATTACAAAAAAACTTAAAGCTATTCAGAATTCTATAAATCGCTCTCAAATTATCGTTTATCTATTTGGCTTAATAATTACAAATATTGCTACCTTTGTTTTTGGTTTATTCTTACCTTGGATTCTTGGCTTTTACTATCTTGTAGAAATTAGCCCTCTAGCTTTCCTATTTGGATTTATTGCATTTACTTCCTTTTCCATAGCTAAGTACGACATGTTCCCAAATACAATGAAAAGAGTATTGAATTTTAGCTTAAATAAAAAAATAATTTTTTCTGCCATTATAGTCGTTCCTATTATTATTCTTGTTGTTCAAATTCCATTAGGAAGAATTATTTTTAATATTAATTCTTCCCCGGAAATGATTCGATTTTTTATTATGAATATATTTATTGGACTTTTAGTTAGTATAAGCATGTCATTTATAATCTCTCGATTAATTGCTCATCCTATTTCTATACTTACAAACAAAGTACTCCAAGTTGAAAAGGGAGACTTTTCAGTCCGCACCGAAATTGATTCTAATGATGAAGTGGGCGAGCTATCTAATGCTTTTAATAAATTGGCTTTTACTCTTAATAGTAATATTTCGGAATTAAAGATTAAAGAAGAAAGAATCGTTGTACTTCTAAATGCATTTGAAAAATCTTTAGCTGCTATCGCAATAGTTGATGATAAGTTTTATATTATTGAAGCGAATGATCAGTTCTATGAAATGATCGATGAGGACCAAACAACTAATGTAAAAGCGTCAATCGAATTTCTTCAATTTCGATATTCTTTGCCTCTATTCAAATCCATCATCGAAGAAGTGAATCTTAACTCGGTTTACACGAATGAAATAGAAATTAAATCTATCGATAACCAAACCAATAAATTTGTTTTACTCTCTGTATCTAAAATTTTTAATCCAGAATCTATCCCTAAAGGTTACTTATTTATAGAAATCGATATTACCGAAAGAAAAAAACTTGAATCGGAAATTATTCGTTCAGAAAAACTAGCGTCTCTTGGCAAAATGTCTGCAACTATTGCGCATGAGATTAAAACCCCTTTAACTTCAATCAAAATGAATGTCGATATGATTTCTAAATCAATTACCTTAGAACCTGAAGATAGGGAATCATTCCAAATAATTAGTAAAGAAGTAAATCGTCTGAATAAATTAGTAAAAGAAGTTCTTCAAATCACACGTACTGCCCCACTCTCTTTAGAAATTATAAATATTCGATTTTTTATTGAAGAAATTATAAGCCAAATAAGTTTTAATTTGAAAAACAAAATAATATCTTTTTATAATAAGTCTGAAGATTTTGATCTTTTTTTCGATAAAGATAAATTGAAACAAGTTTTCCTAAATTTATTCCAAAATTCAATTGAAGCTATTCATGATAATGGTTTTATTACAATAAATAGTTCAAAAGATGAAGAATTTATTTATATTAAAATTATAGATAATGGAACCGGTATCAATGATCCAAAAACAATTTTCGATCCTTTCTATACAGATAAAGCATCCGGTACCGGATTAGGATTATCGATTTCAAAAAGAATTATTGAACAACATAATGGCGAGTTAGAATTAATCTCTTCTAAACCCGGTGAAACAATTTTTCAAATTAAACTACCTATATAAAATGGAAAATATATTAATCATAGATGATGATGAATCCATACGCAAAACTCTTTTAAATTTCTTGAAGCGCTTGGGTTATTCCACTCTATCTGCCGAAGATGGTGCAGAAGGTTATGAATTGATTCTTAAATATCAGCCCGATTTGATTATCTCTGATATCAGAATGCCTCATCTTTCCGGTTTAGAATTATTAAAAAAAATAAAGGATTTAGATATTTCCACAAAGGTTATTATAATAACCGCTCACGATGAAATGCAAACTACTATCGATGCGATGCAAAATGGAGCTTATGATTATTTAGATAAACCGCTCGATATCGACCGCCTTAAAGTTACAATCGAACGTGCTTTAGAATCTAAAATGCTTAATGAAAGAATTGATTCTTTGATTTCAGAAGTATCTAAAGACTATTTGCCAAATGGTAAAATTATCGGTAATTCTAAATCAATGATCGATATTTATAAAATTATTGGACAAGTCTCTTCTAATAAGGTAACTATACTACTACAAGGAGAAAGTGGTACAGGGAAAGAAATGGTTGCTAAATCGATTCATTATAGCGGTATCACCAAAAATGAACCCTTTATTGCAGTCAATTGCACCGCTATTACTGAATCTCTACTCGAAAGTGAATTGTTTGGACATGAAAAAGGTTCTTTCACAGGTGCCGATAGAACTAAAAAAGGAAAATTTGAAATCGCAGGGAATGGTACAATTTTTTTAGATGAAATTTCCGAAATGTCCCAGCATCTTCAAGTTAAACTTCTTAGAGTTCTTCAAGAAAAAGAGTTTGAAAGAGTTGGTGGTGAATCTATCTTACCTATGACTGCTCGTATTATAACAGCTACAAATAAAAATATTGAACACTTGGTAAAAGAAAATAAATTCCGTGAAGACTTATTTTATCGGTTAAATGTAGTTAAAATTGACCTGCCTCCTTTAAGAGAAAGGAAAGAGGATATACCCCAATTAATAAATTACTTACTTTATAAGATCAATAATGAATTACACAAAAACGTTCTCTCTGTCTCAAATGCTGCAATGGAAAAATTGATGAATCATAACTGGACCGGAAATGTACGCGAATTAGAAAATTGTTTGATGCAAGCTGTAGTTTTGACCAATGATGATATTATTTTAGAAGAGAATATATTATTAAATAATAGTGGTAAAGATTTCAATGAATTTTCACCTAATCTCTCGCTCGCCGAAGTAGAAACAATACATATTAAAAAAGTACTCGAATTTACTAATTGGGATAAACCAAACTCGGCTAAAATTTTAGGTATATCACTCCCCACTCTCTATTCTAAGATTGAGAATTATAAACTCACGAAGAAATAATCTTTTAAATAATTTAAAAATAATTAAATCTTTTTAAAACCATTTTCCGCAATCATCTCTTTTTTATAAAAATATCCACTTTTTATTTTGGCATACTTATTGAATTATAAATTTCAGGAAATTAATTAAATAAAATTCTGGAATATTTATGAAGAGAAAAAAGATATTATTCTTTCTTTTATTTTTTACAGTTATTAGTCTATCTGCTCAAAGCTCGGACTCAACCCTAAATAGATATATAAATAGAGCACTTGAACTCAGTCCAAAAATAAATTTACTTCAAAATAAAAAATCGATTTCGGGAACTAAGATTGCACAACTATCAAATTTTCCTGATCCAATGCTCTCTTTTGGAGTTGCTAATGTTCCTATAAATTCATTTTCGTTTTCTCAAGAACCAATGACTGCTAAGATAATTGGTTTAAGTCAAGCAGTTCCATTTCCTGGAAAATTAACTCAAGCAGAAAAAGTAAATCGAATAGATATTGATATTAATCAACAAGAAATAGATGATGCGAGAAATGAGATACGTAATGAGATTAGAAAAGCATACTATGATCTAATCTTCTCAAGGGAAGCAATCCGAATCTCTCTAAAAAGTAAAGAACTTCTTGAACATATTACTGCTATTATTCGTGCAAAATATTCTGTATCAAAAGCTTCTCAACAAAATCTAATTCAAGTCGAAGTTTCTCTTACAAAAATTCAAGAGAGAATAGAAGAATTAAAAGGAAAAGAAAATAATAGTCTTGCAATATTAAATTCATATCTTCTAAAAAATCCTTTTGAAAATATTGCAACTGACTCAATACCTGAAATAAAATTGACGTCTCTAGATTTTAATGAGTTAAGAACAAATGCAATTCATAACCGTCCCTTCTTAAAGGGTATTTCATTAGCAAAAGAAAAATCATATTTAATGGAAGACTTATCAAAATATGATAAATATCCGAACTTTAATTTTTCTATCCAATATTCACAAAGAGATAAGTTATCAAATAGTACGATGCCTCAATATGATTTTCTCTCATTTATTGTGGGACTATCATTGCCCGTAAATTATGGCGGGAAAACTTCGGCAAAGATTGAAGAAGCTCGTTTAACACAAAAAATGTATGAAAACCAATATCAAACTTCTATTCAACTAATTGATAGATATATTGGCTCTTCTTTAGCAAAGATTAATGAACTTCAAAAAAGAGAAAAACTTATTAAAGAGGGTTTACTTCCCCAAGCTCAACAATCTCTTAATTCTGCCTTAGTGAATTATCAAGTCGGAGATATCGATTTTATTAATGTACTCGATGCTCAAAATAAACTCTATGAAATTGAAATCTTACTCTATTCAATTAGAATAGAATACCAGAAAGAACTTTCTCAAATAGAATTTTTAACCGGTACTGATAGCAAACAAATATTATAATAATTGGAGCAATGTATGAGTAGGAAATATTTATTAATAGGAGTATCGACAATACTAATAGCTATGATTGCCGCATATTTTATTTTTTATAACGATTCTATTATAAGTGAACATGATGTAATCCATCAAAATGAACTATGGACTTGCGGTATGCACCCCGATATAATAATGGATTCACCGGGCAATTGCCCTATCTGCGGAATGAAATTAGTTCCTAAACAGGGCTCAACTTCTTCTCCTAATAATAACGGCGAAAGAAAAATTTTATATTATCGCTCACCGATGGACCCTGCTATTACTTCTCCATATCCTCGTAAAGATGAAATGGGTATGGATTATGTCCCTGTTTATAATGACGATTCAGGCACTGATGGAACAGTTAAAATTAGCCCTACTGTAATTCAAAATATTAATGTAAAAACAGAAAAAGTAACTAAAAAGAAAATTACAAATAATATTACAACTAATGGCGTTCTTACAACAAACGAAAAAGCAGAATATATTGTAACTACCCGTGTAAATGGATTTGTTCAAAAATTATATGTCAATTATACAGGGCAAAGAATTAATAAAGGAGATAAATTAATGGAGATCTATTCCCCTGAATTAGTCATTGCCCAGCAAGAACTTCTAACAGCTATCTCCTATCAAAAGGCAATTAGCAATACTGATATAAAAGATATTTTAGAAAGTGGTGATGAATTAATAAAAAATTCTGTAAGGAAATTACAATTATTAGAGATGCCCGATTCTGATATAAAAACATTAATGAATACGAAAGAAGTAAAAACTAATGTAACTCTTTATGCCCAGCAGAGTGGTACGGTTATTTCTAAAAATATTTTGGAAGGTCAAAAAATCACTCCCGGTATGCCCCTTCTTCAGATAACTAATCTAAGTACTCTCTGGCTTATGGCTGATGTATATGAATTTGAATTGTCCAAGCTAAGTTTAGGCTCGAACGCAGAAATTAAATTTAATTTTAAACCGGGAGTTACTTATAACGGGAAGGTTTCTTTTATATATCCTACGATTGAATCAAAGACACGTACCGTAAAGGTTCGTATTGACGTTAAAAATAATGGTGATCTAAAACCGGATATGTTGGCAAATGTAACAATAAAAGGGAAAGAATTAGACAACACAATTGTTGTTCCCGAAAACTCAGTTATAAGAAGCGGTAGAAATAATTTGGTAATCCTTTCCTTAGGCGATGGTAGATTCCGCCCTCAAAACATTGTACTTGGCAATTATTCCGAAGGTTACTACCAAGTCTTAAATGGGTTAAAAGAAGGTGATGAAATTGTTACTTCTGCCCAATTCTTAATCGATTCAGAAAGTAATCTTAGAACTGCAGTAAATCAATTTACAACAGATAAGCAATCCGCTCCAATGCCAAGCGAAGATAAAAAACCATCTGAAATGAATATGCCAAATGATAATATGAAAAATAAACCGACTATGAAAACTAATAATCCCAAAGAGAATGAAAAAGAAGAATCGCTCGCACGCACCGGTATTATTGATCTAAAAAAGATCGATAAAAATAAAGATGGAAAATTATTTCAAGATATGATGGATTGGAATGTTATCTCCGATAAACCGGGCGATTGCCCTCTTTGCGGTATGGAATTAATGGAGATGAGTATTGAAGGTGTAAAGAAAAATTTAATCGATAATGGTTTTAAAGTAAAGTAGGAGTATTAATGCATTCCGATGATAAAAATAATGATGGCTTTGTAGCTAAGATAATTGAATGGTCAATAAATAATAAATTTTTTGTTATTGTATTCACTTCTGCAATTATTGTAGCAGGGATTTGGGCTGTTTATAATACTAAAATTGACGCAATACCTGATTTGAGCGATGTGCAAGTAATAATTTACACAGAATATCCGGGTCAAGGTCCGCGCATTGTTGAAGACCAAGTAACATATCCTCTTACTACTAAAATGCTTTCCGTTCCTTATGCTAAAGATGTGCGCGGTTACTCTATGTTTGGTTATTCAATGGTTTATATATTATTCGAAGATGGTACCGATATTTATTGGGCACGAAGTAGAGTATTAGAATATCTATCATCACTGCGAGGTGTTTTACCCGATGGCATAAACCCTCAGCTCGGTCCTGATGCTACCGGTTTAGGTTGGGTCTATCAATATGTCCTCAAATCCAAGACAAAGAATCTACAAGAACTTAGGACTATTCAAGATTATTTTTTAAAATATGAATTAACATCAATCCCCGGTGTTGCAGAAGTTGCAAGCGTTGGCGGTTTCGTTAAACAATATCAAGTAAATGTCGACCCAACTAAATTAGCTTCTTACAACATTCCTTTGCAAAAAGTGAGGATGGCAATTCAGCGAAGTAATAATGATGTCGGCGGTCGCGTCCTTGAAATGGGTGAAATGGAATATATGGTTAGAGGTCTTGGATACATTAAAAGTATTGATGACCTCAAAAAAGTTGCTATCGGTGTTTCTTCCAATTCAGGCACACCTATTTATCTCTCTGATATTGCTAATATAACTATCGGACCCGAATTAAGAAGAGGTATTACTGAATGGAATGGCGAAGGTGAAGTAGTCGGTGGCATTGTTTTAATTCGATTCGGAGAAAATGCCCTTTCTGTAATTGAAAAAGTAAAAGAACGAATTGCAGAATTAAAAAAATCACTCCCTGCTGATATCGAAATTGTTTCCGGTTATGACCGCTCTAAATTAATTGAAAGCGCTATCGATAATTTATCCGTTAAATTAATCGAAGAAGGTATAATTGTAGCATTAATTATAATTGCATTCCTGCTCCATTTTAGAAGTTCTTTTGTGGCTATTTTTACACTTCCAACTGCTGTGCTAATCTCCTTTTTAATTATGAAACTCCAAGGGATAAATGCTAATATTATGTCACTCGGAGGTATCGCAATTGCAATAGGTGCAATGGTGGATGCCTCAATTATACTTGTGGAAAATGCTCATAAACATCTTTCCGAAGAAGGCGATAAACCTTCTGAAATGCAAAGACCTCACTGGCAATTAATTCTTGATTCTGCTAAAGAAGTAGGTCCATCGATTTTCTATTCTTTATTAGTTATCACAATATCTTTTCTTCCTGTATTTACTCTCGAACAGCAGGAAGGCAGATTATTTAAGCCCCTTGCATTTACTAAAACCTACGCAATGGGTGCGGCAGCTATGCTCGCAGTTACTATTGTTCCGGTTCTTCTCGGCTATTTTGTTCGAGGCAAAATGAAAAAGGAAGATGAGAATCCTATAACCAGATTTTTAGTAAAACTATATCATCCGGTAGTTGATTTTGTTATGAATAAAAGATGGTGGGTAATGGGTGCGGCAGTAGTTATTGTCTTAATTACATTAATCCCTTTCTCAAGATTAGGTTCTGAATTTATGCCTCCTCTCTATGAAGGTGATCTTCTTTATATGCCTACAACTCTCCCCGGAATATCAATTACTAAAGCAAAAGAATTATTACAACAGACTGATAAAATTATTAAATCCTTCCCCGAAGTTGAAACTGTAATGGGAAAAATCGGACGAGCTGAAACAGCTACTGATCCGGCTCCATTGACTATGATTGAAACTACCATTCAGCTAAAACCAAATGATCAATGGCGGGAGGGAATGACTCCCGATAAATTAATAGAAGAACTGGATGCCGCTATTAAGATACCGGGTTTAACAAATGCATGGACGATGCCAATAAAAACAAGAATCGATATGCTTTCTACCGGTATCAAAACTCCGATTGGAATTAAAATAGCCGGACCTGATTTGAATATTCTTCAAGAACTCGGTAAAGAAATTGAAAATGCCGCTAAGTCTATTCCCGGTACTCGTTCCGCTTATTCGGAAAGATCTGTCGGTGGTAATTATATCGATTTTAATATAGATAGGGATGCTATCGCACGTTATGGACTTACTGTCGGTGATGTTCAAGATGTATTTATGTCTGCTATCGGTGGAATGAATATTACAAAAACAGTCGAGGGATTAGAACGTTACCCTATTAATTTAAGATATATGAGAGATTATAGAAGTAACCCTGAAGAGCTAAAAAGAATTTTAGTACCTCTCCCCAATGGTGGGAATATCCCTATTGAGCAATTAGGTAATATCGAAATAAAAAAAGGTCCACCTATGATCAAATCGGAAAATGCCCGTCCGAATACTTGGGTCTATATCGACTTAAATTCAGATACAGATGTTGGCTCTTATGTAAATATAGCTAAGGAAAAAATCAATAAAAAAGTAAAACTACCTGCCGGTTATTCTATCAAATGGTCTGGGCAATATGAATATATGGAAAGAGCTTCGAAGCATTTATCTTTGGTTATTCCGCTTACTTTATTACTTGTAATTTTATTACTCTATATGAATACGAAATCGATGGTTAAAACGGGCATCGTCTTACTGGCGCTTCCTTTTTCATTAGTGGGTGCGATTTGGTATATCTATTTTGCAGGTTTTAATCTCAGTGTAGCCGTTTGGGTTGGTATTATAGCTCTTCTCGGTGTGGATGCAGAAACGGGTGTAGTTATGCTTCTTTATTTAGATATCGCTTATGAAAAATATAAGAAGAAAGGTCTATTAAATTCTGTTGCAGATTTAAGAGAAGCAATTTTTGAAGGAGCAGTAAAAAGAATCCGACCTAAAATGATGACCGTTATGACGACACTTCTGGGGCTATTCCCTATTATCATTGGCTTAGGTACGGGCTCAGATGTAATGAAAAGAATTGCCGCTCCTATGGTGGGTGGTATTATTACAAGTATGATAATGGAGTTAACTGTTTATCCGGCAATATATTTCACAATTAAGAAAAGAGAATTAAAGAAAGAATTATTAATTACAAATGAGGGATAATTATGAAAAATAAAAATGAAAATCACGATGAACATCATTCCGATCATAAAAATAATGATAATCTTAATAAAAAAATGGATAGTGAACATAACGAGCATTCAAAGCACAACAAGCACACCGGGCACGATAAAAACTCACATCATAAAATGATGATTAACGATTTCAAAAAACGATTCTGGGTATCTCTCGTTATCACTATCCCCGTTTTGTTCCTTTCTAAAATGATTCAAGAACTATTAGGTATAAGAGATCTTTTGCAATTCAGCCAAGAGAGTTACTTAATCTTTGCACTATCGAGTATAATATATTTTTATGGTGGACTCCCCTTTCTTAAAGGAATTTATGAGGAATTAAAAAAGAAACAACCGGGAATGATGACCTTAATCGCTTTGGCTATTACAGTATCTTATCTATATAGCGGATATATTGCATTAAGTAGTGGTGGCAACGGTTTCTTTTGGGAGCTGGCAACATTAATAGATATTATGCTTTTAGGGCATTGGATTGAGATGAGATCTATCTTAAGCGCATCACGGGCTTTGGAAGAATTAGCAAAATTATTGCCCAATACTGCTCACAGAGTTTCTGATAATGGCGATATTGAAGATGTAGAAATAGATAAAATTAATGTTAATGATAAGATACTTATTAAACCGGGAGAGAAGATTCCTTCTGATGGTGAAGTAGTGGATGGTAACTCTTCTGTTAATGAATCGATGCTAACGGGAGAATCTAAACCTGTTACAAAAAAAAATGGAGATAAAATAATCGCCGGTTCAATTAATGGTGAGGGCTCACTTACAATTGAAGTTAAACAAGTTGGTAACGATACTTTTCTTTCAAAGGTAATTGATTTAGTAAATAAAGCACAAGAAAGTAAATCTAAAACTCAAAACTTAGCCAATAAAGCGGCACTGATACTAACGGTCTTAGCAATAATAGCGGGAGTAGTTACATTCTTTATCTGGGAATTATTTACTTCGCAGAATATTGCCTTTGCTATCGAAAGAACCGTTACAGTAATGGTAATTACTTGCCCTCATGCCTTAGGTTTAGCAGTTCCATTAGTTGTTGCCGTTTCTACCGGTATTGCAGCAAATAACGGATTCTTAATAAGAAACAGAACAGCTTTTGAAAACGCCCGGAATATTGCCGCAATAGTTTTTGATAAAACCGGCACTCTCACAGAAGGTAAATTTGGCGTTACAGATGTTATCAGCTTTGAAGATAATTATGACCGAAATGAAATTCTGAAATATGCTGCAGCACTTGAATCTAATTCCCAGCATCCTATTGCAACAGGTATTAAGGATGCAGCAGAAAATCCATATAAAATTGCTGACTTTGAATCAATTACAGGTAAAGGTGTTAAAGGGAAAGTAAATGATAATTCCGCAATGATGATTAGTCCTAATTATGCAGATGAATTAAATTTAGATTATAATAAAAATATCGTTGGTGAATTACAGAAAAAAGGATATACATCTGTATTATTAATAATCGAAAATAAACCCCTTGGTGTAATTGCATTAGGAGATAAAATTCGTGAGGATTCGAAAAAGGCAATTGAACAGCTTCATGATATGGATATTAAATGTATAATGATTACCGGCGACAATAAAAAGACCGCTGAATTTGTTTCTAATGAATTAGGTTTAGATGAATACTTTGCCGAAGTAATGCCCGAAGAAAAATCATCTAAAATTAAAGAGATTCAAGATAGAGGATTGATTACTGCAATGATTGGAGATGGTGTAAATGATGCACCGGCATTAGCACAGGCAGATGTGGGAATTGCTATCGGAGCCGGATCTGATGTCGCTATCGAAACCGCTGATATAATTCTTATTCAAAATAAAACTCAAGATATTATATCAGTAATTAAAATGGCGGATTCGACTTATAAAAAAATGATTCAAAATTTATGGTGGGCAACAGGATATAATATTATTGCTATCCCTTTGGCAGCCGGTGTTTTATACTCTTACGGAATATTACTTAGTCCGGCTCTAGGTGCGGCATTAATGACTTTAAGCACTATAATTGTTGCAATCAATGCTAAACTATTAAAAATTTAATTTTGGTAATCGATTGGACTCCAACTGCTAGACTTTCTTAAAGGTAGTCCAATCACCAAAATAATATTTTATAAAAATTACCGCAGAATAAAGAATTACATAAAATGGCAATGCTGACCAAGCACCTATAATTCCGAAATCTAAAACGACACCAAGCAGAAATGCAATCGGTACGAATACAAACCAATTTAGAATTGATTCGGCTACCATAACATAAACTGTTCTTCCTGCTGCTTGAAGTCCGTTTGCCAATACCACACCTACTGAATAAAACACCTGCCCTGCACCTGCTATACGCATTGCCGGCACTGCCGTTTCGATTACATTCTGATCGTTAGTTAATAACCATAATACATATCGAGGGAAGATTGTAAAAATTAATCCTGCAATAAATGTATAAATCGTTGCAAGCTTGCTCGTTTCTAATCCTAACATTTTCGCCTGCTTAATATCACCCTTGCCAAGAGCATTTCCCACTAATGTCTGTACAGCAATACCGAATCCGAAACATGGCATTAATGAAATAAGTAGTGAAGAAAATACTATATTGCTTGCCGCCTGCTCTATTGTTCCGATATGCCCGGTAATAGCTATGAAACTTAAAAACCCGACTAAGATAAAGATATTTTGTAGTGATACAGGCAGCGAAATTTTTACAATCGATATAGCATAATCTTTTATAAAACGGAAATGAGAAAATAACTGATATTTTTTCCTATGAACTGCCTGCAAAGAAATAATAAAATAAAACAAAAAATCAAAAAATGTAGCGAAAGTTGAACCGATACCTGCTCCCGCTAAACCCATACCGGGGATACCGAACATACCATAAATGAAAATATAATTGAATACTATATTCAGGAAATTCGCTATAATTCCGGAATACATAAATATATGCGTCTTGCCGATACCGAAAAAGAAACCTCTATATGAGACCGTTAAAAGGAAAAAAGGAATCCCCATAAAACGGAAATAAAGATACTCGCCTGCATACTGCCCCACTTGATTATCGACAGCAAAGAAATGTGCAATCTGAAAAGCAAAAACGACTCCAAAGAATGAAACGACTATACCGATTAGAAGTGAAATGACTAAAGAAGTATTTAATGCATTACCGCAATTTGGGTAATCTTCCGCACCGAATCGGCGGGCAATAACCACGTGTGTACCGGTTGCTAATGAAGAGAAAAAACTTACAATTGCCCAGGTGGCAAGAACACCCAATCCCATTGCCGCAAGGTAATATTCAGCATTATCCAAACGCCCTACCATCGCCGCATCCACAAGCGATACAATCATCTGTGTAATCGAACCGGCTATTGCAGGAAGAGCGAGCTTTAATATATTTTTATGTACATCTTCATATTTGAATAATTTCATAAGTTGCAAAGATATTTAATTATCATAAATAATGAAAATAAAAATATGAAGCGGCATTATTAACATTTTGCTTTATTTTTCTTATCTTAGATATCAACTAAGATAAAGTTAAGGTGTTAAAATGACAAGGCAGGAAGAAATAAAACACTTGTTGAATACGCTTGGAATACGCCCGGTTATAGTTGCAGAAAAATTGGGAATGAAAGCAAATACCTTTAATTACCTCATAGAAGAAAGCCCGCAGATTGAAGAAGATTTCTATTTCCAAATAAAAAAAATAATAGATGATTACCAGTTTGAATTGCATCTATTCGATGCTGATCAAAGTGAATCATTGGATCTATTCGATGATGAAAAATTTCAGATTGGAATTGGAGAAAGGATGCGTCTCTTTGCACAACGCAAATATGGCACATTGAAAAATCTCGCCGAAGCAATGAAAATCTCCCCGCAACAGTTGCAGCAATATATATCAGGCAAACGAGAACCCGGCTCAAAAATATTAGCAAAATTACTTCGACTTGGCTGCGATATTAATTGGATATTGGGTGGACGTGAATCATGGGAATCATATAAAATTTATCGACTCGAAGGCGAAGTAAAGAAATATCAAACCGGCATGCAACAAATCGAAACACTAATACACAAAATCGAGAATAAAGTAACACCATAAATTTTTTTAGGAAATATAACCAGTTGTGAGGATTTAGTAAAATTCTATGAATAAAATTCTTCTATTGATAATAACAAATTTATTATTATCCCTTTTAATAACTTAATTAATTCTTCATTTTATTAAAGGGATCTTTATATTCTCCATAAATGGTTTTAATTAAGGTATATTTATATATGTATCCATAGCAACTATTTCTACTTTTATATTAGCCATTTACCAATGGAACAAGAATGATGAAATTCAAAGAAAAGTAGTTATTAATTGTCTTTTAGAAGAATTGCACCACAATATAAATTTAATCGAAAATTCATTTATAAAATGTGATGAAAAAATATTTTACCAATTTTTAAATCGTATTTTAAAAGGTTTAGAAAAAGTAAATATTTATCCAAATCCTACAGGTTCCCCATTCTTAACGATCAAAGCCACCAAAATGTTCCAAAAAACTTCACGTAGTAACTATAATTATATAACTCTAAGAAATTCTTATATAAGTGAAGCCATTAAATCAAAAAATATTTTCAATTTAGAAAATCATAGTATTTTCTTAAACCTAGGTCATCTAGATTATTCAATAAACTGACATAACAGAAATGTGGAATATTATAATAGAGAGCAAGATAAAAGCAGAGATAGTGCTTATCATCAATTACAATTAGAGTATTTAAAATGGCTTCATTTTATGTTAATTGATCTAATAGTTAATTCCGATGAAAATGATTTTATTGATAAGGACTTTATCAAGAAAA
>Ga0172380_10002841_pt1 | contig 25383 bp, 20 predicted proteins | sample Leawe162metaG_FD_119747 | JGI IMG/M metagenome (GOLD analysis project Ga0172380, IMG submission 119747) | Leachate microbial communities from a municipal landfill in Southern Ontario, Canada - Leachate well 162 metaG | ecosystem: Engineered > Solid waste > Landfill > Unclassified | place...
ACCAAACAATACACGCATAACTTTTTCCGCTTCGGCGATCACGACACCGTGGAGGGATACGCCTTGTCCTTCCCCTACGATTTTCAGGCGGAGGGCCTGGGGAGCGGACAGAGGCAGGTCGGCAGGGACATTCTCTTCGTCGGGGCAATTCCCAAGTGGATCAACGCGCTCGTGTGGCCCCCCGCGGACTACACCGGCCCGAACGCCTTCCTGCTAAGCAACACGCTGACCGGGCAGAATGTCCGCTGCGAAACCTCCGTGCCGGGCCTGTTCACCGCGATTCACGCCCGGAAAAGCTATGTCGCCCCGGAGCAATTCATCGCCATCTCCCTCGCTCCCGGCGAATCAAAATCCTGGCGGCGGTCCTACGTTTTCTCTTCCAACTGATATGTCCCTTCTCGACTGGATCATCACCGCCGTTCCCCTCCTCATCGTCTTCGCTGCCGCCATCTACAGCAAACGCTATGTCCGGAGCGTGGCGGATTTCATGTCGGCCAACCGCTCGGCGGGCCGGTATCTGCTCTGCATCGCGGGCGGCGAGATGCAGGCGGGCGCGGTGGTGTTCGTCGCCTCCTTCGAGAATTTTTCGCGCGCCGGATTCTCGGTGAGCTGGTGGTGGCGCATCGCCACGCCGGTGACGCTGATCCTGGCGATCTCGGGATTCGTCTGGTATCGCTACCGCGAGACGCGGGCCATGACGCTCGCGCAGTTTTTCGAGATCCGCTACAGCCGGGCCTTCCGCGTTTTTGCGGGCGTGCTGGGATTTCTCGCCGGCATCCTGAATTTCGGGATCATTCCGGCGGTCGGGGCACGCGCGCTGGTGTATTTCCTGCAGCTGCCGGAGACCCTGCCGATTTTCTCGATGCACCTGCCGACCTATGTGGCGCTGATGGCGGTGTTCCTCGGCATCACCGCCTTCATCGCGATCTCGGGTGGGGTGATCACGGTGATGATCGTCAATACGATCGAAGGCATTCTCTCGCAGCTTTTCTACCTGGTGGTCATTTTTGCGGTGCTGAGTTTGTTCAGTTGGACGCAAATGAGCGAGGTGCTCACCGCGCGGCCCCCGGGCCAGTCGATGGTCAATCCGTTCGATTCCTTCGGCGTGAAGGATTTTAACATCTGGTTTGTTCTCATGAACATCTTCGCCATCATCTATCGCACCGGAGCGTGGCAGAACGCCGGAGCCTACGCCTCCGCCGGACTGACCCCGCACGAGAGCCGGATGGCGGCGATCCTGACCGGCTGGCGCGAGATGGCGAAGACGGCGGTCATCGTCTTTCTGGCGCTGGCCGCCATCACGTATCTGCATCATCCCGACTTTTCCCAGGGCGCGGCGGGGGTGCATGACGCGGTGGGCCAGATTTCCGACCAGCAGGCGCGCAAACAGATGGAAACCCCCATCGCGCTCGCGCACCTTCTGCCGGACGGCGTGAAGGGCGTCTTCTGCGTGATCCTGCTCATGGGCATCTTCGGCGGCGACGCCACGCACCTGCATTCCTGGGGCAGCATCTTCGTGCAGGATATTCTGGTGCCCCTGCGCAGGAAACCCTTCGGCACGCGCACGCATCTGACCGTCCTGCGGCTCTCGATTCTGGGCGTGGCCTGCTTTGCGTTTCTCTTCGGCGCGTTCTTCCATGTGGTGGATTTCATCAATATGTGGTGGGGGCTTACGGAGGCCATCTTTGTGGGCGGAGCGGGCTCGGCCATTATTGGCGGGCTGTATTGGAAAAAAGGGACGACGGCTGGAGCCTGGGCCGCTTTCCTCACGGGTTCCATCCTTTCCGTGGGAGGCATTATCGCGCAGCAGATTTCCACGCACGTCCACGGGGTGACCTTTCCCTTGAACGGCATCCAGATCGGATTCTTCGCGACCCTCGTCGCCATCGCGGTCTATGTCGTCACCTCCCTGCTCACCTGCCGGGAAGAGTTCAATCTCGAGCGCATGCTCCATCGCGGGCCCTACGCGCCGCCAGCGCCGTCCGCGTCACCGGAGGAAGCGGCCAAGCCGGAGCGGAAAGTCGGCTGGGGCAAGGTCATCGGCATCGACAAGGATTTCAGCCGGGGGGACAAATGGATCGCCGGCGGCCTGTTCGGGTGGAACATGCTTTGGTTTGGGGTGTTCGTCGTCGTGTCGCTGTGGAACCTCGCGGCGATCTGGCCCACGGCCTGGTGGCTGAAATACTGGCACATCACCGCCATCAGCCTCCCTATTTTCTTCGCGGTCGTGACCGGCATCTGGTTCACCTGGGGCGGCATCCGCGACATGGGCACCCTGTTTCAACGCCTCCGCGACCATAAGACCAACGCGCTCGACGACGGCACCGTCGTGGGACACCAGAACCTCGACGAGACAGGCAAAAAATGAGCCGACGCCAGTAATCATGCCCCCGTTGTTTTTCTCCATGAGGGCATCCAAATGCGACTGCATGGCCGCATCAATGCGGTGAAGCTTCGGTTTTACCGGCTTCCACACAATAAGCTCGCCGAGATTCACATTGAACTCCTTGCAAATCGCCCCGACAACCCGACAATCGGCGGCCGCTTTACAAGCCGTTCATCCAAGGCTATGGCAGCAGGGTGAAGGCATCCCATCTGATCACCATCGACCCGGACATTCTGGGCGGTTCTCCGGTATTCAAAGGCACGCGCGTTCCGGTGAAGACGCTTTTTGAATACATGGAGGGCAATTACACGCTGGAGGAATTTCTCGAGTGCTTCCCGTCTGTGACCCGGGAAATGGCTTGCGAACTGCTGGAGTGCTCGGAGGCCGCGCTGCTGGCCCCGGCATGAATATCCTCTTGGACGAGTGCGTGCCTTGGCCCCTGCACGCCTTGCTTGGGGACCAATCTGGTCTGGAGGAAGGCGGGTATGGGAACAGGAGGAAGCAGGGGAAACCCTCCCTTCTTCTCCGCCCGCATTGCCCCGCCGGTCGTCACAGGCGTCAGAGGCCGAAAATTTTTGGTAAGCCAAGCGTGAACTTTTTTGAAAGGCAGCGCTTTCATACCCGGCATTCCAATCTAAGTTTGGGTCGTCAGTTCGCATGAACTTGTCTCTCTTTATGAAAACACACCCCATGTCTCATCCTATGAAAACACAGCTCGACAAACCACGCCGGGTCTCTCCCGCCCATAAAAATCGGCTCATCCAAACTCCGCTGAAGACCCTCGCGGCAGTCGCCTGCGTATTCGGGCTTTCCAGCGTCGCCCACGCCACCGTCTTGGTGAATGACAACTTCACCAATTCCACCGGGTCGAGTGTCAGCACCGTAAACAACACGGAGTCCATAGGGGTTGGGACTCACAACATGATTAACGGCTCCAATGCGCTGTCAGTCGTAACGCCATCCTTCTTCGGCTCGTCCAAGGCACTGCAAATGAATGTTGGCTCAGGGAATGTTGACTACCGGGCATTCGATGGCGCGACGACTTTGACGCTGAATAGCTTGGCCGTCGGCGAAAGTTTGACCCTGTCGTTTGATGTCGGCTTTAACGCCGATCCCACCGCGAATCTGTCCTTTGGGTTTGTCAATACGACGACCCCGAATTCAGTGATTTATGTCAACGAAGCCCTGACGGCATCCACGTCGAACTATCGCTTCCGCTCAAGCTCCGCTTTCATGAGTGCAGGTTCTGGATCCGCGATTGGCTCGAACTGGACAGCTTCGGACACCGCCCAATCAACCTCGTATCACTACGAATTGGAGGTCACTAAACTCACGGGCGGTGACTTCCAGCTCGATTACTTGGTGAACAGCGGCTTGGTCAACTCGCAGACAGTTCTCGCCAGCAGCACATGGGTCACCACCATGGGTGGAGTTGACATCACCGGAGTCGCCTTCCGCAACGAATCGGCCGGCTCGGCCAGTCTCTTCATCGACAATATCTCGGTCATCACAGTTCCGGAACCCTCCACGTGGGTGCTGGCCGCCTTGGGCCTGACGTCGGTCATGGTCTTCCGCCGCCGCTCCAGAGTCAACGGTTGATCGGCATTCCTGTATCCAAAGCGGCATCCGGGAAAACCCCGGGTGCCGCTTTTTGTTTGACCCCATGAGCCCTGCATCCGCCTCCCCCAATCCCCAACACATCGGCTTCGACCACCGCGCCGTCACCATCGACGGCCAGCGCCGCCTGATTTTCAGCGGAGCTTTTCACTACCTCCGGGCGGAGGCCTCGGAATGGCGTGCCATCATGCGGCGCAGCCGCGAGGCCGGGATCAACTGCATCGAGAGCATCGTCTTCTGGAACCAGCACGAGCCCGAGCCGGGCCGCTATGATTTCACCGGGAGGCGCGACCTGCGCCGCTTCATGGACATCGCCCACGAGGAGGGCCTGCACTTCATCCTCCGCATCGGGCCTTACATCTGCGGCGAATACAACTACGGCGGTTTCCCGTTCTGGCTGCGCGATCGGCCCGGCATGCGGATGCGCACGGAAAACAAGCCGTTCCAGGAGGCCATGGAAAAGTGGGTGCGCTTCCTCGGCGATTACGTGCGCCCCTACAGTGCGGCCAACGGCGGCCCGATCATCCTCGTCCAGATGGAAAACGAATACGGCAATGTGGGAAAATCCTACGGCGAAGCCGGCCAGCGCTACCTCAATTGGGCGGTCAACCTCGGCGCGCGCATCAACCTCGGCGTCCCCCTGATCTTGTGCGACTGGGAGCGGTTCGAGGGCCATTTCGACCAGCCGGTCATCCAGGCGATCAACCATTTTTGGGCGCACGAAGTCCTGCCCGATCACTGGAAACATTTCCCGGAGCAGCCGGGCATCTGGACGGAAAACTGGACCGCCTGGTATGACACATGGGGCCACGACCATCACGTCCGCGACTGGAGCCAGGCCGCCGCCGCCGCCGCGCGCTTCTTCGCGGCGGGAGGCACGGGCATGAACTATTACATGTGGTTCGGCGGAACGAATTTTGACCGAGAGGCCATGTATTTGCAGACCACCAGCTACGATTACGAAGCCCCGCTGGACGAACACGGACTCGCCACCACCAAGGCCCGGCATCTCGGACGCCTGCACCATCTCCTCCAGGCCCATTCCGCGTTGCTGCTCCAGGACGCGCGCCCCGAGCCCGTCGCGCTGGGCGAAAAGCAGTTTCTCTACACCTATCGGGCCAATGGCTCGCGCCTCGATTTCCTCTGCAACGACGACAAGGAAAACTCAGCCGTGCTTTCCCACGAAGGCAAAACCCACACGCTGCCGCCGCGCGCCGTGCTGATTTTCAGCGACGGACGGCTCGTGTTCGACACGCACCGTCCCGATCCGTCGGACGGTTACGAACGCCGCCGCCCGCCCGTCGCCAATGCGTGGTTGTCGCCGTGGGAATGTTACGCCGAGCCGGTGCCCGCCGCCCGGCCCGAGTCGCTGAGCCGCAACCTCACGGTCAAAAAGCCGGTGGATCAACTCACCCTCACCCGCGATGAAACCGATTACTGCTGGTATTCCACCACGCTGAAAGTCACCGGACGCGCCGCAACCCGCACGCTGCGCGTCACGCACGGAGGCGATTTTCTCCGGGTTTTTGTAGATGGAAAACAGGCCGCCACCAGCGCGCTGCCTCTGCAGGAAGCCCGCGGAAAAATCACCGGGTCGGGCAGGGGATTTGCCCATGAGTTTCAGCTCGACCTCAGCCCCGGCGTCCACCGCCTCGACCTGCTGGCCTGCGCGATCGGCCTCATCAAGGGCGACTGGAGCCTCGGCTTCATGAACATGGTCGAAGAACGCAAGGGCATCTGGGGCCAAGTCCTGCTCGACGGCAAACCCCTCCCCGGCCCCTGGACCCTCGCGCCCGGATTGATCGGCGAAACCGCCCCCGCGTGGTCGCCCGCCGGGGAATGGCTGCCGTGGAAAACCGCGGGCTCTTCCCCGAAACCCCACCGTCAACCCGCCTGGTGGCGCGTCCGTTTCCGCTCCCCGCACGACGAGCAGGGCATCAGCCTCGACTTGACCGGCCTGAGCAAAGGCCTCGCCTGGATCAACGGCCATTGCCTCGGGCGCTACTGGCTCGTCCCCACCCTGCTCAACCCCGAAGGCAACCCGACCGACACGCCCGGCGAAGTTACCCAGCGCTACTACAAAGCCCCCGCCTCCTGGCTGAACAAGCCAGGCGAAGCTAATACACTGGTGCTCTTTGACGAGGAAGGCGCCTCACCCGCCAACATCCGCGTCTGCCGCCACCTCCTAAAACCTGCAGCCATCAAGCTTGCAGCACAACGCAAACCCGCCAAAAAACGCCCCGCCAAAGGTCTCACCACCACCATGACCGGGCTGGAGTGAGCATGACAATAAATGTAGAAGCGGCATCCTGCCGCTTTCCTCCGATGCAACCAAGCGGCGGGACGCCGCTTCCACTTTCACCGGCCTTGGGAAGGATGCCTCAATTCCACACCGTGCGGACGGGATATTTCTTAATGGCCGCGTCACGGGTCACCAGCGGCCAATTGGACGTCAGCGCCTGCGCGATGAGGAGCCTGTCGAAGGGATCCGCATGAAGATCCGGCAGCCGACTCAGCATGTCCGGGGCTTCTCAAACGCCTTGGACCGCCCGAAAAACATCTCGTCCAAATCCGGGGTCCACTCCTCAAAATCAGCGGCCATTTTGACCTGGCCGCGGTATTGGCCGAAGGCCCGCTTGGGGCGCGTCTCCTCGTTTAGCGGGCAAAGCCTCGCCACCGGCCGGTTGCGCTCGCAAATCTGCACCACGACCCCCTTCCGGGCCTGGTCAACATACTTGCTCAAATTGGCCTTTGCTTCCGAAATATTCACGGAAATCATGGTCCACTACTAGACCTTATTCGCATGAAATTCAAGTCTGAAAGTGCATCCAACGAACATCCCTCATTGAACCTGTCCGAATGGCTGCGACCCGTTCCCGCGTCGGCGAAATTTTCGCACCCCGATTATTACATTTGGTGCGGGACTCTGACCCAGGCCCCGGATGGGGGCTATGTTTTGCTCTATTCTCGCTGGCCCAAGCCCCTCGGATTCAATTCCTGGGCGACCCATTCGGAAATTTGCGCGGCGGTCTCGTCGAGTCCGTTTGGCCCTTTCGAGCACCATTCCGTCATCCTGCCTCTCCGGGGCGACGGATATTGGGACGGCCTTTGCACCCACAATCCCACGGTCCATCGGTTTGGGGATCGTTATTACCTTTATTACACGGGCAACACCGGAGACGGCAAAGTCGTGTTTGACGATCTCAACTGGACGCATCGCAACAACCAGCGCATCGGCGTCGCCTGGGCCGAGCACCCCCTGGGACCCTGGCAGAGAAACGACCAACCGCTCATCGCGCCGACCCCGCAGTTTTATGACGCGCTCTGTTGCAACAATCCGAGTGTCGTGCAGCGGCCGGAAGGCGGTTTCCTGATGATCTACAAATGCGTGGGCAGGGAACGCCCCCTGCCCTTTGGAGGCCCGGTGCTCCATGTCGCCGCCCGCTCCGAATCCCCGCTTGGCCCCTTCGTAAAATCAGACCGGCCGGTATTTGTCCGGGAAAACGTCGATTTTGCCGCGGAAGATCCGGTGGCCTTTTACTGGGGTGGCCGCTACTGGGCCATCGTCAAGGACATGGGAGGGTATTTCACCGGACGTGGAAAATCGCTGGCCTTGTTTCAGTCCTCCGATGGCTTCGACTGGAAAACGGCGCCGGATTGTTTTGTCAGTGACACCTCCGTTCTTTGGGAAGACGGAACGCGGCGGGCGCTGCTGTCGCTCGAGCGTCCGCAAATACTCATGGACCCCCGGGGCGTGCCCAGCGTTCTGTTGTGCGCGGCACATGAAGCGGACGGCGGCAATACTTTCAATGTGCAAATCCCGCTGAAACAACCTGGAAGCGAATAACCATGAACACCACCCACTCCACCTCCATTTCAGGGCTTGCGAATTCCTTCGGCAACCTGCCCTTCCTCAGCCGGGCCAAAACGCGCTCGGTTTCGCCGGAGAATGTCTATGGCGAAAAGGGCAGGGGCGGCATGGCGGAGGTTTCCGCCACCCCCCAGCCGGAGGTTGTCAAAATCGGCCAGCACTGGGTCGAGAATTTTCCCGCCGCCCGCGAGCTGGGACGCGGCTGGAAAGTGCGCCCCTGCATCCGCATCGCCGCAAAATCCACCGCGACGATCATGGACGTGGAAGGCCCCGGCGTGATCCAGCAAATCTGGATGACCCCCACCGGTAACTGGCGCTTCTCCATCCTCCGCGTCTATTGGGACGGCTCGGACATTCCCTCCATCGAATGCCCGGCGGGCGATTTCTTTGCCTGCGGCTGGGGGAAATTCGCGCCCGTGGTGTCGCAGGCGGTCTGCGTCAATCCCGGGAGCGCCTTCAATTGCTACTGGCCCATGCCCTTTCGCAAACGTTGCCGCATCACCTTCGAGAACCTCGCCGATGAGGACATGACGCTATTTTATCAAATCAACTATTCCGTGCAGGACGTCCCGGAGGAGGCCGCCTATTTCCACGCGCAATTCCGCCGTGTTAATCCCCTGCCCTACAAGGAAGTCTATACCATCCTCGACGGCGTGGAGGGCTGGGGCCATTATGTCGGAACCTATATGTGCTGGGGCGTCAACAACAGCTGCTGGTGGGGCGAGGGCGAAATCAAGTTCTACCTGGATGGCGACAAGGAATTCCCGACCATCTGCGGCACGGGCACGGAGGATTATTTTTGCGGGTCGTATAACTTTGAAAACCAGGTCACCAAACAATACCAGGAATTCACCACCCCGTATGCCGGCATGCCGCAGGTGATCCGCCCCGACGGGGTCTATCAATCCCAAACCCGCTTCGGCCTCTACCGCTGGCACATCATGGACCCGGTTCGCTTCGAGAAGGATTTGCGCGTCACCATCCAGGCGCTCGGCTGGAGAAAGGACATGCGCTATCTGCCGCTGCGGGACGACATCGCCTCCGTCGCCTACTGGTATCAAACACACCCCGCCAAGCCCTTCCCGAAACTGCCTTCGCGCGATCAATTGGAGATCATTTGACTAACACTCCACTCTTTATCGGAATCAATGTCGGCACGGGCAGCGCGCGGACCGACATGCACACGCCGTTTGACCACATTGTGATATGATGACCCCGCACGAACGCATACTGGCCACACTCAACCGTAAACCCGCAGACCGGACTCCCGTTGATCTCTGGTGCACCCCGGAAGTTCTGAATTCCCTGCGCCGCCACACCGGGAAAACCGAGGAACTGGAAGTTTACCGGAGCCTCGGCCTCGACAAAATCGTCTGGGTCTTTCCGGATTACAGCGGCATCTCTTCGGACCCGAACGAACCGGGCGGAGGACATACGTTGTGGGGTGTGCCGCTTCGCACCATGAAATCAGGCTTGGCGACCTACCAGGAATTTGGCACGCCGCCATTGGGTGACTATGACGATCTTGCGCAACTGGACGACTATCCGCTATGGCCCGACCCGGCCAAATTCGATTACGCCGGAGCCCGACGGCTGGCTTTGAAAGCGCGCGATTTCGGGTTTGCCACGATCGGCCCGTGGATTTCCCACTTCGAGATTTATTGCCAGATGCGCGGTCTGGAAAACGCCATGATGGATGTCGTGGCCGAGCCGGATTTTCTGGATGCGGCCCTTGCGCGCATCGATGCGATCCAGACGGCCATGCTCGATCGATTCCTTTCCGATCTGGGCGACACACTGGACATTGTATTCATCAGCGACGACATGGGCAGCCAGCAAAGCCTGCTCATTTCCCTCCCGGCGTGGGACGCCTTCTTTCGTGAACGGCTCACGCGCTGGTGCAGCCTGATCCACCGGCACGGGAAAAAGGTGCTTTTCCATACCGATGGCTCCGCGCGCGATCTGGTGCCGGGGCTCATCGCCGCCGGCGTGGACATTCTCAACCCTATCCAACACATCTGCCCCGGCATGGATTGCGCCGGCCTTGATGGCGATTTTGGCGGCCAGATCCTCTTCCACGGAGGGGTGGACAACCAGCATGTCCTGCCGTTCGGGTCGCCCAATGATGTGGCCGCCGAAGTCCGGATGTGCTTGGAGACTCTCGGACGGGGGGGGAGCGGTTATATTTGCTGCTCCTGCCACAATGTCCAGGCCGGAACCCCGGTTGAAAACATCCTGGCCATGATCGAAACGGTCCACCGCTCCCGACTCACGCCTTGACGATGCCCTCCCCGCCTATTCTTTCCCGCATCGATTTTCCCCGCGCCGGACATGCCGCCGACGCCAACATTCACCGCCGCTACCCCGCCGATAGCGCCGCGTGGATCTGGCATCCCCTGCGCCTGAATGAGACCACGTTCCTCCGCTTCACCCTCGAAGTGGAGTGCGATTGCGAGGAGGCGCTGGAACTGCAAGTTTCCGCCGACCAGCGTTTCCAGTTGTCGCTCGATGGCGTCGAATTCGCCTTCGGGCCTGACCGTTCCGACGTGGCCCACTGGAGCCTGCAAACCTACCGGGGCGCTCTTGCGCCGGGACGCCATACGCTCAGCGCCTTGGTCTGGTGGATCGCCGATGCCGCCTACGGTGTTCCCGACAGCGGCTCGAACGCCTCGCCGCCCATGGCCCAATGCAGCTTCCGCGGCGGCTTCCTCCTGGCCGCCCTGGGAGATGCCGCCGAACGCTTCAACACCGGCGCCGCCCCGTGGAAAGTCGAGGACCTGACCCACGCCGTGTCCCTGGAAAAAAAGCCCATCCCCGGCTACCACGACATTGGCCCCGCGTTCACGATCGATGCCGCGAAATGGAGCCGGCCCGGCCAGGCTGCAACTCCCGTGACCGTTCGCCAGCCGGTGGACAACAACAACGCCACCGGCGTCGCCCGGCCCGGCTGGAGGCTGGAAACCACCCCGCTTCCCGAACAACAACGCGGCCTCTTTCACGGCGGAAAAATCCGCGAAGTCCGCGAGGGAACCCCGTCCCTCGAAGCCTGGCAAAACCTGATCGCACGGCAGGAACCCCTGCGCTTTGCCCCGCATGAGTCCGCCACCGTGCTCTGGGACTTGGAGGATTACCGCTGCGGCTACCCCCACTTACAAACCCGTGGCGGGCACGGCGCGTCCGTCTCGATCGAGTGGGCGGAAGCCCTTTACGAAACCGACGGGGCGGTTACCGAACTCACGTCCAAGGGCGACCGGGACGAGACAGCGGGCAAACAATTCCTCGGCTTCGGCGACCGCTTCCTCTGTTCCGGTGAGCCGGGCCTGCTCTTCCCGGCTTTCTGGTGGCGCTCGGGCCGCTTCATTCAAATCCGGGTCACGACCGCGGACGAGCCGCTGGTGATCGAACGTCTCGGCCTCCAAACCACGCGCTACCCGCTCGAATGCGAGAGCCGCTTCGAAAGCAGCGACCCGGACCTTTCAAAAATCGCCGCCCTGGCCGTGAACACGATGCAGCAGGGCACGCACGAACTCTTCGCCGACTCGCCCTACTATGAGCAGATGGCCTATGTGGGCGACAACGTCACCGAGGCCCTCGTCAGCTACGCCATGACCGGCGACACCCGCATCACCCGCCGCGCCATCGAACTCTTCGACTGGTCCCGCGCCATCACCGGCCTCGTCGCCGAACGCTGGCCTTGCGCCTGTTATCAGGGCAGCGCCACCTACGCCATGCTCTGGCCGTCCATGGTCCGCAACCACGCCTGGTGGCGCGACGAGCCGGAGTTCATCCGCGAATGCCTGCGCGGCGTCCGGCATCTCATCGAGGAACTGCTCGTTTATCGGGGAAGCGACGGCCTGTTGAATCGCCTGCCCGGGTGGTCCTTCGTCGATTGGGTGCCCGAATGGCAGGTCGGCTATCCACCCGGCCATGAAACCGGCGATTCCTCCATCATCCAGCTTCATTGGATTCTCTGCCTCCAAGCCGCCGCCGAGTTGGAGGAACATTTCGGCGAACCCGAACTCCGCCAGCGTTTACAGCGGCTGGAAATCCATGCCAGCGAAACGCTCGTCGCCCGCTATCGTTGCCCGGAGAGCGGCCTGTTTTACGACGACGGCGAACGCCGCCACCTCAGCGAGCACGCCAACGTCCTGGCCTCCTTGGCGGGCCTCCGCTCCCAAACGGAAACCGATTGGCCCGAAGAACTCGCCCGGCGGCCCCATGCGCGCTGCACCGTTTATTTCACGCACTACCTCCTGGAAGCCCTGCGGCAGGAGGGGCGCGGCGATCTGTTTTTCTCCCGTCTCGGGCTCTGGCGCTCGTTCCTGGATTACGGCCTGCACACGATTCCCGAACAACCCGAACCCACCCGCAGCGATTGCCACGCCTGGGGCGCGCATCCGCTCTACCACGTCCACGCCAGCATCGCCGGCATCCGTCCGGCCTCGCCCGGATTCCGCAGCGTCCGGGTCCGCCCCATGCTGGGATCGTTGGAGTTCCTCGAAGGCAGCCTGCCTCATCCGCAGGGCGAAATCCGCTACAACTTCCGCGTCGAAGGCGGCCGTCTCAACGGCTTCATCGTCCTGCCCGAAGGCATCACCGGCACGCTTGAAACTCTTGGCGAACCACAACCACTCGCGGGAGGTAAAGACACTTTCTCGTTCCTCCGCGAGGAGAACCGGCCCCTTGCCTGAATGAAAACTGAAGTTCGAAATCACAACGGACTACCGACGTTGTTCATCGATGCCCTGCCGCATCATGGCCTCTGGAGTTCCGCCCCGCCGGAATTCATGCGCAATGTCCTCGACGCGGGCTTCGACATCGTCGATACGCACCCGCTGACTTCCATCGGCTGGACCGGGCCGGATACGTATGATTACGCCGACACCGACCGGCGGATCGAGTCCTACCTCGTCCAAAGCCGGGACGCCAAGCTGATCGTTCGTTTTTGGCTGGGCTACCCGCAAAAGGAGACAGAGCCGAAGGAGGAATTCTGGTGGATGGCGCAGCATCCCGAAGAAAACGTCCGCCCGTTTCCAGTGTCGGAAGGCCACCCCATGCCCTGGGATGAAGTGCATGGCCAGTTGCCCCTGGGGCAGTTGATCGCGATCCACAACGGTCACGCCAATGCTTCCGTCTGTCCGGCCCGCCCGCCGCGTCCCTCATTTGCCTCCCTGCTGTTCCGCGAGCAGGCGGGCGATGCGCTCCGCCGCGTGGTTGCGCACATCGAAGCGAAATATGGTGAAAGAATCGTTGGCTACGTGACCGGCGGCGGTCCTTGCGGGGAATGGTTTCATTGGTCGGCGGATGATCCGCGCATGATGGATTACAGCGCCCCCATGCGCCGCACCTTCCACGCTTATCTGAGCGAACATTACGGGGATGTCGCCGCGTTGAACCGCACCTGGAATTCTCACTTTGCGGACTTTTCCGAAATCAACCCGCCCACCCCCGAACAGCGTTTCCACGCCACGCATGGCAACTTGAGGTCGGAGCCTCTGGAACGCCACGTGATCGATTTTTTCGATGCCTACCACCGGGCACTCAGCGACACTTTGCTGCATTGGGTGACGAAAACGAAGGAAGGCTGCGCCCGCCGGAAGGTAGTCATGGTTTTCTACGGTTATCTCTGGCACCACGCCTACGGAGACGCTCCGGCCCGCTTCGGCCATGCGCATTTGAACGCGGTTTTGCGCTCCCCGGATGTGGACGCGGTGGTCTCGCCGTTTTGCTACAGCTTCCGGCAGATGGACGGCGTCATGACCGGCCAGGGGCTGGCTGCATCGGCCCGCCTTCACGGCAAGCTCTACGTCCATGAACTCGACGGCTCCACCAATCTCATCACCTGCTGGAATTGCCCGGACCATCACAATCCGCAAACGCCAGAGGAAACCGGTGAACTGTTCCGGCGCGAACTCAACAAGATGCTCTGCGAAGGCTCGGCGGGCTGGTATATGGACTTGCGCGGCGGCTACTACGACAGCCCCGCCGTGGTCGCCGAATTGAAGAAGACCCTGGAGGCCGGATCGCGGGCGCGCCCCGAAGCCGGACGCCCGAACACCCACGTGGCGGTGGTTCTGGATCCGCGGAGTTCCTTTTATTTCCGTGAAGGCGAACCGCTTCTTGCGCCGCTGGTTGATGCCTTCAAGCAGCATTCGCTCGCCCGCATGGGCCTGGGATTCGATGACTTTTCGCTGGAGGATCTGGACGATTTGCCCGTGGAGGCGACCGCCCGTTACAAATTCTGGATCTTCCCCTGCGCCGTCCATCTTTCGGAAAAAAATCTCACAGCCATCCGCCGCCACGCCTGCCGCAAAGGGAATCATGTGCTGTGGAACTACGCGGTCAATGTCTGCGGCAGGAACAGGCCCGATTTGGACGCCATGGAACGCGCCACCGGATTCCGCTGCGGCGTCTCCATGGAGCCGGGTGAACTGGCCGTGACCGTGCCGCCAGGGAAGCATCCTTGGACGATGGCCCTCAAAGAAAAGCTCGTCTATGGCACCCGCGGCGATCTGTCGCCCGACGACATCAAATACCACGCCATCCTCGGCATGTATGCCACCAGTGAAAAGGGATTTCAGATCAGCCCGCGCTTCTTCATTGAGGCGGGCGGCGAGACCATCGGAACCCTCAACGACCTGCCCGGCCAACCGGCGGGACTGGCGACGCGCCCGATGGAAGGCTGGGTCTCCGTGTTGAGCTGCGCGCCGCTGCTGCCCCACACCCTCCTGCGTGAAATCGCGCGGGCCGCCGGCTGCCACGTCTATGCGGATTTCCCGGGACAGGTCGTGCAGTGCGAAAATCACGTCGGCATGTTCTTCCATGCCGACGGCCCCTGCCCGATCCGGCTGCCGTATGAAGCATCGCGGGTCGTCGAACTCTACAGCGGACGGGAAGTCGCCCGCCATTGCGACGAGTTCATCTTCGAAGCGCGGAAAAACCACGCCGTCCTGTTTCACTGGCAGTCGGCCTGAAAAATGTTTTTGAACAGGAGGAAACGGAGGGACGGGAAATCAAATCTTTCTCTGATGACTCTGCGGCCTCCTGTAAAAATGTTTTCGACGGAGTTCCCTTGACAGGGAAGTTGGCGTGATAGATATTTATATCATGCCAACCGCAACGATAGCCGATTTGCGCAACAACTTTCGCAGGGTCTCCGCATGGATTGATGACGGGCAGCCCGTCGAGATCACCCGCCACGGGCGACCGTTCGCGAGGCTCGTGCCGGCGGTCGAGCCGGTCAAAAAGAAAGTTGTCTGGCCCGATTTCGCGGCTCAGCGGAGGGCAACATGGGGCGACCGGGTCTTCAGCGCCAAGGAGGTCGCCGAGATGGAGGCTTATGAGCTTGAAGGTCAGGAGGGATGAGGCCTTTCGCCGACACCTCGCTGCTTTGTTCCCTCTACCGTCTTCAGGACAACACGGACGAAGCCGATGCTTTGGTGGCGAGGTTTGAGCCTCCCCTGTGCATTTCTTCGCTGGTGGCTTTTGAATTCCGCCAGTCCACCCGGCTCCAGGTATTCCGGTTTTCCAACGACCGCACGCAGGGCTTTTCAAAAGCCGAGGCTGAACGAATGCTCGGCAAGCTCGACCTCAATCTCACCTCCGGAGCTGTGGAAATCCTTCCGGCGGATTGGGGCGATGTGCACAGCCTGGCCGAGCGCCTGAGTGCGCGGAAGACGATGAAAAACGGGCATCGGACACTGGATGTCCTGCACGTGGCCACAGCCCTCCAAGCGGGGTTGCAAATATTTCTGACCCTCGACGGGAACCAGGCGACTCTGGCGAAGTCCGAGGGCCTCCAGGTTCCCGGCCCGCGGGCGGGCGGATAGGCGGTCATCCGGGTGGAGGCACAAGCCTGACAACCTGTCAAATTCAAGCTGTTTTGACGAGAAAAACCCTTAAAACCAACTGCTTTCGCTATTTCATGGGGGGATGGCATTATCGCGGCTTCCATGCCGTTGCCCAGTTTTCCCCGGACGGTGCCGAGCCCGGAGGCGAAACGCTTGTGCAAAAGAGGGAAATCAGGCAGCGATCAACAGAGAGGGATTCTGACGGATGATGGACAGTAATTCAAACTCGCTGATCACCGGCACGCGTGGAGCGCGGAACATTCCAGCCAAGTGGATTGCTTTGGTGGAATCGGTGTTCCCGGCTCTTTCGTGCGCCATCTCGTGCGGCTGATGGTGATGCAGGCGGATTTGTAACCGGGTTCAGAGATGATCAGGGAGTTTGCCATTGTCAAACCCGTGGGCGTCTGACTTCCTTTTATTATGAACAGGGCAGTCCTCCTGCCGAACATCGTGGGCTTTCCGTCGGAAAGCATGCGGAGGTATGCCTCGGAGCTGGCGGGGGCGTTGCGCGCGCATCCGGCGGGCGGCTGGACGTTTGACGGGATCACCTGCGAGCCCGACGGGAGGGTTGCGGTGGTATTCGGAGGGGGGGCGTTCGGCGAGAAGATGGCGGGGCGGCACGCCCGGTTCGTGAAATACCCGCGCCTGATCCGCGCGGTTCGAGGAGCATCCGCCTTCCACATTCTCGACCACAGCCACGCCATGCTCGCACTGGCGACTCCGCCGGACCGCACGGTCCTGACGTGCCACGACGTGATCCCGCTGCTTGCGGCGAGGGGGTTGGTGTCCATGCCGCATTCCCTGCTGACCCGGCTGACCTATCCCTGGCGGATCCGCTGCATGAAACGATGCCGGAAGATCATCGCCATTTCGGAGGCCACGAGGAAGACGCTGGTCGAGGTCGCGGGGATTCCGGCGGAGCAAATCGAAGTCGTGTATTACGGTTGCAATCCGGCGTTCACCCCCGGGACGTCGATCCCCGGCCAGTCCCCGGAGGAGGAGCGCCGCGGGGTTCTGGAGCGTTACGGCATCCCCGCCGGGGCGAGGGTTGTCCTTCATGTCGCCACGGCGACACGATACAAGAACACCCCCGCGATATTGCAGGCGCTGCGAATTCTGAAGGCGGGCCCGGAAACCGGAGGACCTGGCTGGCTGCTGCGGGTCGGCGCCGATTTTTTCGAGGACGAATCCGCGCTCGTCGCCCGGCTGGGGGTGGGCGACCGCATCAGGCACGCCGGCAGGATTTTTGACGACCGGACCTTGGCCGAATGCTATCGCGCTGCCGATGCCTTTGTATTTCCCTCGCTGTGGGAGGGGTTTGGCTGGCCCGTCCTCGAGGCGATGGCCTGCGGCACGCCCGTTGTCGTGTCCGATGTCGCATCGTTGCCCGAGGTCGCGGGGGAGGCGGGAATTTACGTCGCCCCGCACGATCACGCGTCCCTCGCGAGTGCGCTCCAATCCCTGCTCGCCGACCCCCGGGAGCGGCGGCTGCGCTCGGAAAAGTCCCTTGCGCGGGCGGCGGGGTTTTCCTGGGAGAAATGCGCGCGGGACACCCAGGCGATTTACGAACAAGTGGCGAGGAACGCCCCGGCATGAACGGACCTCTCCATCCCGGAACGGGGCGCGGGCGTTCCGCCCGCGTTCGCGTGTTGGGCAAAGCGGGGGTCTCTCCCGCGCATTCTCCATGATTCTTTTTGTCGATCAAAGCGGGGAGCCCGGGGGCGCGGAGCTTTGCCTCGGCGACATTGCGGCGCATTGCCGTGGCCGGTCGCGCGTGCTGCTTTTCTCGCACGGACGCTTCGAGGGGATGCTTCAGCAGCGGGGCGTTTCCGTTTCCGTGACCGAGACCCCGCGACGCTTGGCGGCCATCGGAAAAGGGGCCGGGCCCGCCGAGTATCTGGCGGTCGCGCCGGAGATGGCCGGGTTCCTCGGGGCGCTGAGGAAGGAAATCCGCAGGTCGGATCTTGTCTATCTCAACACGGCAAAAGCGCTTCTTCACGGGGTGGCTGCGGGGATCGGATTCCGCAAGCCGTCCGTCTTCCACCTCCATGATTTGCTGACCCCGGAACACTTCAGCGCGTTGAACATCCGGCTCATCACGCTTGCGGCGAACAGGACGCGGGCCGTGATCGCGAATTCGCAGGCCACGGCGACGGCATTCCGGGAGGCGGGGGGAAGGGTCCCCGTCCATGTGATCCCCAACGGGTTCGACACTTCGCGTTTCGCGCCGCTCTCAAAAGAGGAGGTGCTTGCGGCGCGGGCGGAACACGGTGCGGGAGCCTCTCCCGTCGCCGCCGTCTTCGGACGCATCTCGCGGTGGAAGGGGCAGGATCTTCTCCTGCGCGCCGCCTCGGAGATTCCGGATCTCAGGGTCTGGATCGTGGGCGAGGCATTTTTCACCGGCGACGACCGCCGGTATGCGGGAGAACTCCGGGCGCTGGCTTCCGTCCCCGCGCTGGCCGGGAGGGTCGAGTTTCTCGGCCAGCGGGACGACATCCCGCAGCTCATGCAGGCTGCGGATGTCGTCGTGCACGCTTCGGTCGCGCCCGAGCCGTTCGGGAGGGTCGTGGCCGAGGGGATGCTTTCAGGCAGAGCGGTGATCGCAAGCCGTGCCGGTGGCCCGATGGAAATGATCCGGCACGGCGAGACAGGATGGCTGTTCGCGCCGGGCGATCCTCAGGAATTGACGACCGCCCTGCGGGAGGTGCTGGCGCTGCCGGACCTCGGGCGGGGGATGGGATCGCTTGCATCGTCCGAGGCTTCCAGGCGATACTCCCTTCCTCCGGTCCTCGAGCAAACAGACCGTGTATTGTCCGGTTTAATGTCCCTATGAATCTCGTTTTGGCGCATGACTACCTGATCCAGATGGGAGGCGCGGAGCGGGTGGTTGCGGCCATGCACGAGAAGTTTCCGGACGCCCCCATTTTCACGAGCGCCGTTTGTCGCGGCGCGCTCGGGGAGGAATATGCGGGAGCGGACATCCGCGCCTCCTGGATGCAGGGGCTGCCGTTCATCCAGCACCACAGCCACTTCAAAAAGTATTTCGCGCTTTATCCGTCCGCATTCCGGTCGTTTGGCGAAATCGCGGCGGATGTCGCCTGGATTAGCTCGAGCACTTTTGCAAAATATCTGCGGTTTTCGTCCGGGACACGGACGGTGTGCTACATGCACAACACGACGCGGTTTCTTTGGCAGACGGAGGATTATTTGGATTACGAGGTCGGCCCGCGCCCGCTGAACCTGCTGGTGCGCCGCGCGCTGCCGGGGATGCGCGAACGGGACCGTGAAGCGGCGGCGAGGATGAAGGTGATCGTGGCGAATTCCCGGAACGTCCAGGAGCGGATCAGGAGATGTTACGGCCTGGAATCCCTCGTCGTGCATCCGCCGGTCGAGACTTCGCGGTTTCATGCGTCTTCGGATGAGGGGGGATACTACCTCGTTGTTTCGCGGTTGCTCGGCTACAAGAACATCGGGCTTCCCGTGCGGGCCTTCACGCGGACGGGACAACGGCTGGTGGTGGTCGGGGAGGGGCCGTATCGCGCCCGGCTCGAGGCCGAGGCCGGGCCGTCCATCCGGTTCTGCGGGCGCGTGGACGACCGGGAGATTCACTCGCTCTACTCGAGGTGCCGTGCGCTCATCCTTCCCGGCGAGGAGGATTTTGGCATCACCCCCGTGGAGGCCATGGCGTGCGGGAAGCCGGTCATCGCGCTCGGCAGGGGAGGCGCGCTCGAAACGGTCGTCGACGGGCTGACGGGGGTGTTTTTCAACGGGCTGTCCGAAGAAAGCTTTCTCGGGGCGGTGGCCCGTTGCGAGACGATTTCCTGGAACCGGGAGGAGATCCGCGCGAACGCGTTGCGGTTTTCCAAGGAGGTCTTCGTCGAAAAAATGGCCGGTCTGCTTTTCGGTCAGTAGGCCGACTCCGGTGGCCGGAGCACCACGATGATCGTTCGCCAGATCACCCGGATGTCCAGGGGCAGCGACCACGTTTCAATGTATTCGATATCGTATTCGACCCGCTTGACGATGTGGTCTTTGGTCATCGCTTCACCGCGGTAGCCGTTGATTTGCGCCAGGCCGCTCAGGCCGGGTTTGACGAAGTGGCGGATCCTGTAGGCGGACATGGTTTCCTCGAAGGTTTCGTCGTGCTCCGGCATGTGCGGACGGGGACCGATGATGCTCATCTGGCCGGAAAGCACGTTGAGAAACTGGGGAAACTCGTCGAGACTGAACTTCCTGAGCCATTTTCCGGCGGGAAAGATCCGTGAGTCGTTCGCCGTCACCTGGCGCGAGGAGTCGCACTGGTCTTCATACATCGTGCGGAATTTGAAAATGATGAAGGGATTGTTGTGCAGGCCGGATCTCTTTTGCTTGAAGAAGAGGGGGCCGGGGGCCTGCAGCTTCTGGAAAACCCACACCAGAAGAATCAGCGGCGGCAGGATGAAAACGACCACGGGGAGGCTGAAGCAGATGTCGAACCCCCGTTTGACCAGCCGGTTGATCACGTTCTGGAGCGGCTCCTCGCGGAGTTCGATCAAATCGATGTTGTCGCAACGGAAGAAGGAAAGCCGCCTCTGGAGAAAGACATCCAGGTCGTTGACGAGGGACACCCTGCACCCGTGGGCTTCCGCCTGCTGCATCCACCCCGCGAGCCACCGGCGGTCCCTCGGGCTGCCCACGATAAAAATGCTCCCGATTTCGTGGGTCTCCAGCACCTGCTGCAGATCATCCGGACCGCCGAGTTTCCTGATGCCCCATGGCAATTCCTCCGCCGGTGCCTCAGTCAGCATCCCTGCGGTCTCCATCCCGAACAGTTTCGCCTTCGTGAGGAGGGATTCGATTTTTGGCAGTTCTTCCGGCAGTCCGATGAGCAGGAGCTTCTGGCTTTGGCGGTGCAGGAATTTCCGCAGGATGTTCAGCGCGAAATAGCGGTTGATCACCACGAGCACCACATATGTCAGCGGAATATACGTGAAAAGAAACAGCCGGGAGATGGCGTCGTCCCGCTTCAAAAACGCGAACATGAACGTGATCGCCGTCGCGAAGACCATGTGCGGCCAGATAAAGCGGTGGCTTTCCATGATCCCCGACGTCACCGAAAAAATATCGTGCTGCTTCGAACTCAAAAACGAGAGCTGGAACCCCAGCGTGATCGCCAGAAAATACTCCAGGTAGTTCGTGAATCCCGCCAGCGAAAACCCCGGGACAAAATTTCCCAAAACCAGGTAGTAGCCCCAGAAAAGCACGGCCATGACCAGCGTCACGCCAATTTGATACGCCTGGATCAAACCAAGCTCACGATGCTGGAACATAGGAAAATAATCTGCTCAAAATTTGTCAATCGCCGAGTATGTCCGAACTCGCAAAAATCTCAAGCCAAGCTTTTTTCCATCCAGTTGCATAATTGGCTTGCAGCCGGTTATGGATTTCGCGTAATCTGCGTATCATTAATCAATGACGTTTATGAACTCGCAGAAAGATCCGGATTCCTTTTCGCAAGAGGGTCTTGGTGCGTCCCGTGAGGAAGAGGGGACCGTGGGGAGGAAGCGGCTATCGGCGGAGCAGAGGTTGGCGGTGTTGCAGGCGGAGCTGGACAGGGCGAAATCGCGCGAGGATTTTCTAAAGTTGCAGATTGAGGAGACGCGGAACAAGGCGGGACAGGCGTTTGCGTTTCAGGTGGAATTGGCGCAGCAGCAGGAGGAGGCGCTGGAGACTTTTCACAGCCGGGAGAAGTCCTTGTTGGCGGAGCTGGAGGCGGCGAGGAGGGAGGCCCTGAGGGCCGGGGAGTTGGCCGGTGAGCTGGAAGGGCAGAAGGCCGGGTTCGAGGCGCTTTTGAAGCAGAAGGAGGAACTGGCGGGCCATTTGGAGGAGGCGCATGTCGAGACCGCGCTGGCCCAATCCTACCAGGCGGAAGCCAAGGAGCATCTTGCGCGGCTCCAGGAATCCAGGGAACGGGAGCAGGCGCTCCGGGAGCAGCTCGCGGAGGCGAAGAAATTCGAGGAGATGGCGCACAGTCTCGAGGGCAGGCTCGCGAGACAGCGGGCGGAATTGAAGTGGGGGCATTCCTCGCGGGTCTGGGCCCGCAAGCTACAGGAGGAGCTGGAGCAGCAGCATTCCGAACTCCTCGTTTCGAAGGAGCGGGAGAAGACCCTTTCCGGCCGGTTGGAGTCCGCGGAATACCAATTCAAGCTGGTCGAAGCGCTGCAAGGGGAGCTCGTCGCCCAGAGGTCCGAGATCGAGGAGATGCGTGCGCGGGAGGAGTCCCTTTCCGCCGAACTTTCCTCTTCCCGGGAAAGCAGCCAGTCCAACCAGCTCCTGGCGGAGCTGACCGGATACCGGGAGTCGATGGCCGCCCTTCGCGAGCGCGAGCACCAACTGGTCTTTGATCTGGAAAACGCGCGCGTGCTCGCCTCGCAATCGGAGAAACTCCGCGATGAACTGGCTGCGGTCCGCGCCGAGGCCAAGGTGCTAAGATCGAGGGAGCAGACGCTTCAACAGGAACTGGCCGCAGCCCAGACCCGCCTGGGGGCAGTGGAGGATCTCCAACAGGAGCTTTCCGCGCAGAAGCTGGCCCTGGACGGATTCCGGGCGCGCGAGGCGGAATTGTTGCAGGAACTCGAAGCCGCCCGGAACGAAGGTGACCGGGTGGAAAAATTGGACCGGGACCTGTGCGACCAGCGCGCGGCCCTGCGGGCGCTTCAGGAACGGGAAAAGTCCCTGGTCGCCGAGCTGGAAAACGCCCGCGCGCAGGGCCGGGATGCCGGGGTGTTGCGCGAGGAGATTGCCGGGCGGCGGATGGATCTCGAGGCGCTTCGCCAAAAGGAAAAATCGCTTGCGGCCGATCTGGAAGCGGCCCGCCAAGACGCCGCCCTCGTGGAGTCGCTCCGGGCGGAAATCGCAACCCAAAGCGAGGCATTGGACAAGCTCTGCGGGAGCGAAAAACTTCTGCGAAACCAACTGGAGGAAGCAAAGGGCGAGGCCGCCCTCGCGGCTTCCCTCAAGGTCCGGCTGGCTTCCCACGAGCGGACGCTCGAGGAATTCCGGAGGTCGGAGGATTCCCTGAGGTCGAGGATCGCGGGCATCGAAGCCGAATCCGCGCGCGCGGTGAAAGAAAGCCTGGACCGCCACCGCCACGAGCTCGACGAGGCCCGGAAGCAGAACCAAAAACTGGCGCGGCAGCTCGCCGGGGTCTCGCAATCTCTCGAGGAAGCCAGGAACCGCAGGCCCTCATCGGGAAAAGCGATGGTCTTCGCCTCGGTGGCGGCCGCGTGCGCACTCGCCGTCCTCGCCGTCCAATGGTATCCGAAAAAATCCACGGCGGACGCCCTCAGGAACAACGCGGAACTTCTCGACAAGCTCAAGGAGCAGAACACACAGCTCGCCAACCAGCTCAACGACACGCTCCTCCGCCTCCAGACAGCCAAGAACACCGAGCTGACGCTCGACCGCAACCGCGGCCTTGCGGAGCGGCTCGAGGCCGCCGAGGCGAAGGCTGTGGAACTGGAAAAAGACCAACCGGTGAAGCTCGCCCTCATCACCCAGCTCCAGTCCGACCTGAACCTCGCCAACGACAAGATCGAGAGGCTCTTCACGGAGATTTCCACGAGGGATCTGAAGATTCTCGAGCTCGAGAAGCTCCTTGGCGAAGCCGGTGCCCAGGCATTTCAGCTCACTCTACCGCCGCCCCTTTCCCTCAATGAAGTGGCTCCGGTGTTTCTGAACAACGCGGGGTCACCCCCGGTCCTGAGCTCGTCGGCCCTGCCGGTCGGCGAGTCGCTCCAGACTCTTCAGGGCAGGGCGGAGAAGGAATTCCAGGCGAAAAACTTCGAGGGGGCCGAGGCGCTCTACCGGCAGGTCGCCGATGCGGCCCCGGCCAACAGCCTCGCCTGGTCGAATCTCGCCGCCGTGCAGCTCGAGCTCGGGAGGCTGACCCTCGCGGAAAAATCGATCCGCAACGCGATCGCGATCAGCCCGGACGACGCCTTTTCGCACACGACGCTGGGGATCATCCTTCTCCGGACCGGCCAGGCGGACGCCGCCATGAAGTCGCTGTTGGCCGCGATCTACCTGGATCCCAGCGATCCTTCCGCCTTCAATTACCTGGGTGTTGCCTTCGAGCAGAAAGGGGATCGGGAGCGCGCGATCCAGGAGATCCAGAAGGCCCTGAAACTCTCCCCGGCCTACGCCGAGGCATACTTCAACCTTGCCGTCCTGCATGCTTCCGGCGATGCCGCCTCCAAACATCTCGCAAAAAAATACTACGCGAAGGCCCTCGAGCTCGGAGCCAAGGCCGACAGCCAGCTCGAAAAATTGTTGAAATAAGCGACGCCCTAATCTCCGCGCCGCTTCCGCGGATACAGTCGGCGTTCCCGCAGCAACTGGAGAAGGCCGAAATAAAACCCGGCCATCACGGTCTGCCCGGCGACGATCAGGCCGATTTCCAGGAAGGTTTGGATTTGGGCGGGCAGCGCACCGGCGTGCGGCGCGCCGAACCAGACGGCGGCCGCGATCCCGATGAAGGCGCAACCGGAGGCGATCAGGAACCCGAGGATGACGAAGCGCTCCAGGGTGCCGCGGTTTTGCAGCATGGAAAAAACGGTGGCGGGCGGATGCAGGCTGCTCTCGATGGCGATGAACTTGGCGAAGATGGCGAGCAGGATCGCCTGGTATCCGAGCACCGTGGCCACGGAGGAAAAGATGTGAGCGGCACCGATCCATGCCGCCGGGGTGAAGCCCAGGACGGACGCGGCGAGGGTGGCGAGGCCGAGTGTCGAGAGGATGATGCCCGGGATCCCGAATGTCCACCGGGGGCTCATGAGGAGGTAGAGCCGGAGGCTCCTCCAACCGTCCCTGTAGGTCCTCAGGTGCGGTTTCCGCCCGCGTCCGTCCCGCGAGAGCGTGGTCGCAACCTCGGTGATTTTCAGCTCGTAAAGCTCGGCCTTGATGATCATTTCAAGGGCGAACTCCATGCCCGTGCTCTGGATGTTCAGCCGGGTGATCGTGTCTTTTCGGAATCCGCGAAGGCCGCAATAAAAGTCCTGGCAGACCACGTTGCCGTAAATCCTCCTTCCGAGGGCGCTGAGCATGGGATTCCCCACATAGCGGTGCATGAACGGCATCGCGCCCTCGGAGATCCCACCCAGGAAGCGGTTGCCCATGACGAGGTCGAAGCCCTCGCGAAGCTTGTCCACAAATGGCTGGAGGGCGGAAAAGTCGTAGCTGTCGTCGCTGTCGCCCATGATGACGAATGTGCCGAGGGCCTCGTAAATCCCTTCGGACAGGGCCGCTCCGTATCCTTTTGCGGGAACGGGCACGACGCGCGCCCCGAGTTCCCGGGCGATTTCGGGAGATCCGTCGGTGCTGCCGTTGTCCGCCACGATGACTTCGCCGTCGACCCCACTTTCCCGGAGGAACGTCTGCGCCTTCCTGATGCATGCGGGAAGCGTCTTCGCTTCGTTGAGGCACGGCATGACGACACTCAGTTCCATGTTCGCGGAGTCAATCAGGTTTTGCGGGGAGGCACAATCTCCGCAAGAACCCCCTGATCCGCGGGTAACGTCAACGATGGGAGGGCGAACCTCCGTGTGAGCCCATTTATTACGGCTCAGACGGAGCTTCGCCCTCCCTCGCGTTATCGACAGGTCGTCGAACCTCTCCCCTCT
>Ga0172380_10002842_pt1 | contig 25382 bp, 21 predicted proteins | sample Leawe162metaG_FD_119747 | JGI IMG/M metagenome (GOLD analysis project Ga0172380, IMG submission 119747) | Leachate microbial communities from a municipal landfill in Southern Ontario, Canada - Leachate well 162 metaG | ecosystem: Engineered > Solid waste > Landfill > Unclassified | place...
CGAGTATTACTACACCTTCTCGGCCATGCCATCCTCAGAGAGCCGCGAACCGAAGCGCCCGATAGCGCGACCGATCATCGAGGATATCCAGAGGTGCATCTACAGGCAAAGCGTCCTTGAGGAGAGGAGCGCCCGATTCACACAACGCCACGGCAATGACCGCGACCTGTTGCGGGCGCAGCTCGAATACATGAGGGCACGCCGCGCCTTCATGATCTGGATGATGATGCGAACCGGCTTGCGGCCAGCCGAACTGGTGCAAATGAGCGTCAAGGATCACGAGGACATCCTGACGACCAAAGTCCTGATAATCCCGACCAAGAAGCGGCGGAAGGTCATCGCACCCAAGCGCAGTTTCCCGATCCTGTTGGATGCCGCCACGGTCGTATACCGCTACCTGTTGTCCAGAACCGCCTACTGCGACGCTCTCAGAAAGGCAGGTACAGAGCCTGCCCCTGGCATCGCGTTCTTCCTGACCCTAGAGGGCGAGCCAATCAAGAAGACCTCTCTCGAAAAGGACTTTGAGCGACTGGCCGCACATGCCGGATACAAGGACGTTCAGGCCTGCCTTAGTATGTTCCGGCACCGGTTCATCACTTATGAGGTCACGGTTCATCTGAAGGAGTTCATCGACAAGTCAGGCAAATCCCGCCAGATGATGACCGACATCGATTACGAGTCCATCCTGAAGCGAGTTGCCGCAAAAACCGGCCACGGATCGGTTCAGAGTTTGTGGCACTACATCGATTTGGCTTGGGAAGAACTGGGCGTATGGGCTGTCACGGACAAGGCCCTGGCGAGACTCCAAGCGTTCGACCAGCTATTTACAGATGGCCTCCTACTCAAGCACGAGCTGGAATCGTCGGGCAAACGCCTCCCGAAAGAGCTTCAACCTTTCCTTGATCGTCTTGGTGAGATACTTGCACCCGCCAAACAGCATATCGAGGGGCATGAACCGATCGAAAATGCGGCTATCCGGAACTTCTGATTGATATTGCCATGACATGCTGCGGCGCAATGAACTTGCGTTTATGTTCGACCGAGGCAAGAGACCACTAGTGTCTCTTGCCGCCACTGAGCCGCCAGACAAGTTTCCGGCCAGCAAACATTGACGAAAGTCGGCGCTGCCAGTGCGGCCCGATAGCTGCTCTGCCGCCGCTGCTTTGGGCGATACCACCTCTGCATCGACCACACGAGCGCAGTCATTTCTGCCTAGAAAGTCGCTTCGCCGCGGGGTGATATAGGTACGGGCGACTCTCAACCGCTGCCAGCAGTTCAGATCGGGCAGCAACAGCAAGGCGGTACGATACATTGGCTCCAAATTTCAGCACGGAAAAAGACTTGGCTACGCGCTTGCCATCGTGATGCCTGATTTTTGCCTGCCAGAAACCCAGCGGTTGAGCGGCGGTCTTGTGAAAGTGTACTCCCGACACGCCACTCGAATTGTTTGATCGCCGTTGCTCGTGGAACTCCACCAAGGTGAGGGCTTTGTGTTCTGCCAGTTGCTCGTCACGCCACACGATGGCCTCTGCCTTGGCCTTCAGCGTGCCACCGCAAGCCTGATCATAGAAGGTCTTGGAATACATAATTCCGCGCCGACTGAAACGTACTCGCCAGCACCAAGCGTTGATGGCGGCTCGATGGCGACGGATGGCATACATGTATCAGTTCTCTCGCTTTGCCGTGCGCCAGTCCCATGGCGGTACTGGGTCGGTATCCTGCCAGAGCCCAACCCTGTCGGTCTTGGCTACCGCCTCAGCCGTCTCATAATCGGTTCTCTGCTGCACCGTTTGCTCCTTCTTGTACTTCCTGTACCACCAGCTCATGCCGGCCTTCACTTGCGCCAGATTGGCGTCCTGACCATCGACGAAGACGACGCAGACCTCTCGCCGATATTTGTCGATCTTGCCGCAGTCGAGAGTGACATCGCGGTCAAATACAAGCCCGGACAGATGCTTCTTTGATGCCTGACCAAATGCCTGCTTGGATTCGGGCGCATCGATGCCGGCAAGGCGAACTATGTGCCGGGTCTTGGCGCTGTCAAGGATCGTGATCGTATCGCCGTCGCTGATCCCGACAACCCGGCCTGTAATGGTGTCGGCTAGTATCTGCTCTGTTTGAAGCAGCAGGCCCAGCACAACGAGAAAGCGAACCATGGACACGAGTACTCCTACCTTCCAAGAATTCAAGGCCTACTGGCAGTTGTCAGAAGAGATGATCGCGGATGCTACCAAGGAAGACGTTGCGGAAGTAGCCCGCATCCTGGCAATGCAGGCGGCCCACTACGCCCATAAGTTCGGCGAGTTGCCGATTCCAGACCTCGCGCACCTACTATCGGCAACGACCGCTGATGAAGAGAACGTCGCCCTGCTACGTGATGGCACGGAGGCGCTGGTGGGGGTGTTGGCGATGATTACGGGGACCGGTGGCGTCGACATCGATGAGTCCCTGCAGTAGTTCCGGTGACAGGAACCAGGTCGGCAATTGCGCAATTGGCGGCCCCTGCTGCCAAAAGGCACGGTGCTGGTCAAGAGATCATTGGATTTGTGACTGCTGACAGCGTAGCCGCTGTCGGCGCTTCGTAGTACAGTTCCAGCGCCTGGCGCAGGTTGGCTAATGCCGCTGCCTCTGTGTTCCCATCGCTGGCCACGTCGGGATCGAGGCAGCGCGCGACAAACCCACCATCTTCTTCGGTGACTTCGATCTCGCATTCGAAGCAGTCTTGGAACCTGAGCTTATCCATGATCGCCATCGTATCACTGACCTCCTTTATTGCCTTTGACTCCGACATTATCAGCCGAATGCTCAGAGCTCGGCCTGTGCGGACGTTCGTCCCTATCTAATCCACCGTCCGTTCAGTGACTCCAAGCAGCACTTCGAGGCGTCTACGAATTCCGGGACGATCCAAGCTTTTCTGCCTGCCATTTAGGCACCTCTAGGTATAGCAGTTGTTCAGACGAGGACCCGTCCGGGTTAGCGCGGCTCAACTGAGGGGGCAAAAGGCTAGTCGAATTTGCGCGCAAGGAGACCCTAGAACTCAGCGGCGTCTACGGAAGAGGCTTCGGATCTTGGTGTAGGACGGTTTTGGTGGGTTGCGCACTGCATGCTGGAGGTCACGAACAGTGACTGGCACGCGCCGGACAGCGTAGATCTGCCCATTCATTCGAACGATGCAGTCCATGAAGTGCCTCCCACGGTAAGCGGTGTGTTCTTCAGCGCTGAGTAGGCGCATCCCCATGCGCCGATGTCCCAAATCGCTTCGATCGTCGGCCTCTTGCCCTTCGTTGCGAACTGTCCACTCGACTGTCGCGAATTCCGGAACAACATGCGGGTTAACTATGGTGAATGTCAGCGAGCAATTCTTCGCTACTCCAGACACCTCGTTGTGGTGCGTCGCAATTAGACGTGCAGGGTTGCCCGCGAACACCTTGATCTCAACCTCGGGCAACTGCATAACAGCCCGCCCGGAGCTCTCGTCAACTATTTCGACCTGATCGGTTTCGGGCAGCGGCATGAGAAACGAAAATGCCTCTGACCAAATGAGGGCAGCTGTAGTTTCATCATCTGCGTTGTCGGCGCGCTCGGCAATGTCTTGCAGCGCAGCAAGCCTGGGCAGAAACCCGTCCCACGCATCTGGCGACATGCGATTAAGGTCCTCATCAATATCGACTGGGTTGCCGATCCCGCGGTTATTGAACAATCGGGATTGAATCTTATTGACGACGGCAAAAAGGGCATCGTCATCAGCTAATCCAAGCAGCCGTTGCGCCCACAGGTCCTGATAAGCCTCAGTCGCAACAACTGTTAGAAAAATCGACGACGGTCGTGCGTCGGGGACGTCATCGAAGGAAACGGCGGCCCAAGCTTTCAGGTATCGCACCAGCCGGCGAAGTTGGTCGCGGTCGTCGCCGATCACAGCATCACTAAACCACTTATAGAGTTTCTTAGGGTCGCTGTGCTCCCACTTGTCCGACAGGCACGCAAGCCGCCGAACGTCGGAGTCCGTGTTGAGGTGGTAGACCGGGGTGTCAATGTGGAACTGTCGAATATAGGAGGCCCGACAGCAGCGCTCCTTAGCAGGCACCTCGATCTTCTTCAGATCTTCGCAAGACTTTTCGTACTCGATCAGTTCCCTTTGTACCCATTCGCGGAGCTGTTTTGGCGTCGGTTCAACGTCTTGCTCGTCGTTCCACTCGAAGTACACGCCGACGTCGACGTCGTATTCCTCGCCGACATGCACGGGCTTGATGAGTGTGGCGTACTTGTACGACCCTTGAAGCCATGTCGAGATGGTGTAGCCGTACTTGCCGAGCGCCTTCTTTAGGTATTCGGCAAGGTTATTCCATTGTTCCTGAAGAAACTCACGCTGTTCCGGAGTTGGGGTGACGCGTCCAATTAGCGTCTGGTCTGTACTCCCATTGAACAGCCGGGATGCCTTGCCCATCAGCCTTCCTTAAAAAGTTTGAGTTGCGGCTGGTGAACCAAGTAGGGCTGCAGTTTGTTGCCTAGCACATCCGTCGTGACCTTGTCTGCAAGTGCCTTCAGCGTTTTGCGCGCGGTCTCGGACGCGATGTTCAGTCCAAGATCTCGGGCTTGCTCTTGGGACGGCTCATGGTCGAGCCGGAAGTAGCGTTCTTGCAGCTTGTGCTGAATCAGTTGGTCGACAAACTGCTGCTGCGCCGAAATCGTGACGGAGAACAGACGTTGATCCTCCATCCAATCGGCGATGCCGAACTGTTGTCCTGCACCGAATGAGACTGAGTAGCTCTTCGTCGTTGTGCCAACGCTCAGTATGCGAACCGCTTCAGCCGGCACGGCGAAGAAGTGTTCCGCTTCGTGCAACGCAACCAAGTCCGGCGCATTGGCAAATAGCCCACCATCCGCATACAGGTTGCCGCCGACCTCCGCCAGTTCAAAGAACGTCGGTGCAGCCGCCGTAGCCAAGGCTACATCTACCACCTTGAATTTCCAGTCGCGCGTCCACTCTGCTTTATGCCGTGTCTTGAAGACCTGCGGCTTGCCTAGCGTTACATTGACGGCAGGGATGGCCACCGCGTGCTTTGCATCGTTCAGGGTGGCATCCTTGTCGATGAGTTTGGTTATTGCCTCGCGAAGCGGCGCAGTTGAATAGCGAGGTTTTCGTGAGTACTCCCAAAGGTCGATGCCCTTGCCAACTTTGGTCGTCGGAGGCTCGTGCGGCGGAAAGATTTTCGAGCCGAACTCTTCGAACACCGCGACGACTTTGCTCATTGGCACTTCGAAAGCCACGGCCAACGCGACGATGCCACCGATGGAGGTTCCACACGTCAAGTCGAAGCGCTGGCCGATGGGTACGCCAATGTGGTCTTCAATGACCTGCAATGCTCTCGCTGTGAATAGGCCGCGATAGCCTCCGCCGGTGAGCGATAGGGCCTGGAACGGTTGAGCTTGCGTCCAATGCATCGAATGCCTCGAAGCGAGAAAAAGAATGGAAAACGATTTTCCATTTCAATGATAAGGGAACTATGACGCCAGATTGGATAAGATGCAAACGTCTCTATATCTTCAAATGTCAAACCGGAGCTCAAGTGCGTATTCAGGTCTTCATGACGCAGATATCTTGCTCGCCGCGGTAAGTGGCTGGTCTGGAAATTTCAGCGGACCGATCGATTGATCGTTTGTAGGCCTGCTTCGGCCGAGGACCTGTCTGAAAATTTGTTTTGGCGGGACCTCGGCCTTAACGGACGCTCTCAATTCTTGGTCGTACTTCCGCTTCAGACTGGCAACGGACGCACGAGTTTCGCGCCTCACCGACAGCACCTCGGCCACAATGGTTCTCCAGACCAATTGTACAAATGACTAAATTCAACCAAAGAGCGGTTGTTCGCTGTTACACTAAATCCAGTAGGCATACTGGATACGACTCTTTCAGTGGTTTTCGTTAGACCTTAACCTGCGTCTCTCACCTGCAAAGGGAGAGACGACGGGATCTATGTCGATGCAAAGGGTAATTCGTACGACCCATACATAATGACGAACGCACGACGGGCATTCACTACCGCAGAGGAGGTTTCGCTGACCACCGAGGTGGGAGGGTATTGTCCGCTTTGTGGTGCTGCGCTCTTCTATAAAAAAAGGGAACGCTCCTACAAGTCCTATGAGCTTGCTCATATTTACCCATTGAACCCGCGGCCAGAAGAATTGGATGAGCTTAAAGGCGTCAAGCTACTTCACAGCGACGTCAATCATCCCGATAACATCATCCCGCTTTGTACGAGCTGCCACACTCAATTCGACAAACCAAGGACGCTCGACGAGTACAAGAGACTGACAGAAATAAAGGAAAAGCTGCTCAGTAAGGCCAAACAACGAGCGTTGATCGAGGCGTATCCAATTGAAGACGAAATCCGTCGAATTATCGCCCGTCTTTATGAGGTAACCATTGACGAAATGGCCCTCTCGGACTTAGAGCTACAGGCAAAACGCGTCGACGACAAGTTCGATGCATCACTTCCAATTCCCACACGTCGCAAAATCAAGCACGCAGTCGCAGACTACTACCAGCACATCAGGCAAGAGTTTCTCGAGTTAGAACGGAACGCACCAGCTTCCTCCGCGCTGATTTACTCACAGGTACGTACTTTCTATCTAAAACAGAAGGCGCTTGGTCTTTCGCAGGCAGCAATCTTTAACAACATTGTGGAATGGCTGCGACACGCAACCGAATCGGAACCACTAGAGGCGGCCGAGATCATCGCCGCATTCTTTGTTCAGAATTGCGAGGTATTCGAATGATTGTTCCGAACAAGGCGATTCGGCTCGACGACACCGCACTTGGGCACATCGGGGCAATCCTGAACGAAGGTCCAAATGCGGTCGACATGGTCGCGTTATTTCATCGTGTCGAAAATGCCTTTGACGGCATCGACCAGTTTCTACTGACGCTCGACACGCTCTTCGTGCTGGGTCGTATTGACGTGGACTTTTCAACGAGGATCGTGACATATGTTGACTGAGATCCGATGTGATGTTTTCCGAACCAGAACGGTCTCGTTCAGGTCCAGTTTGAATGTTGTTCTTGGCGACGAAAACGCTACTAACTCGATTGGAAAGTCAACGCTACTGATGGTCGTGGATTTTGTCTTCGGAGGCAACTCGCTGCTGTCCCACAATACGGATTTGATAACGGAGTTGGGGCATCACGATTATTTTTTCACCTTCCATTTCGACGATACCGAGCATCGCTTTCGTCGAGGTACCCATGAACCAGCGGTAGTCTACGTATGCGATGAGCAATATCAGCCATCACGCGCAATTGGCATTGAAGAATTCACTGCCTTCCTGAGACACGCATATCGCCTAACCGACCCGGACCTCAGCTTTCGCGCTTTAGTCGGCCTCTACCTTCGGGTATGGGGCAAAGAGAATCTCTCTGTAGATCGCCCACTGCATACCACTCAGGTTCAAGCCGGCCGCGACTGTGTTGATAACTTATTGAAGGCATTTGGCCGGTTTGACACCATTCGTAAGCTTTCAGCGCAGCTCGCTGTCGTTGAGGCTGAGGGAAAGGCGCTCACCGCGGCAACGCGGCACGGCATTGTCGATCGAATTGGCAAAAAGGAGTACACGAAGAACCAGGAAAGCATAGCTGCGATAGCGCGAGAGCTAATCGACATTCGTTCGAACCTCGCTAGGTATGCGACCAACCTCTCAGAGTTGGTAAGTCGTGAGGTCCTAGAGTTAAAGGTAGAGAAAGATCGCTTGATAGTGCTTCGCTTGGAAATTGAGGCGCGTCTTAACCGAGTCCGAAAGAACCTGACCGATAGATCTCGGGTACGGAGCGCCAGCTTTGCGGAGCTTGTGCGGTTCGTACCTGTTGTCGACCAGGAACGATTAACTCGTGTAGAGGAGTTTCACACTGGAGTCGCGAAAGTTTTGCACTCCGAGCTTCGGGAGTCCGAACGCGACCTTCAAGAACAGCTCGAAAGAATCGAGTCCGCAATCGATGAAATTAATGGACAAATGGCGGCTACTCTTAACAAGGTAGAAGAGCCTGGAGTCCTAGTGGATCGCGTCGTCGATCTCGCAACCAGCCTCAAAGAAGTCCGCGAGACAAACAATCGTTTCGAGGATGAGAGCAGGCTACGATCGTCGATTAAGGAGTTCAAAATTCTGCTTTCGCAGGAGAAGGAGCAAGTAGTTCGCTTTGTGGAAAAGGTTGTGAATGACGGAATGCAGCGTGTGGTGTCCACTGTTTTCGGCGCAGAAAGGAAAAGCCCTCGACTCGCTTTGCGCGAAAGCGGATATACGTTCGAAGTCTTTGAGGATACAGGCACGGGCACAGCGTACACCAGCCTAATCGTTCTTGATCTAACCGTCTTTTTGGCGACCGAGTTGCCCGTTGTTGCGCACGACTCACTTCTCTTCAAGAACATCGAAAACGACTCGGTTGCTGGACTCATGCAGGTCTATCTGACCACAGACAAGCAGTCTTTTGTCGCAATCGACGAGATCGCAAAGTATGGTGCGGAGACTGCTTCCCTACTGCGGGAGCGAAGCGCGATTCAACTCGACGATCAGCACGTGCTGTATGTGAAAGATTGGCGCACTTGAGGTCAGATTCCCATCATGAATCAACCACAGACAGAACGCCTGGGAGTTGCCGCTCTTGAGTATTATTTTGCCGAGCACGGCTGGCTCTTCCGAGAGCAAACCACCCACGACTACGGAATCGACGCGCACGTCGAGATCGTCACCGGTCATCGACCCACAGGAAAATTGATTGCGATTCAGATCAAAACGGGTACGAGCTTCTTTGCCGAAGAATCCAACAACGACTTCATTTTCAGAACCGACGATTCACACATCGCCTACTGGGTTGGGCACTCAATGCCGGTGGTGGTTGTCTTATTTAATCCAGAGACCAAGCAAGCCTATTGGCAGCATGTGTCGCGAGAGACTGTCGAGTCCACTGGAAAGGGTTGGAAGCTCTCCATCCCGAAGGTCAGTATGTTCGACCAAAACAAGCATTGCTTGGAAGCCTTCGCTCAGCTAACGCAGCCAGAGCCCTATGTAAGGCGCCTAAATCGTCTGCGTATTGATCGCCGCTGGATGGATCTCATCGTGGATGGGTACGAAGTTCGCGTTCAGTTTGATGATTGGATAAACAAATCCCTACCGCGCTATCAGATCACGATCTTCACTGAAAATGAAAAAGAAACTTGGCCGACCCTATATGCGCCAAGTATCAGTATCGAGGAAATGTTGGGTCATTTCTTTCCTTGGGCCGACGTCGCTATAGATTGGGACGCGTGTGACGAGTACGAGGCAGATAGATATCAGCATTCCGAGCCGGAAGAATTGATACCCATTTCCGAGAATGGCGAAACGGCTACTTACTGCCTGCTTCTATCACTTAACGAGTTGGGGCAGAGCTTTCTTGCAATAGACGACTATCTGGCAGACCCGCTTGCCCCCGAGAAGATCGGCTTCACTTTAGAGTAGTCCTCCGTCACTGGGTCAACAGGACTATCTGTGCGCCACCTTGCTAACCCTCTCGTTCCAGGCGACCGTCGGCAAGCTGCGCTTGTTGGCTCCCTCCACCCTTCGGACTTCGGTGGCCCCTGAACGCAATTCGTTGAAACCTTAGAAAACCCCCTCGATAATTTATGGAATGCCATGCAAAGAATCGGATTCGTTAAAACGGCATTTAAGGGCAGATATCCAGTCGGGGAAAGGTCAACTGGCCCTTGTAATGATGTCCAATCGACCCCTCAGGGGTTCTTCTACAGCCTTGTTAGAGCTCGTCCCCATTTGCGAGGAGATCTTACTCATGCAGCCACTATTCGTTCGGGATAATCTACGATGTGTCATTGTTGCTCTCCTCATGGCGTTGTCGACGTCCGCCAGTGCAGACGTCGATGATGAATTCCGCAAATGGTCGTATCGGATCAGGGGTTGGCCCTATACCGCTGAGCTGACACACATATCCAAAGACCTGATATCCAATTGGCTTGCTGCGGAGAAATCATCCGACGCGCGCGAACGGATCATCACGCTACGGGAAACAATTAAGAAACATGGGTACTTCGTGTACTTCATTCACTTCAAGGGTCACGACAACGGCAACAAAGTAACTTGGTCAATGTCTCTCGCTTCCCGCACCGCATACTTGCAGATTACAGAGCCGGCTCCAAAGAAGTACTACCCTGTGGCCTATTCTGGAAATCTCGACAGTCCCATGACTGGGTACAACGACTATTATGGGGTTCTTGTCTTCAAGACGCCGGCTGATGAGTTTTCCTTTCAGTCCGTCACCATTGACGTGACACGGGGGGCGTGGCGCGAAAGGTGCCCCAACCACAGCCCTGAACCGTGTTCCTCAGAAACAAAGTCTTTGCCATTCGCTTTCCATCCCAACGGCGTGCCAAGTGATAACCAAGGTTCCTCGCTAAGCGTAGCTGATATCGTGGGCGTGCTGCGGTTGGTGCTGCCAATCCTCCGCGCCCTTCCAGCAAGGTCATGACAATGTCGTCTTATGATTTACTGGGGCGTCTAACCTTTCGTTCCAGGGAACCGCCGCAAGCTGCGCTTGCGGGTTCGCTTCGGAACTCGCCCTCCATCGGCCTTGGGCTTAAACATTCATAAACGGCCGCTTCCCACGAGGGGCAACTCCCGCTTTGGGTCGGATGCTGCCGTTCGACTGAAATAGCGTGACAGTCGGCTTTGGCCGAACTTCGGCCTCCTAGTATCGGGCAGTTCATCGGCCTGAACGGACGCTGGCGACATGTTCCTTGAGCGACGGCAGTGGAATGCATTGCCGCCGGTGAGCCGCGTCGGGCAAGAATCGTGTGGGGCGAATATTCCGAGGGGCTGCTTACCCGAAGTCCCACTCACTCTTTCGACGGTCGCATTGATGTTGGGCCACCGGTATGACGCAATGGGTTGTTCAGCGATAATGCGAGACTAATAGTCAGATTGCTTGTTTCAGGGAGGTGGCCTTGTCAAACTTTTCGGTGCTGAGCCAACACGACGAGCAATTGCTTCGTCTGGGTATGCTCGCCGAAAAGTATTTCGCTGATGATCCAAACACCTGTCTATTAAAACTTCGGCAGTTGGCCGAAACGCTGGCGCAAATGCTGGCTGCGCGTACCGGCCTCTATGTCGCACCGGAAGAAGGTCAGTTTGATCTCTTGCGGCGCCTGCAGGACGGTGGAGTCCTACCGCGAGAAGTATTTCAGATGTTCGGCGAGATTCGCCGTGCGGGTAACGCAGCCAGCCACGCCCTAACTGGCGATCATCGAACTGCGCTGACCGCGCTTAAGCTTGCTTGGCAACTGGGGCTTTGGTTTCATCGTACTTTCAAGGATCCGAACTTCAAGTCTGGTCCCTTTGTTCCGCCAAGCGCTCCTGCGGACGAGACGAGTGAACTGCGTGCTGAATTGGCAAGCCTGAGTCAGGAGCTTGCGGACTACCAAGCATCCCATGCGCAGGTGTCAGAAAAATTGGGTGCCGTCGAAGCCTACCTGCGCGAAGCCAAGGATGATCAGGCTTTCTGGGAAAGCTTGGCTGCTGAAACTGAGCAGGCCAAGGTGGCTCTTGAAAAACGGCTGCTTGAAGTTCAGAGCGTTGCCTTTGCTCAACCTAAGGATGCCTTCCTCAAGCTAATCACGGCAGCTAATTCGGCCGCCGGCGAAGTGCGCCTAGATGAGGCCGATACCCGAAAACTGATTGATGAACAGCTTCGCCAAGCGGGTTGGGAAGCCGACTCAGGTTCCCTCAAGTTCAGCAAGGGCACCCGTCCGGAGAGAAACCGCAATCGTGCCATTGCTGAATGGCCTACAGAAAGCGGCCCGGCCGACTATGTACTGTTTGTCGGCCTGAGCCCGGTCGCAGTGGTCGAGGCAAAGCGTAAGAATATCGATGTCTCCGGTTCCCTTCAGCAAGCCAAACGCTATAGCCGCACGTTTACTGCGAGTGGAGAAACCGTGCTGCCAGCAGAGAATTGGGGTACTGACGCGGCCTATCGCATCCCCTTCGCCTTTTCGTCCAACGGCCGCCCATTCTTGCGCCAACTCAAGACCAAGAGCGGCATCTGGTTTTGTGACCTGCGCCGTGCAGACGACCTGGGACACCCGCTAGACGGGTGGTACACGCCTGAGGGGCTTGTAGCACTTATCAAGCGTGACGAAGCTCGCGCCCATGAGCAACTAGCCAAAACGCCATTCAACTACGGGTTTCCTTTGCGTCCCTACCAGAAGGACGCCATCGTCGCGACTGAACGGGCTATCGAGTCCGGTCAGCGTGAAATGCTGCTGGCTATGGCCACCGGTACGGGCAAGACCAAGACCTGTGTTGCCTTGATTTATCGACTGCTCAAGGCACAGCGCTTCCGCCGCATCCTTTTCCTGGTGGACCGCTCGGCCTTGGGCGAGCAGGCGGCCAATGCCTTCAAGGACACGCGGATGGAGAATCTCCAGTCCTTCGCTGACACCTTCGGCATCAAGGAACTGGAAGAACAATCGCCGGATACGGATACCGCCGTACATATTGCTACTGTGCAAGGCATGGTTCAGCGCTTGCTGTTGGCTGGCGAAAACGCCACGCCGCCCGCAGTGGATCAGTATGACTGCATCGTTGTCGATGAATGTCATCGCGGTTATCTGCTCGACCGGGAGCTTTCAGACACCGAGATGGTCTTCCGTAGCTACGAGGACTACATTTCCAAGTATCGCCGCGTGCTGGATTACTTCGACGCCTGCAAGATCGGCCTAACCGCAACCCCAGCGCTACACACGACGCAAATCTTTGGCATCCCTATCTACACCTACAGTTACCGTGAGGCAGTTATTGACGGGTTCTTGGTTGATTACGAGCCCCCGATACAGATCAAGACCGAGTTATCCAATAGCGGCATTGCTTGGAAAAAGGGTGAAGAGGTTAAGGTCTACAACGCGCGCAAAAATGAAATCGAACTCTTCAATGCTCCAGACGAAATCAAACTGGACGTCGAAGATTTCAATCGCAAGGTCATCACCGAGCCATTTAATCGTGTGGTCTGCGAATATCTAGCCCAAGAGCTTGACCCTGCCGCGCGCAGAAAAACTCTAATCTTCTGTGCTACAGATTCGCATGCCGACATGGTCGTAGACCTGCTGAAGAAAGCCTTTGCGAAGCAGTACGGCAGTGTCGAAGACGATGCGGTTATCAAGATTACCGGTGCGGCGGACAAGCCATTACAACTGATTCGCCGCTACAAGAACGAACAGCAGCCTAGCGTTGCGGTCACCGTCGATCTACTAACCACCGGAATTGACGTACCTGAAATTTGCAACCTCGTTTTCCTGCGCCGGGTGAACAGTCGCATCCTGTTCGACCAGATGCTTGGCCGTGCGACCCGTTTGTGCGATGAACTCGAAAAAGAGACTTTCCGGGTGTTCGATGCAGTGAGGATTTTCGAGGCCTTAGGGGACATGACGGCTATGCAGCCTGTCGTCGTCAACCCGAAGCTCAGCTTCGCCCAGTTGGCGCAAGAATTTTCTACCGTCACTGACGATGAGTCTCGCCGAGTTGTGCGTGACCAGTTTCTCGCCAAGTTGCAGGGCAAGAAGCGCCACATGGGCGAAAGGTCGGTCCGCGACTTCGAAACCAAGGCTGGCATGATGCCGGACGCGTTCATCAAGAAGCTTAAGGCCATGCCTCTCCAAGAAGTGGCCGCCTGGTTCACCCAAAATCCCGATCTCGGCGAAATACTGGATCGCAAAGGTGAAGGCGCTACTCAGCCCATATTTGTATCGGACCATGAGGATAAATTCCATAGCGCGGAGCATGGCTATGGACATGCCAAAAAGCCGGCGGACTACCTCCAGGAATTCACCGCATTCATCAAGAATCACAGCAATGACATTCCCGCTCTGGTAACTGTACTCACGCGTCCACGCGAGCTCACGCGTAAGCAGCTACGCGAATTGGCCTTGGAGCTGGACAAGGCAGGGTTTTCGGAAAGCAATCTGGAAACGGCGTGGCGCGAGATGACCAATCAGGACATTGCAGCACGGATCGTCGGCTTTGTTCGCCAGGCCGCCATTGGCGATGCTCTGGTACCCTACAGCGAGCGCGTCGATCACGCCTTGAAGAAACTCCTGGCCAGCAAATCCTGGACCGCCCCGCAACGAGATTGGCTTAAGCGAATCGCAGCGCAAACCAAAGCCAACCTGCTGGTTGATCTGGAAGCGCTCGATGATCCCGACTTGGTGTTCCGGCGCGAAGGCGGCGGCTTCAGCCGGCTCGACAAGATATTCAACGGCGAACTCCAGCAGGTGCTGGAAGCCTTCAACGACTCGCTTTGGCTGCCTGCAGCCTAAGCACACAGGAATAGAAAACCCGCATGAGTAAAACCACTTCCGACATCGTCGCCAAGCTCTGGAATCTCTGCAACATCCTCAAGGACGATGGTGTGACCTACCACCAGTACGTCACCGAGCTGACCTACCTGTTGTTCCTCAAGATGGCAAGGGAAACCGGCACCGAAGACCAGCTACCGGCAGAACACCGCTGGGCCGACCTCGAAGCTCGTGCCGCGCCCGATCGGCTGGAGTTCTACAAGATCCTGTTGATCCACCTCGGCAGCCACGGCTCGCCCTTGGTACAGGAAATCTTCGCCAACGCCAGTAGCTTCATCAAGAAGCCAGCCACGCTGTCCACGCTGGTGGCCGAAATCGACAAGATCGACTGGTACAGCGTGCACCGCGAAGACCTCGGCGATCTCTACGAGGGGCTACTGGAAAAGAACGCCAACGAAAAGAAATCCGGCGCCGGCCAGTACTTCACGCCCCGCGTACTCATCGACAGCATGGTGACGGTAATGAAACCGACGCTGGCCGACGTGATCCAGGATCCCGCCGCCGGCACTGGCGGCTTCCTCATAGCCGCCAACCACTACCTGCGTACCCACCACGAATTTGATGGACTTACCGAGGCCCAACAGCGCAAATACCGAAATGGCACCTTCTACGGCATGGAGCATGTGCAGGACACACACCGCCTGGCATTGATGAACCTGATGCTGCATGGCATCGATGGCGGTATCCGCTATGGCGACACCTTGAGTCCCGAAGGCGAGGCGCTGCCGAAGGCAACGCTGATCCTCACCAATCCACCCTTCGGCACCAAAAAGGGCGGCGGCCTGCCGAGTCGCGACGACTTCACCTACCCGACCAGCAACAAGCAGTTCGCCTTCCTCCAGCATATTTACCGAGGCTTGAAACCGGGCGGCCGCGCGGCAGTGGTGCTTCCTGACAACGTGCTGTTCGAGAGCAACGTCGGCGCCGACATCCGCCGCGACTTGATGGACAAGTGCAATCTGCACACCATCCTTCGCCTGCCTACCGGCATCTTCTATGCCCAGGGCGTCAAGACCAATGTGCTGTTTTTCACCCGTGGCGAGAAGGACAAGGGCAACACCAAAGCAGTTTGGTTCTACGACCTGCGCGCCAACATGCCGCAGTTCGGCAAGCGCACCCAGCTCACCCGCGAGCACTTCGCTGAATTCGAGGCCGGCTATGGCAATAACCCCCTGGGTGGTGCGCACCGGCAAGAAACCGGCGAGCAAGGCCGCTTCCGCAAGTTCACTCGCGAGCAGATCGCCGAACGCGGCGATAGCCTCGACATCGCCTGGCTCAGGGACGATGACGACACTAACGCCGCCGTCCTGCCAGAGCCGACTTTTCTGGCGCGTGAGGCGATGGGGGAACTGGAAGGTGCTTTGGAAGAATTGCGGGGAATATTGGAAGAGTTGGGCGAGGAAGCCGAGGAGGTTGAGGCGTGAGCGATTTGCCTCAGACCTGGACAAATTGTCGACTTGGCGATGTCGTTGATTACGGCTCAACTCGAAAATGCGAGCCTGTCGATATTCCCGGGGACTCCTGGGTACTTGAACTTGAAGATATCGAGAAGGGTACGTCGCGCTTACTGGACCGGCAAACTTTTGCGCAACGCCAATCCAAAAGCACGAAGAATTGCTTCGATGCTGGCGACGTTCTTTATGGCAAGTTGCGACCTTACCTCAACAAGGTATTAATCGCTGATCAACCCGGCTATTGCACTACCGAGATTGTGCCTCTAAAAGCGGGGACGCATCTGGATGCTCGCTATCTTTTCTACTGGCTCAAGCATCCGACATTCTTGGCCTATGTTGAGGCTGAAAGCCACGGTCTGAACATGCCACGCCTGGGGACTGATACCGGCAGAGCAGCGCCGTTCGTATTTGCTCCTCGGTCAGAACAAGCCCGCATCGCCGACAAACTCGACGCCGTGCTAATGCGGGTCGATACCTGCCGCAACCGCCTCGTCCGCGTTCCCGCTATTCTCAAACGCTTCCGCCAATCTGTTCTTGCCGCTGCTACGTCCGGCAGACTGACTGAGGATTGGCGTGATCAGTTTCCTGATCGTATAGATGCAACGAATATTGCAGAGAAAATTCATGCGTCTCACGAGGCTGCTGGCGGACATAAGATGGGAAACGCCGCCGCACCCACGGAAGACGTGCATGATCTGTCCATCGATATGTTCCCCAGCGGATGGGGACTTGTAACGTTGAGGGACATCGTTCTTCCGGACCGGCCAATTACCTATGGAATTCTGAAACCAGGCCCGGAACTCGACGATGGGGTCCCCTATATACGTGTTGCAGATTTTCCAGGGGACAAGCTGAACCCGGCTACGGTTCGGAAGACATCACGGGAGATAAATGAGGAATTCAAACGTTCGCGTCTCCGGTCAGGTGATCTCCTGCTTTCTATTCGCGGCACTGTCGGGCGCATAGTGATTATTCCTGACGAGCTCGAAGGTGCGAATATCACGCAGGACTCTGCACGGCTATCGGTTCAACCCGTAGTAAATCGTGATTACGTGCTCTGGTATCTGCGATCAGAAATGGCTCAACAACGGATGAAGGGTTCAACGAAGGGGGTTGCCGTACGCGGAATCAACATTGGCGATGTGCGGGCTTTGCAATTGCCATTACCTTCTCGCGAAGAGCAAAACGAAATCGTCCGTCGCATCGAAAAGCTTTTTGCCTTCGCCGACCGCCTCGAAGCCCGCAACACTGCTGCCCATGCTCAAGTCGATAAGCTGACGCCGTCGCTGCTGGCGAAAGCCTTTCGCGGCGAGATGGTGCCGCAAGATACTAATGACGAACCCGCAAGTGTGCTGCTGGACCGCATCCATGCTGCCCGTTCCAAGGCCTCCACCGAACCGAAACTACGCGCTCGACGCGCAGGACTTTCTAATATTGAGGCGCCTATGCTCACGACAGACAAGAATGCTCCCGACTATCTCACCGCAATCTTGCGTCGCAGCAGCGGCCATACACTCGATGCCAAGGCACTTTGGCGGGAATCTCAGCTTTCAATTCCGGATTTTTACGAAAAATTGAAGGCAGAAGCAGATCGTGGATTGCTACAAGAGATAAAAAAGGAAGCCCGAAGTTTCTTGGAGGCCGTATGAGAATCCTTCGGCTAAGACTTCCCGATTTTCGAAATCTCAAGGATTTCGAAATTGGTTTCGACGCGGATGTGCCAACTACGGTGGTCATGGGCCGGAATGGCTCCGGAAAATCCAATCTAATTGAGGCTCTTGTCGAGATCTTCCGCGATCTGGCAGACGGTAAGGTCGGCGCCTTTCCATATCAGATCCTTTATTCCTGCCATGGACACTATGTCCAACTTCTTAACGAAATCGGCGATAAGAAGCGTCAATACTTTGGAGTTGATGGCGTATGGATGAGTCGCAACGATTTCGAAGCATCGTTGGATAACTTTCTGCCCAAGCATATATTTGCCTATTATTCAGGTTGGAATCGCAGGCTTGAAGCTGGTTTCGATGAGCCTACGAGGAGCCTTTACCAGGATTGGCTGAGAAATGAGGATCGACAAATCCCTCTTCGCCGGCTGTTTTATTGCCGGAAGGAATACAGTCAATTAGTCCTGCTGGCCTTCTTTCTAACGGCGAGTGATTCCTCGCGCCGAATCCTTAAGGATTACCTGGGCATTGAGTCCTTTGAGTCGGCTCTCTTTACTCTAAAGACGCCTTGGTGGAGAGGCAGTGGAAAGCCCACTGCAGTGCAGCTTGCCGATGGCGATCCACGCTTCTGGTACGCCAGGGGTGCCTTCAAGCACTTCTTGAATGACCTATGGGGACAATCCTTCGCACCGATTCTCAACGAAGAGACTTTGGAGCGCGATATTCGGGGCCGCAGGGAATCTACAGAGCGACTCTACTTGTTCATTAAAGATTTGAAAGCTCTTAAAGGTTTGGCTAGGAAAAACAGTCCAAAAGAGTTCTTTGGTCTGCTTGAGAGTTTGTTTCTCTGCGACTTGATCGATGAAGTACAGGTGACAGTCCGTCACCAGAGCGCTGGCCGCATACGGTTTGACCAGTTGAGCGAAGGTGAGCAACAGCTTCTGACGGTCCTCGGACTAATGATTTTTACTCGTCAAGATGAATCCTTGTTTCTTCTTGACGAGCCAGATACCCATCTCAACCCCTCTTGGATCTACGAATACTATGGATTGTTGGAAGAGAATTTTCCTAAGAGGGATAGCCAACTTGTTATCGCCACACACAATCCGTTGATGATTGGCAGCCTGCACAAGAATCAGGTGCGGGTCCTTTCGCGAAGTGATGATCATGTGGCTGCGATAGAGCCAGACTACGACCCGATAGGGATTGGTGTTGAGGGCCTGCTCAAATCTGAGCTGTATGGCCTGCGCTCCACGCTCGCACCAGTGCTACTGGAAAAGCTAGATCGGCATTACCTGCTGCTTGGCAAGATCGATAGGTCGTCCGAGGAGCAGTCGGAGCTTATGGCGCTTGCCAATGAGCTCAATGAGTTGGGCGTAAGCCGAACTCATCCAAATCCCTATTTTGAGAAGTTTGCGAATGCAATGGCCCGTCGACGCCCGGTCACGGAGACATCGCTTACCAAGGATGAGATAGACGCGCAAACACGACTAGCAGACGAGGTTGTGGCGGACATATTGATGGAGGAGTCTAAGGTCTCAGCCGGAGATTCTCGATGAGACACATATCTCTAAACGAAAGCCAGCCAGATGCACTCTGGGTTAAAAGAGCGAATAACCTTCTTGCTCAAATGAGGGCGGCACCAGATGCTGCTGCGCGCAAAGTCATCATCGACGCCAACGCTGCAACTTGGGGAGCATTGAAGCCTTGGTTGCTAAAGTTGTCGCATGATAAATGCTGGTTTTCAGAGGCGAAGGACTGCTTTAGCCATTGGGATGTGGAGCATTATCGGCCGAAGAAATCTGCCAAAGATATCGACGGCACAGAGACCGATGGATATTGGTGGCTGGCATTCGATTGGAAGAATTTGCGCATCTGCGGCAATGCAGGTAACCGAAAGAAGGGAACGTTTTTCCCCTTGCGTAACGGATGTCAAAGAGCAACTGACCCTACATCTGATCTTCGGTTGGAAGACCCACAATTGCTTGATCCCGTCGACGATGACGATCCCAACCTACTTTCTTTCAATGTGGAGGGGCGGGCTATCCCTGTACCAGGCATCAATGTGGGATGGGATAAGGAGCGCGTTGAGTATTCGATTGAACGGTTTAACCTGGACTTCCCACCTCTGATGGACAAAAGGAAAACTGTCTGGAACGAATGTTGGCAACGAATTTGCACTTATAGGCACGAACTGAAGCTGCTATGCGACAGCGGGGGGCAAAATCCCATTGCACGATCTCAAGTCAAAGAGTCAGCCAAGGCGATCCGGGAGATGATGCGCCCTGAGAAGGAGCTATCTTCAGTAGTTAGGGCTTGTATTTTGAGTACTGGGGATTCTCGCGTGATGAACCTCCTACAGAGCTATTGAGGATGTAATTAATCACACGAGCATTATGGTGCGACTATGAGCGACATCAAACTCTTCCAACTCAAGAACGGTAAAGCCACCGAGCTGCAAGGCGATGCCTCTGATCTTGAGAAGCCTCTGCAAACCTTAATCGAAGCCAACCTCGATCCTTTGCTCGGCATCCGCTTTCTCGCTACTGAGTACTCGACCGGCAAGACCCACGCCGGGCGCATCGACTCCCTTGGGCTCGATGAGAACGACTGCCCGGTGATCTTCGAATACAAGCGCTCGATGGGCGAAAACGTTATCAACCAGGGACTGTTCTATCTGGACTGGCTGATGGATCACCGGGGTGATTTTGAGCGTTTGGTGACAAAACAGTTGGGCCATAAAGCGGCTGACCAAATCGACTGGAGTGCTCCGCGGCTGGTGTGCATCGCAGCGGACTTCACTAAGTACGATGGCCACGCCGTGCAGCAGATCAATCGCAATATTGAGCTGATCCGCTATCGGCTATTTGGCGATGATCTCTTGTTGCTAGAGCTGGTGAACGCCACCAGTGTCGGTAACGGTGGGAGTACGGCAGCGAAAGGCACCAAACTGGCCAAGGTCGCCAAGGCCAAGGAAAAGCTTGGCACTGATAAGACCTACGCGGAATGGCTGGAGTCCATTTCGGATCCGTTGAGAGAGTTGCTGGCTTCGCTTGAGGACTATATCGGCTCTCTTGGAGATGACGTACAGAAAAAGGAACTAAAGCTTTACGTCGCGTTCAAGCGCCTGAAAAACTTCGCCACGATTGTCCTGCAGAAGAATCGTCTGATGCTTTATCTGCACCTGCAGCCAACAATGCTTAGCACGCTGCCGTCTGGTGCGCGTGATGTCAGCAAGAGCGGGCATTGGGGTACGGGCGATCTGGAACTGCCAATAGCGAATGCAGGCGATCTGGATCTTGTCAAACCGTTCATCCGCATGGCGTATGAGGGGCGGGGCAGCATCGAGTCAAAGGCTACGATCTAAATTCCTTGAGCGTCAGAAAAGGTATCGCCAATGGCAATCAGAATCAAGCGTACAGCTCTAACTCCGCCAGATGCTATTCGCGTCGGGGCAGTAACTACGTTTTTGCATGCCTTGGAGAAGTTTGACCGACCGAGCGACACTTTGTTTTTCTATCGAGGCCACGAGAGTTTCACATATTCGCTCATCCCCAGGATTTACCGGAATACTGGATGGATAGACAACGAAGACGTAATGTTTAAGGAGCTCATTCTTCGTTGTCCAAATGACTTTTCTTCACTGGCGTCTACGTTCCAATCGCTAGTGAAAATGCAGCACTATGGGCTCCCGACTCGACTTCTTGACCTTACTGCCAACCCTCTGATCGCGCTGTATTTCGCTTGCGCTCCAGCCGATCCGCCGAATCAGAGTGGGGAGGTCATTGTATTTGGTGTGCCAACGAACGAAGTCAGATACTACGACAGCGATGCCGTAAGCGTTGTCGCGAACATCGCGCGCCGCCCATCCAATTTCGTGGTCCCACCGGCGCACCTCAGCAAAAATGATTTCAACGAAACCACTGAAATCAAGTATCTCCTCCATGAGATTAAGCAGGAAAAGCCTTACTTCGAACCACAGATTCAGCGTGAGCATCTTCAATCAGTTATCTGTGTAAAGCCGAAGATGGAAAACCCCAGGATCATTCGCCAAGACGGGGCCTTTCTTCTCTTTGGTGTTGATGGCGTTAAGACATCAAGCGTTGACGTGCCACAAAAGTACATCGCCAGTACCGGAACGAAACGGATCATTGTCATAGGCTCCGACAAGCCAAACATACTTCGGCAACTTGAAGCTCTCGGGATTTCAAAGAGCACTGTTTACCCGGAAATTGATCGCGTAGCTGAGTTCCTGACCAGCCACTATGCAGCGCCAGTTGTCACTTGATCCAGCCAGCTACCGAAATATTATCGATTGAATTGTCAGGCTCTCATGTCAGACCAAATCGCGATAGACAGGGAACGCTCAGACTATGTGGCTCGCGGGTTTTGATCCAGGCGGAGTAGATCAATTCGGCTGGTGCGTTGCCGAGGCAACACCGGTACATCCTTTGACGCTCCATATGACGGGCATTGCGTCAAACGCAGCGGAGGCCGTTGATTGCGTCCTGAAAGTCGTCCCATCGCAAGCTACGCTGACCGCTGCCGGCATTGATAGTCCGTTGTTCTGGTCGATCGATGGAGATCGAAACGCTGATCGTGTCGTCAGGGACAGAATAAAGGAACTTGGGGCGTCGGCGCCTAGTGGTACGGTGCAGCATGTGAATTCGCTTCGTGGCGCCTGCCTCGCGCAAGGCCTGATAGCGGCCAAGCTTCTCCAAGCGGCGGTTCCGTCAATATGCGTGACGGAGGCGCATCCGAAAGCCTTGCTTTGGTTCCTTGGGATTGCAACCAGGCAAAAGCCGGTCAAGTCCATCACTATGCGAGACCTATCGGAGTTCTTTTTGTCTCTGCCTGGGGACTACACCGAGCATGAGCGAGATGCGGCTTTGGCCTCATTGGGGGCTTGGGCGATGATGGGAAAAGCATCTGGCTGGGAAGACCTCTTCGAGCTTGAGAACCAACCATTTGTGCCTGTCCCACCGGTCGCATACTGGATGCCAAGCATGCCGTCGAATCAGGCGTTTGTGCCATCGGGATCGAATATCCCGAAGCGCCGATCCTCCTAAAAATCGCTTGTCCAGAGATTGCCATGACTGAATATTTCAGCGATAGAGAGCAAGGCCCAAGACCGCGTACCGAGGAGATGATTTCCCCTGCTGCGTGGGGCGGAGTTGTTGCGCTTATTCAATCACTGATTTCTACAGGTGCGTTCGGCGCAAAATTCCCGGAGCTTTGCCCAGATCGGCAAGGGCCAATAGGCACGGACGAAAGCGCTCTTTCGCTAGCGGTTCTTGCCGAATTCCCCGGACTTTCATGGCCGCTTGAAACCACTGAGCGTGTCCAAAATGGTTTCTACTCAGAAGTACAAGCGTTCGCGCCGGACACCCTGTTGGTGCTCGATCTCATCGAGTTCTGTTATCGCTCGGTAGGGAAGCCAATTAACGGTTCGCATCACAAATCTTACGGCCACTACCATCTCACCTTTGACATAGAGGAAGGGGAGGAATCCTTTCGTGCGGACATCAACAGAATATTTTCACGGAACAATCTTGCCTACGAGCTCGATAGTGCCGGCCAGGTTGTCCGGCTAGCCCCCGCAGTACTTAGGGAAAGTCTGTCGTCGGCGGTCCTTCGTACCGGAGATACAGAGCTCGATCGGATGCTTGAGGAAAGCCGTATGAAATTCTTGACGCCTGACCCGGCTATCCGTCGAGAATCATTGGAACGTCTCTGGGACTGTTGGGAGCGGCTGAAGTCGCTTGAAAATCCTGATCCGAACAAAAAGAGACTTTCTGTGGAGTCGTTGCTTGCGAAAGCGTCACAGGAAACGACTTTTCGAGGTGTCTTAAATTCGGAGGCGCAGTCCCTTACCGATATTGGCAATACTTTTCATATACGCCACACCGAAGTATCTCAAACCGCCGTCACAGATTCTGCGCACGTCGACTACTTGTTTCATAGGCTGTACTGCATGATTCAGCTCTTAGTATCAAAGCGCCGTGTCGCTCCATGAGGCCCAAGCCCTGATTATCGGCGCTAAGTTCTCGGTCATACAGCCCCGAAGCACCAAAGCCATCGTTTAGCCTCCTGATCCGATCAACGTCGGCTTACCGCCGCACTGCCAATGCACAGGGCGATAAGGCCCAACGGCGGCTTTGGCCGAGGACTGGACCGACAGATAGTCCTGCCGAGCGGCGGGTTCCGGATCGGTTGGCCGCCGGTCGCACCAGCCTTTTCCGTTGCCGCTACGCCTCTTGACGGTCGGGGCTTGCTCATCAATCGCGCCGAAGTACTCAGCGGTAGCTAAGGCAGCGTGTGCTATGTCCAAACATCACGGAGCATTTTGAGCACCGCGTCACAGCCTGCTTCGGTGCCACACATCTCCAATGGTGTCTTGTTGTTGAAGGCCACCTTCGGCTGGTATAGCCAGCGTACGGCTTGCTTATCGTCTCCGATAACGGCTCCAGCTTCTTGAACGATCCCCTGCCATCGTTGCTTCAGCGGATGAGGTGCCTTTGCATTGTTATCGGGCGGCGGCTCAGATGGCCCGAACAGTGAGCCAGCCAATTTCGGAAGGAACTTGCCGACCTTCGCCAAGGGCTCCAAAGCATCCAGGTAATCAAGATAGTCGACAACACCAGGACAACCGACCTTGAAGTAGGTGACACACGCCCAGAATGGATTGCCTGCCGAATTCACGAGCTTTCGAGTCGGAGATCCGCACAGCGGGCATCTGGGCGAGACTTCCTGAAATCGTTGATTCTTCGGGCGCGGGATGTAGTTTAGAAGTTCGCGCGGAACGGGGCCGACGACAAACCATGATCCATTCTTGGAGTCGTACTTTGCGCCGAACCGTTTCGCGTGTTCCGCGGCATCTGGTGGAACACTCAGAATGGTTATCTCCTCTGCCATCCCTTGTGGTACGACTTTGCAGTTTGGGCAGACATCTCGGCGAAATCGATAACCTGATGCAATCTGAAATAGTCTATTTTGGACTATTCCAATTTCGACTTCAACCTATTGGCGTTCCCAACGTGATACGCCAATGGAAAAATCCATTTATTCGCAGCACTACCGTCTATTCCTTGAATTGCTGCGAGCAACGAGGGAGAGGGCCGGCCTCACTCAAGAGGAAGTCGCCTGTCGGTTACGTACGAGCCAGTCGTTTGTCAGCAAGTGCGAAAGGGGAGAGCGGCGACTTGATATCGTTGAACTGCGATCTTGGTGTGACGCTCTCGGGATTACTTTTCGCGACTTCGTCCGCAGTTTTGACCGTGCAGCAGGTCGACCTTTATGATGCGAATTCAAATTGCCGGCCACCACTAGATCAATCTCACCATCCACAATGCCTTTATCTGATCGGCCGTAACGCCATTGAGGTACCACTCTTACCCCCATGGCTCGTCGCGTGCGTGCGCCTTCAGTAACTCCACTCCTCATGCCCTAGCGGCGTCCTGTTAAGCATCGCTCGATACTCCCGCCACTGCGGGGCATGAGTCCATTCTTGCGGGGTTTCGCCATGCTGGATGTCCGCATCGTGGTGGAAGCCGACCTACAATTTCGCCGAGAATGAAGAACCAATGGCATTGTGCGCTGCATGGTAGGCTATCAATCAAAAGTTCCGGATAGCCTAAACCTTAAAGGCACTTCTGAAAGGCACTACTGGATATTTAGCAATATCCAAAAGGCAAATGCCAAACCCCAAAAGCTACCCCAATGAACCCGACGCGAACCACTTCAATTGACACTCCGAATTTGTCTGTCGATAAAAGCAAGTCGATGCTGGCGCAGCGCCTGCCGGGCCTCTTGCCGCCGATGACGGCGGCGGAAGCGCTGGAGTCCGCTGCCGTGCATTCGCTGGCGGGCAGCTTCAAACTGGC
>Ga0172380_10002843_pt1 | contig 25379 bp, 32 predicted proteins | sample Leawe162metaG_FD_119747 | JGI IMG/M metagenome (GOLD analysis project Ga0172380, IMG submission 119747) | Leachate microbial communities from a municipal landfill in Southern Ontario, Canada - Leachate well 162 metaG | ecosystem: Engineered > Solid waste > Landfill > Unclassified | place...
CATCCCACCAGTGAACGCAGTGCGTGCCGTCCGCGCGCTTCGGGCAGAAACCCTCCTCGACTTGGTCAGCCTGCGACACCAGTGGCTCGGCGGTGAAGTCGCGCACGGCCTCGCGGGCTTGCGCGAAGCGACCCGGCTCGCTCCAAATCCTACAGAGGCCGGAGGGGTGGGGCAGCATGAGGAATTGCCCGCGCGCGACGAATGGCGCCCACGACCGATCGTCAGGTACGTGAGCAGAGAACGCGTCGAACACCTTGCGGCCGAGCAACACGAACTTCGCGGTGAGGCCCTTCTCCACCAGCATGCACGCGGCCGCATCGCGGGCAGCACGAGCGCTCCACTTCGGACGCTGCAGAAGGTTTACCCGCTCGAAGCGCCGCAGGTACTCCTTCACCGTCAGACCGAGGACCAGGCGGCAGAGGCGCCCACCAGCGCTATTCGCCGGCTCGGGGTAGAGCGCATAGCGAGGGTCCCCACCGTAGGGGTTGTTCTCGCCGACCAAGATCACTCGGTTCACGGCTTAACCTCGGCGGCAGAAAGGTGGTGGGGGTGCTCGCACGTGTCGCAGGTCGCGCGGAAGCCGTTGCCTGCGCTGATGACGTCCCCGGTCGGGCGCCCCGAGCATCCGTGACGGGCCTTGTGTTCACCGCTGAGCGGCGCCTTCTCGGTCTCAGTCGTCAAGCTGGGCCTCAGCGAGACGACGGATGAACTCGGCCAGGGTCTCGTCAGCGCGGCGGCCGAAGCGGTGCGACATGCGGTCGGCCTCGACGAACTCGCGGGGCGGCTCGGGCTGCAGCTTCAGCGTCGCGCAGAGATCGCAGAGGGCGTGACCGCAGGCCTTATCGCCGTGCTCGCGGATCGCGCTGGCCAGCGACTCCGGGCCCCACTCTTCGGTTTGGGTATCCATGGAACAGATTCCTAACAAGGAATCTGCAAGTCGCGCAATGGCGCATCGTAAGAATCTGTGAATCTGCCATTGACGGTCGGGGAGCGCGCGTGAGACTTCTGGCGAATGACCCCTCACGAGCCGACGAAGCCGCTCACCTTGGATGAAGCTGCGCAAGCGCTGAACGCAGACCCGGAGAAGCGGTACGCAGGCAAGCGGGACAAGTCGTGGATTCAGTCGCTCGAGAACCGCCAGGTGTTCCCGCGCGCGCTCGCGGTGGAGCAGGTGGGCAGCATCGAAGAGATCGCCCACGCGCTCGCGGGGAAGTTCCGCTTCACCTGCCAGACGCGCGAGCGGTACAGCGTCGCCGAGCACTGCGTCCGCGGCTCGCGCCTTCTGCCCCCAGCGTTCGCCGGTGCGTTCCTCCTGCACGAGCTGAGCGAGGTCTATCTCCCCGACATCGCCGGGCCGCTCAAGGCGTTCGTGAATGTCCACGTCCCGAAGGCCGATGGCGCGGGCACCGACACGATCCCCTGGGCTGAGCTCGAGCGGCGGCACACGAAGGTGATGCTCGAGGCGCTCAAGCTGTCCTCACTCGAGCCGCTGCTCTATTCGCCCGAGGTGAAGCAGCTGGACTGGGCGATGCTCGCCGCTGAGAAGCGCGACCTCTGCGGCCCGGAGCCGGAGACGTGGTCGCTTCCGCATGACCCGCCGCCCGGTCTCCAGATCCTCAGCGTGTGGAGTCCCGAGCACGCCGAGCGGTCCTTCCTCGAGCGCTTCAACGAGCTCTTCAGGTGATCACTTCTTCGACTTCTTGCTCTTCGGGCTCGGGTTCTGGCGGTAGTTCGTGCCGGAGCGGCACTGCTTGCACCAGCTCGCCGCGTGCTCGAGGCCGTTGCGGATCACCGTCCCGAACTCCTTGCCCACGTCCTTCGTCTTGCCGCAGTGCGGGCATTTCTTCTTCATGCCGAAGAACTGGGGACTCGCGTCGCGGGGCCGACGGGTGCCGCGAGTCGCGAGCTCCCGACCGATTTGGCCAGCCAGGCTCGGCGGCGCTTCACCGACCGCCGGGAGATCCATCGGGGCGATCGTCGTTCCGTACTTCGCCAGGTTCTCCCGTGCCTTCCGGATCAGCGCTTCCTCAGCCGCCTTCCGCGCCGCGGTTTCACGGGCGAGCAGCTCGAGCACTTGGGCATCCGTCAGTTCAGCTGGCTTCCTCGTCGGCACCTTTGGTGTCTCCCCTGACCTACGTGTGGACCTCGGCTGTCTCTAACGCTGTCAGGGGAATCTGATTCAAGCAAGCGAATCTGTCACGAAGTTTCACCCAAGTAACTGGATCCATTGGGACCCCCCTGAAGATGTCAGTCGGGGATCCTAAGACGTTCGTCGCGGTCGACAACCGCTGGCTTCGAGACCGTCAGGGATCGAAGAACCTGTCGAGGGGCACGCAATGCAGAACGGTGAAGTGGTCTGGGCAGCTGGGCGGATTGAGGAGCCGAACTTCGGTGGCAAGGACGTGCACGTGCACGCCGAGCCGGGCGACGAGGGCCGGATCGTCGACATCGCGAGCAACGGGCTGATCATGGTCCGGTGGCTGAAAACCGGCACCGCCTGCGATTGCGATCCGGTCGAGGACCTTACGCTGACCGATCCACTCGACCAGGAACGTCCAGCTCCACTGGCACGCGCAAGCCGGGGTTAGCCAGGGCTCGACTCCAGTCGCCCGCGTCGACGTCCACCTGCAGTGGCCCGTTCGGCGTGCTGATCAGAAAGCGCACGAAGCCGTAGGGCGACGAGCTCGCCCCGTCGATCGTGTGCACCTCGACCTCGCGCGTGACCGTCGTGACCTTCAGGTCGCCAGCCGCGCTCATCGGCAGTCCTGGCAGCCGGAGGGCGTGGTGCCGCCGCAGGCCTTGCAGTGCAGATTCAAGACACCGGGAATCTGCGTGTGGGGCGGGAGGGGGTTGGGGTACTTGGCGAGGATCTCCCCTGCCAAGCGGTTCATGTCCTCAACCCAGTTCGGGTCGGCAGCTGCGGGCGGGCGGTCGTCCACCCAGTTGCCCGAGATCATCGAGTCACGAAGCACCACGAGCCCGGAGATCGCCTTCGTGATGTGGCTGAGGCCGCTGGCGGGGTCGATGTCCTGTCCCTCCCAGAAGGCTGCCAGGTGCCTGCTTACCGCGGCGTCGAGGTAGACGGAGGCGCGGACTCCACAGGACCGGTAGTTGTGGCGGCCGTACTTGCAGGCCCCCTCGAGCATCGCGAGACCGAGCTCGGCGAGCACTCGCTGGGGAACGACCGAGAAGCTCGGCACCTTCTTTGAGCCGATCGCATCCTTCGGGTTCGTCGGCTTCGTCGTGGGCTTCGAGTCGTCTTCCGGGATCATCGGAGCCCCCTGAGCCCGCGCGTGGTGAGGTGCCAGCGGTCGCAGACGTGGCACTTGTAGGGGACGCCGGGCATGCCGGCGGCGTAGAGCTTCAGCGCGAAGTGCGTCGCCTGTGGCTTGTTCCGGTAGCGGACCTTCGCCTTGCAGTTCTCTTCCGCGAGCTCGCTCATGCTGCCTTCTTTCCTCTCCGGGAAATTTTCGCGTCGGGCTCCTGGCGCCACGAGCTGTCGAGCCAGATGGGGGCGACGATGCTCTTCCGGCCGCCCGCGCTCGAGTGAATGAGTGCGTACTGCTGAGCCGGCGGCTCCGGCGAGAAGCCGAAGCGCTGCGAGTAGGGCGACGCCCCGATGAGCGAGCCGTTGATCAGGAAGCGCCCGCCGTCGGTCCGCTGATGAAAGTGGCCGAGGCAGGTCAGGTCCGCACGGATCGAGTTGTCCGACCGAGCGATCCACTTGTTGAGCGGGATCGTCACCCCACCAACGCCGCCGCCGAAGCTGATCTGGTCGCCGTGAATGAAGCGCACGCGGTAGGTCGGGAAGATGTCGACGTAGAGGGAGTCGCCGACCGCGATCTTGAACTTCACGCGCGGCTCGTTTTTGAACTCCGCGGCGAGGAAGTAGTAGGCGAACGTCTCGAGCGAGTTCTCTGCGTTCGTCGCGATGCGCGTCTTCTCCGTCATCCGCCCGTGGTTGCCGCCCACGCAGTTGATCTCGAAGGTGAGGTCTGAGTTCTTGAGCCAGTAGTTGATGCCCCCGACGATCAGATCCTTCGCGTAGCGGGCGGCCGGCTGGGGCCCCAGCTGATTGATCTCCATCAGTTCAGGGTGAATCGAGTTGCTGAAGAGGTCCCCGAGCAAGCCAACGCTCACCCGGCGGACCAACGAGTCTCGCGCGCTGAGCTCGACCAGGTGGAGCGAGTTCCTGAAGAAGGCCTCGGAGCGAGAGCGGGCGATCTCGAGGTTGTACTCGTTGAGCCCATGCATCTTCTCGCGGTCCACCTCCTCCTCGACATGCCAGTCGGACGCGAGGATCAGCGGGACCGCCTCGCCCTTCTCGGGCCGCGGGGCGGGTGGGATCGTGATGGGGCTCGAGCCGTGCAGCGGTCGAAGGGCTGCCTCTCGCGCGCGAAGGCGCTCGACCTCCGCAGTGAGGGCCTTGCTCTCAGCCGCCAGGTCGCGCCGCTGGCGCTGCTCGTGGGCCGCTTCGAGGGCGGCCTCAAGTGGCGGGCGGGCAGGCTTCGGGGGTTTGTCCTGACGCGCGGCGGCGCGGCGCGCCTTCGCATCGGCGTTCGTGCAGGGCCCGCAAGGAAGCCCCGGCAAACGCCGGGGGCGCTCTCCGCAGGAGGGGCACAGCGTCTGCGCGGGTCCACGTTTTCCCATGATCAGAACTCCAGACTGAGTGCGCCACCCGCGGCGCCAAACGTGTTGAGCCACAGGCCCAGCGACAGCCCGCCGAAGAGCCGGACGTCGAACTGGGCGCCGAATACCAGCGGCCCGCTCAGCACCAGCCAGGGCTCTCGCAGCGATGCGCCCGCGAGCAGCGAGGCCCGGAACCGGGGGCGCACGGTCACGGTCTTCTCCACGATGCGCTCGCGCTCCACCTCGACGACTTCGACACGCTGCAGCCGCTCGGTGACTCCACCGTTCTCGGCGCTGCCCTCGTGCTCGATCGTCCTGTCGGTGATCGTGGTCCCTGCGTCGGTGATCGTCGTGGTGACGTCGCGCCAGCGGGTCACCTTCACCTCGCGCGCAAACGTCATGCCGCGCGTGATGTCCTCGGCCTTGAGGTCGAGGGTCTGCCAGCGCTCAACCTCGCGGGTCTCGACCTGCGCGGGGGCGAGGAAGCGACCAGCGGCGAGACCGACGCCGAAGGCGACCAGCGCCGCGAGCACGATCGTAAAGGACCGCTTGAGGTTCGTGCGTTGCTCGGGGGTCATCGACTCCACTCCCCCAACGGCACCTTCTGGCCCGCGAGCGCGTGCGTGCAGTCGTTCAGGAACTCAACCACTCCGTCACGCACGTAGCTGTGACAGCGGTAGCAGCCGAACGGCAGATTCTCCTCCGGGTTTTCTTTGGCGTAGGTGCACCAGCACGAAAGCTCCTCGCCCGCTTTCCTCGTGACGTAGTGACCGCTCGTCACCAGCATCGACGGCGTGAAAGTCGGCTTCTCGGTGTCGCCGTTCCACGTCCACTTCTGGCCGGGACCGCCGACGATGGCGGCGTGCACGTCGCCACACGGGCAGCGGTAAAAGAGCTGATCGCCGATGCGGTTGACCTTCACGACGGCACCTGAAGGAACAGCGCGCGCTCAGCGGCGCGGCGCTTCACCAGGCCGGGGAGGACCTTGCCCCCGCCGCGCACCCAACGACTGAACTGTTCGGCAGCGGCTGAGAGGTGCCCCGCCTTGAACTCGCGCAGGAACGCCGAGCCCTCGAAGGCCTTGAGCCCGATGTTGTAGGCCAGCGAGACCATCGCCGAGAACTGATTGGTGTTCGCCCCAGGCGCGAGCTTCGACACGCCGAGCTCGAAGCGGTCGAGGTCCACTTCGAGGATCGCTTCCGCCTGATGCTGCGTGATGACGTGGTGTGCCTCGACGTCCCCCGTGTGGCCGTAGCCGATCGTCAGCTTGCCCGCCGGGCAGAGGTACGCCTTGAGCCGCAGGCCCTCTGCGTCCATGACGATCTTCCGGCCAGCGAGGTTCGTCTTCATCGCTTCGCGACCTTGACCAGGTGGACCTTGGGGGCGCGCTTGCGCAGGCGCTCGAGCACAGTGCTCGCCATGTCGGCGAGCTCGCCGCAGGCTGACTGCGTCGCGGCGCGTGCGCGATCGCGGTCTGCAGCCGCTTCGGCGAGCGCGGCCTTCACGGGGTCGGCCTTCTTCGGGTCCGGGATCATCAGGTCACTCCTTGTCCGTGAGTCGGATCATTTCGACGAGCTGCCCGCTCAGCGGAACGATCTGCAGCATGAGGTTGCGCTGCGCCTCGGCGTCGGCTCGCATCTGCGCGAGCAGCTGTACGTTGAGCGCGTCCTTCTCGGTGTCCTTCGACTTCTGAAGGGCAGCGAGTTCCGCGTCATGCTCGCGCTCTCGCTTCTCCTTCTCCGCCGCGTTCGCCTTGCCCTGATCCCAGAGCAGCTTGAACATGAAGACGATCGCGACCAGCTCGAGCGCGCACGCCCACGGCAGGAAGTGGGAGCCGAGTCCCTCGGCGATCGGCTTCACCACTTCGATCTGGGCGAGGATCACGGGATCTCCAATAGCAGGAATCTGGGAATCTGATCAACCGACGGTCAGGTCTGGGAGCCGACGAGAACCCACGACGTGGTGTAGACGTAGAGCTTGCCGTTCGTGGAATCGACGTAGAGGTCTCCCATCACGCCGGAGCTGGGGGCGTTGTCCTGCGGGGTGATCCGCAGCGGAGCCTTCACCGGGGTCACCGTCTTCGCGATGCACTCGACCGCGTAGCCGTCCGCGTGCACCGCGCGAACGGCCGCGTTGCCGCCGGCCGCGTTGCTGTTCACGGCGTTGACCGCCGAACCCGTCGAGCTGTTGCGAATGTCGGCAGTCGCACCGACGCTGGTCGACGTCGCTTTGAGCGCGTTGGAATCGAGAACGGTGTCGGAGTTGATGAGCTCGAGCACCGCGGCAGCTGCCCCCGGAGCCAGGGTGTGGATCACGCGACTGGTGAAGGTCTTGATCCCAGTGATCGTCTGCGTCGCGGTCCCGGCTGCGCGCACGAAGAGAACGCGCAGGGCGTCGCGAAGCTGCGTGTTCGTGCCCTTCACGAGCGTGATCCCCGCCTCGGTGATCGGCGTGATGATCTCCGCCTGAATCGCGTTCAGCCAGGCCTGTTCGATCTGGGTGCCCGGCGAGGGGACGCCCGGGTCGCCGTCGACGAAGAGCCCCGCCGCGTGGTTGTCGCCGTCAGTCTGGTGCATGGTGATTCCTCAGGTGTAAATGAAGACAACAGTGATGTGAGAGTGCGTTGCGGCGCGAACGACGGCTTCGAACTGCTCCTCGGTGAGCGCGTTCAACGTTTCGAGAACTCGGAGCGTGATCGCATAAGCCCATGCGACCCCGCTCAGGGTGTCTCCGCTCTCTGCCGTCCCTGAGCGCGTCATGTCGTTCGCGTGACGGGTGATCGAGATCAGCGAGAAGCCGCAGGCCGCGCAGAGACGCTCATAGAAGTCGTCGTCCTGTCCGCTGCGGCCGACCAGCTTCTGAGTCACGGCAATGCGGCGCTCTGCGATGTCGGCGGAGATCTCCGTCACCTGCTCGTCCGGCAGGCTGACCATTTCCTCCCAATCACCAATCGTCTCGGTGGCGGTGCGCGGGTCACTCTCTTCGATGAGGTCCACGCCGCGATCCTCGACCCGCTGGAACTCGTCGCCCATCGCCACCAGCGTCTTGCGGAGCTCGCTGGTGCCCTCGAAATCCCAGAGCACGCCCGGCGGGAGCAGCTTCACCAGGTGGCTGCCGTACTTCGTGAAGACAGGCGCGGCTTCCAGCGAGGCAGCGGTGACGTACTCGAAGGCGCCGGCCAGCGTGTCTTGCGCGTCGTCGGGGTTCGTCACCACAACGTCGACCACGCCGACCGCGCCCGCGGGGGTGGTCGCGATCAACTCGGTGTCGTCGACGAACTCGACCGACGCGGCCACCCCGCCGAAGGTCACCGTGGCCCCGTCGACGAAGTCGGTCCCTGTCAACGTGACTTCGGTCCCGCCGGCCTGAACACCCGACTCGGGATCGATGCCCGTGAGCACCGGAGGCGGGAGCTCGAAAGGTCCGTCGGTATCGAGCTCTGCCATTTCGAGCGCACTGAGCGTGCGATCGTAGATCGCGATGTCATCGATCAGCCCGTCCAGCGGTGCCGCCCAGAAACCGGCCGTCTGCGAAAGAAGGTACTTCGGATTGAACGTCGCGATGTACCCGGCGAGGTCACCTATGGCTTCGAAGCCGACCTGTACGCCGTTGATGTAGTTACGAAGCGTGGTGCCGTCGTAAGTCACACCAACGTGCGTCCACGTCCCGATGGGAACCGCGACGACAGGCGGCGCCGGAAACCCTGAGCGAACACCGGAGCCGCCGAGCGAGTAGCCAACCCACCCGGCGTCGTTGATGACGACCGCACGCGAGTTCGCGTCCGACCCAACGATGGTGCAGCCCGCCGAGTTCAGCGTGGTGTACGCGGTGAGCTTCACGCGGGCGCCGACAGACCACGCGGTCGGTAGCGGTGAGAACCCGGCGAGAGCAACGCGCGGAGAGTCCGTGGCAGGGGTCGCGATCGTACCCGTCGCAGCCTGACCGTTCACGCCCGCGCCGTAGGTGAGCGGCCCGTTCGAAACGGTCCCGTTGTGCCCGTTGCCGGTGAAGTCGGTTACGTCACCGTCGAGTTTGTAGAACGCGAGCAGTCCAGTGAGGAGGCTCATCGGCTCAGCTCCAGGTCACGGTGCCCTTGGAGGGCAGCTGATTCGTGGTGTGAGTGACGTTCGCGGCGGGCGTGGTCAGCGTGTAGTCGGTGAGGCCCGGAGCGGTACCGATCGCGGTGCGGAACTCTGAGATCAGCATCGTTCGCCCCGGCTCCGCGAGACGGAGAAACAGATCGTTGAGTTCGGCCTCGACCGCTGCCTTCACGGCGACGGTGTCCGGGACGACGGCGATCGTGAACGCGATCGGCGCGTCCGTGGGGGCGTGGGCGGTCACCGTCGCATGGGCCGGGCGCTTCGTGTCCAAGTACGTTTGAACTGCGGTGACTTCGCCTCCCGAGGGGATCGGCGACACATCGCCGTCGCGCACGAACCGGACGACCACCGTCCCCGGCCCGAGGCCTTGCTCCTCGACCCAGACGCGGGTGACGCCTGCGACCTCCTTCGCCCACGCGACATAGTCCGCCGCGGTGCCGCCATGCGCCGGGGCAGCCAGGCGCTCGAGCACCCGCACCCGCAGAGCCTCGGTGGTCTCCTCATCGACTCCGTCGACCGTGCTCGCGTCAACGGTCGCAGTGCTGTCGACCCCGGCAATCGGGGACTGAAAGCTGAGCACCTGAGCGGCGACCAGCGTGTAGTCGGCGCCCGCGAGCAATGACGTCAGCGCCAGCGTGCCGATACCGCTGGCGATCGTCACGTCTGCGTCGGTCTCGTATTCGTCGCCAGCACTGTTCACGAGGATCGTCCCGGCGGGGACCACCGTGCCGTTCGTGCCGGTGATGTCTGCGGTCCCGGTCGCGAAGCCCGCGGGCGTCTTGGTGATCCCGTAGAGGGACGCCTGGCGAACCAGATTGGCTTCGTCACTCTGGTCCGGGAACAACTGGCGGCCGAGGTACTCGAGGTGCCCGTGAAGCATGTGCGCTACGCCCGCGATGACGCGCGAGAGCACGTAGATCATGCTGCGTCGGAGGACCGCGCCAACCAGGTTGAGACGCGACACGAAGTCGGCCTGAACCCGGGTGACGAGCTCGGTAATGGTGGGGCGAGTGAAGCTCATTGACGGGACTCCTCTGCTGCCCAGACGCGGTCGAACCGGAAGCGAACGGGGGCGGACCCCGGCCGATGGATCGTGACGGCCGCGGCCCACCCAGCGACGCCGGTGAGGAACTCGGCTGTAACGTCGACTCGCTCACAGACCCGATCGTCGATGAGCCACTGCAGCGCCTCGCGCGCGTAGGTCACAGCCCGCTCCAAGACGTCCGGCGTCCGCTTCGAGCGCGAGAGCAACCACCAACGACAGCCGAACTTGTCCCCCGCGACCACGGGCACAGCGTCGGCCCACCAGCCGCGGCGGTTCGTGGACGGCTCCGGAAGCACGTCCTCCGGCTCAGCCTGGCGATCGGTGAACAGCGAGAGCTCGACCGCGGTGCGCAAGCCCTCGTCGGTCTTGAGGTCGTTGGACTCGATCACCACCGAGGCCGAGCCCAGTCTGTTCCGCTCGAGCGCGATGTCGGTCACGACGGGCCGCCAGTCACGCCAGCGATAGTGCCGGGGGTGCCGCCCACCGTCGGAATGAGCGCGGTGCCGGAGTGGATGTGGGAGTTCAACGAGATCGGGCCCGCCGTCACGTCGCCGTCCGCGGCAACGTCGCCCGACACGTTCAGGCTCCCCGTCAGATTCACGGTGCCCGAGCTCGGGGTCAGGTCGATGTCTCCGTTTTCCTTGAGCACGATCGAGGTCCCCGTGTGGTCGTAGACGGCGACTTCGCCGATTCCCAGATTCCTGATCCGGTATCGCCGATCGTCGACCGCAATTGCAAGCGCGTGATCTCGCCGCCCGCCGACGCAGACGATCACAACCTCGGCGCCGGCCTTCGGATGGCTGGTAAATCCGTAGTTCTGGAAGTGCTCCACCTCGTCGCGCGTCTCCCCCGACAGGATCGCCAGCTGCAACAGCTGCAGCTTCTTCGAGTCGTCGACATTCTTGATCACCGCGCGCGCGACCGTGTTGGCGACGCGCGTCACGAGGGGCTGAATGAATCTGGCGAGCGTGTCGATCACGTGAGGGACCCCCTGCGGATCTCTTTCCAGAGACCGTCGCCTTCGCTCGCGACGCTGGGTTGCGGCTGAAACGCCCCCGGCCGGCGGAGCTCAAGTTCAGTGACGCGACCACCGATCCGGTCAGCGGAGTAGGTGGCTTGGGAGATCAGCATGTCTCCGTTGATGCCAAGGCGCGCTGAGCGAACCCGAGTCACCTCATTGATCGGCCAGAGCGCGCCCGTGCTGTGCGTCCAGCCCTGAACCTTGACCGACACCGCATCGCCCCTGGCTGCGCGATGGGCGGCCTCCCACTCCGCTCGCTTCTGCGCCTGCGCGCGTGTGAGATTCCCCTCAGGCCGGATTACCAGCACTCGCGACGAGCGCACGTTCGGGTCGGTCGCTTCGCCCTTCACGGCGGCAGAGTCCTCGCCCGAGAAGTCGTCGTTCCCCTTGTGCTGCCCGAGGACCAAGTACCGATGGAAGCGATTGGCGTGGCTGAAACGAGCCTTCCCGCTGAGGATGTTCTTCCCCTGCACCAGCTCGGTCTTGCATCGCGCCGTGCTTGAGCGGACCAAGACCAGTCCCCCGACACCGTCAGACATCGGGAGGACGGCCGCGGCGCGGCAGACGTGCTCGAGCGCAGTGGCCGCCTTGTCCCCGGGGTCGATGTCGAGCTTCTTCGAGAGCGAGGTGGCCGGCAGAATCAAGCCGTCTTGGAGCCGGACCGAGATCCCGAAGGGTCGACAGATCTGCTTGGCGAGATCGAGCGGCGAGAAGTTCTTGAACGACCAGTGGTCCAGCAGAACGCTTGAGTCGACGAGGTCTCCCGTTTTGTCGCGGCCGGTGATCGAAATGCTCCCGGAGTTCGCGTCGAACTCGGGATCGCGGTCGTCGAGGTGCCCCGTGACGAGCGGAACCCCGTTCACCTGGACCGTGACTTCATCGCCCTCACGAATTGGCCAGCTCTGGTCCTGCCCTGCCCAGCGTTCGGAGACCGCGAGCGCGAAGCTCCCAGAGATCGACTCCATGCTGCGCGTCACGCGCGCGCTCTCCCAGCCGCTGTACTTCCGGCCACCGACCAACAGCGTGATCTCGTCACCCGTCACGACGACAGCACCTCGAGCTCGGCGCCGCCGGGGATGAAGCCGGGGTTCTTCACGTGGTTGCGGCGGACCAAGTCCTCTTCGCGGTCGAGGTCCCCGTAGAGCTGATGGGCAAGCACGAGCGAAGGCGTCGTTGCGGGCGGAGTGTGGCGCACGATCTCGGGGAGGTCTGAGTCTTCGCCAGGGACCGCGCGCACCAAGCCGACGCGGAGATCCATCAGCGAGGAGAAGGTGTCGTCAGCGACGGTCTCAACGTGCACGTCGATCAGATCCACAATCGCCGAGCGAACGCGGACCGCGTCCTGATAGCTCACAAAGCTTTGCTCGATCACGACGATGCTGGCCTGCGCGAGAACCAGGCGCTGCACCGCCTGCTGAATCGCGTCGTAATTCGCGCGCTCAACCTCGCGGTTGGGCGTCGTTTCCGGCGGACGCACGCCGGGGTTGAAGGAGAACAGCTTGAGGATCTCGGCGCTCGGGTCGACTGAGCCGACGACAGTCAGCACCCCCTCTCCGAGGGCCTCGATCACCTCGAAGAGCGAGTCGATCAGCTCTTCGGGTGCGGAGGCCAGTGCTTCAGCGTTCTCCGCGAGGTCCTCGACCATCACGCGCAGCGCCGCCATTTCCTGCTCTGCCAGCGCCTGAGTGGTCAGCACCACCTCGACAGCGCTCGAGACGGCCTGCAGCGCCTGGGCGGCGCTCGCGCGCAGGTTGGTCACAGCTGAGAACGCCGAGAGGAACCGCGCACGGAGCGAGGTCTTGACGGCCGCGGCACCCACCTGAAGCACCGCGCCGTGGTCCGTGTCGGCGACAGGCTGGGTTGCCGTGGCCGCAGTCTCCGTGAACTCGATCGAGAAGGTCGCCATGCCCCCCTCTCGCGTCGACTCGCTGAGGCGGTAGGGCGCGGGCCCGGCGATGACCCGGCACGTCCCGTAGTAGGGGTGCACGAGCTCGCCGGGACCTTCGGTGTGGAGGGCGCGAAGCAGCGCATCACGCGCCGTCGTGTACTCCTCGCCGATGACGTAGCCGGTCACGGCGTAGCTGTTCTTCTGCCGGCCGAGGTCCTCGGTGAAGGGCGGCTCTTCGCTGAACGGGTACTCGTGCACGACTGCCGAACGCCCGCCGCTGCGCTCGCCCGACTCAACGAAGAAGGGCACGCCTCGGAACGTCGCGTGTCCCAGTCGGTCTCGCCAGCTCATTGGGGCACCATCGAGTAGCCCACACTCAGATCCACCGCTCCGCCGCGACTCGACTCGGAGGAGACACGCGTTCCCTTGGGGGCGTTGTCGAACTCGACGAAGAGCCGGTTCTCACTCTGCAGGCTGGCGATCGGCGCAGCTGCAGCCGAGGCGGCACCACCAAGCGAACGACGCGCGTCGATCGCGGCGCGCACCTGACCAGTTGCGAAGTCGCCCGCGGCGAGCGCTCCCCCGCCGGTGAGCCCGAGCCCGGGAACCTTCGACAGGGCCGCCAGAATCGGGCGCACGGCGGTCCATGCGTCGAGCACCGCGAACCGGAGAGAATTCCCCCAGTCCTCGAAGATGAACTTCAGCGGCTCCCAGTTCGCGGCGATCATCAGGCCCGCCGCGGCGAGCTGCGCCGCGACTGCAAGAAACGTGAGGACGGTGCCGACGAGGGGCGCGAACGGGGCGAGCGCGACCCCGAGGGTCACCACGGCCGCGGCGAGGCCACCCAACGAGGCGATCAGCGGAAGGGCCATCACGCCGATCACCGCGAGGGCGGTACCTGCGGGCCCGAGGTAGGTCGTCACCTGGCCCACTACGTCGAGCACACGACCGAAGCCGGCGGCCAGGCGGTCGAGCCCGCCACCGTTCACCCACCGGGAGATCGCGGCTCCGGTCTCGGTCGCCCACTTCTTCAGCCCGTCACGGTTCTTCACCATGAAGTCGCTGAGGCCCTTCGCGAGCTGAGCGACAGCGGGGAAGAGTGCGCCGGCCACAGCGTTCCGAACGCCAGTGAGCGCGGTCTCGGTCTCGCGCATCTGGTTGTCGAGGGCGCCCGCCCCCTTGGCAAACTCCTCTTGCGACCCGCTGAGCTCGAGGTAGCGGCGCTGCTGCTCCTGAATGGCCGCGCTTCCTTGGTGCAGGAAGCGCCCCATCTGGAGGCCCGACTTGCCAAACGCGGCGGACGAGAGAGCTGCGCTCTTCGCGGGGTCGTCGATGCGCTTGAACGCATCGGTCATCATCGAGAGCGCCTCTTCCGTGCCCTTCGCCCCCTTGATCTCCTTCGCGAGCGCCGGGCTCACCTTGTTCAGGAAGTGCAAGAACGCGCCGCCCCCGGCCTTGATCTCACCCAAGTTCTTGTTGAACCTGTCCATCGCTCCGTTGAATTCCTCCTGTTCAACGTCAGCCTGGGCGGCGGCGAAGCGGAGTGACGCGAAGGTGTCGACGGCGAGGCCGGTGCGGTCGGCCATTTCGCCGAGCTCGTCACCCGCGTTCATCGCGCCACGCACGATGCCGAAGAACAGCGCGCCCGCGCCGAGAGCCAGGCCTGCGATGCGCGCGCCGAGGTTGAAGACCTCAGAGGCAACGTTCTTCATCGCGCCGCCCACCTTGCCCGCGGCGTCGCCGATCGGCTTGAGCGGCTCGAGCGCCTTGCCGAGCCCCTTCAGGCGCTCGTTCCACTTCGCGATCGGCGCCGTCAGCTGGTGCAGCCGAACGGTGAGCGCGCGCAGGGGGGCCGTGGCCTTGTCGACCGCCTTGACCGTCAGGGTGAGTGATGACTCTTTCCCAGACACAAATCACCGCCCCTGCTTGCGGAGCCAATCCGCACGCTCAAGCCAGAACTCCAATTCGTCAGCGTCGAGTGACCAGACGTCGACTCCGGGGAAACGCCACGCGATCAGGCCGACTGCGTCTTCCCATCCGTCAGGCCACTGGCGAAAAAACCGAGAGCCGCCCCCACCACTTCGATCGTGTCGCGCACCGAGAGCTTCTGCATCACGAGGTCGAGCTGACCGCAGAGCCGCCCTGCCAACACCAGCGCCTTCTCGACGGGAGGATCGGCGAGCTCTGAGACCTTGAGCCCGCGGAGATCGCCAGAGACGACCTTCTCGCGCATGTTGAACTCGGAGACGTTGATGATCCCGTCTCCCTTGGTGTGGTCGCTGCCAATCGACACGGGATCCTTGAGGGTGATCTTCATGGCGCTTAGACCTCCTCGCAGGAGTCGCCTTCGAACCGCACTTCGATCTCGCCCTCTTCGGTGTCGATGGTGCCTTCGCTCGCGAAGCACGCGCCGCCGAGCACGATCGTCTTGCCGTTGCCGACGGTCAGCGTGATCGTCGCGTCCTGAAGGTCCAGGAGCGTCTTCACGCTGAGCCCGGCGCGGTCGGTGATCTTCCCGGCGATGAACGGCACCTGGGGCGCTTCCTTGAAGCCGTGGACGCGGTCAGAACCGGCGACGCCCGACTTGAGGTTCCGGCCGAGGTTGTAGGTGAACGCGCCCTTGCAGTCGTAGAGCACGCCGTTCGCCTGCAACTGAATGATTCCGCCGATGCGCTGCATGGTGATCTCCTTTGGTGAACTGCGAGGCGAACCGGCGGGAGTCGAACCCGCTCATCGTCCGCCGATGCTGCCGGGCGGCGGCTCGCTGTCCTGCGGGTAGGGCTTAGAGTCGGAAGCCCACCTGAGCGGCGACCACGACCAGCTGGTTCATGAGGTCGGGAGGCAGATAGAAGTTGAGGCGGTTGCGGTCCGTCTCGTCGCGCTCGACGATCAGCTCGTCCTTGAACTGATCGATGCCCTCGACCAGCCCCAGCTTCTCCATCCGGTCGAACCAGGTGACCGCCTCGGCGCGGCCGAGCGACGGCGTCATGATCGCCTGACCGGCAGCTGCGCGCGTGCCGTCGTCGGCGAGCTTGTGGCGCGGGTACTTGTTCGCCACCTGAACGCAGAAGGTGTAGCGGAGGTACGACAGCGTGAACGCGGTGTTGCTGTCGCGGTACGCCGTGTCCGGCGAGCCGGCCGCACTGAAGCGGTACGTGCTCACCAGGCGCTCGATCTGCATCTGGTCGCCGGCCCCGACGCGCATCGTGGCGACGCCCGCTTTGAGGAGGAGGTCCCGGGCCGTGTTGCTGTCCCGGTCAGCCTCGGCGGGCGCCTTGATGTACGGCAGCGCCAGCGTCTGGAACGGACGGGCGGGGTCGGTCTCCGCAGCGCCGGCAGCGACCGCGGCGATGTGCGCGGCGCACTCAGCGGGCGGGGTGGGGCTCTCGCCCGTCCGGACGATCGAGCTGTACCCCGAGTTCCGCGACTCGCCGAGGGTGGTGACCGTCGCGTAGGCCGCGTCCTTCGCGGTGATGGCGTACCCGTCGATCATCCGCATCGGTCCGGCGCGGCTCGTGAGCTCGGTCTCGAGGGCGGCGAGGCTGGTCGCGTCCGTGTAGGGGTGAGCGATCACGTTGAACCAGCGCTCGCCCATCGCCGTGATCAGGGCCGTCAGGGTGGGGTTCGTCGCGCCGCCCGACGGCTGCGCGAACGCGAGCGTCACGCCCGCGGGGAGCTCCTCGCCGCGCTGGTAGTTCACCCGCAGGTCGAGCTCGTTGCCGACTGCCCCAGCGTTGAGCGCGTGGGCTGTCACGACGGTGCTGTTGACCGTCGCGTGCACGGGGAGCGAGCTCCCGACGCCGACACCACCAGCCAGGGTGCCCGAGCCGGTCACCGCCAGGTCTGAGCCGTCGGTCGAAGTCAGCACCACCGAGTTACCGGCGGTGCCCTTCGCTCGAGCGTAGACCGTCACGACGTTGCTGCTCACTTCGGGGCGCACGGCACGCGAAGCGACCGCATGCGCCTTGATCTGCGAACAGAGCGACGCGGCCGCCTCGGGGTTGCCGGTGTCGATCGAGAAGGTGGCGTCGCCCGGGGTCACGGCGCCGGCCGTGGCGACGAAGCTGACTCCGGCGACGTTTACGGCGTCGGCAGCGTCGACCGCGGTGCAGGTGATCGTTCCGGTCGCGTGCTTGCCGATCGCCGCGGCGATGGCAGTGGCGATGGTGCCTGCGGTGTCGCCGGTCGCGACCGCGACCTCGACGAGGTTGCCGCCGATGAGCAGGGAGATCGTGCCCGCGCCGGTAGCCGTCCCGGTCGGAGTGATCGTCCCGGTGGCGTTGACCGCGGCCGCGTTGTCGACGAGCACGCCGATCCAGATCTCGACGGTCGGGCGCGCGAAGAACCAGGCGATGGCCATGCGGTGGAGCTGAGAGCCACGGCCGGCCAGTACGGCGACGGCGTCAGCGCTCGTCACCCGGTGCAGGCTGTTTGCGTCGGCGGTCCCGCCGGTTGCCTGCCCGATGAGCAGCGCCTTGAACGCGAGGGCCGCCGCGCTTTGCATCGCGCGCGAGGAATTGAACTCGGCCGTCACGAACGGGGTGAGGACGTTCGCGGGGATCGTATCGAAGGAGATCGTCATGTGTCCTCGGAGAATCTGGGAATCTGGTTAACCACTACCACGCGGAAAAGAATCTGATCAAGGCTCTTGGTTGATGTTCTCGACCAGGCTGGTGACTTCGTCTTCTTCGTCCTGCGCCCCGCCGATGTTGTGACGGACGCTCGCGGTATCGAAGTCCTCGAGCACGGCCACAGCCGGGCGCTGGTCCGAATGGTAGGTGACGGCGTACTCCAGGTGGACACACCCGAAAGGCGTCTCACCGGTGACGTTCACGCCGAACTCGGTTCCGATCAGCATGGAGTCGAATGCGAGGGCGCAGGGCTCGTCGTCATCGGGGTTGGAAAGGTTGATGTCCTGATCCATCGCCGTCTCGATCTCGAGCGCGACCGCGTCCATGGCGTCCTCGAGCGCGTCTGACGCGGCTGCAACCCACGCCTCAACGATGAGAATCGCTGTGCGCTTGAGCTCGCGCGGCGCGGTCTGCTGGCTCCCCTCGTCGACCTTCTCGCTCTCCGTGAACACGAGGATCGCAGGCAGCAACTCTGAATCGAGCGGCGGCTCGCGGTTCGTGGTGACACGCGCTCCCGCGACGGTGTTGGCCGCCACCAGGCGGGTCACGATCGCGTCTCTGAGGAGCTTCCTCTCGTGAGCCATCAGACCTTGTGGAGCCGAAGAAGGATCGAGCCCATGCCAGCGGGCTCCGCGGTGTGGACTTTGTAGGTCGCGCTCGCGCGGGTGATGCGCGCGGCGGTGTCGGTCTTCGGGTGGCTGGGCAGGTCAGCCAGGGTGAGAAACACTGCTGGCCCTACGCTGGCGATGCCCGGCTCGCCGAGTTCGACGTGCTGATAGTTCGCGTCGAAGATTCCCGACACGACCACGGCTTCGCCGACCCCCGGAGTGTAGGTGATCTCGTCTTCGCCCAGCAGCTGCCGGACGTCACGATCCACCAACTCCATGTGGTCGGCGAAGCCCATGGCTTACGGGGTCAGAATGCCAACGGTACGAAGGACCGCGCAGATCGCGTTGAGGCGGGTGCCGAGCTCCTTCGCGAGTTCATTGAATTGAGCCTCGGTCGGGTTCGTGCCCGACGAGTCGGTCAGCGCACCGTTCGCGGTCGCCGCGGCGATGTTGGTCCCGAAGGTCAGGTCAGCCAGCGCCGCCTGGGTGCCCTCGAGCATGCCGGGGACGTTGCCGAGCAGCTTGACCTCACCGAGCACGTCACCAGCGCCGTCGGCCACGGCCGCGGTCGCGACGCCGATCAGCGGCCCAGCGGTCGCGACGCTGGTGCAACGCTTGTTACCGTCGTCCCAGTAGATCTTCTGTCCCTCGGTCCACGCCTGGCTGCCGACCTTGGTGAGCTCGTGCTTGCCTTCGGTGTCCCACACGCCTTCGGCCGCGTTCTCGACGGCGTCCATCGAGACGGCGAAGATCGCACCGATGAGCGCGCCGAGACCAGAGGTCGTGCGCGCATACGGGGCAGTGAGAGTGAGGTAACGACCAGTTGCGCGTTGGCTCTGCATGGGACGATCTCCTGTTGCGGGTGAGGGTGAGGCGGTGAATCGGGGCCCCGAGCTGGCGCTCTGAGGCCCCTTTCATCGCTCCGACCGGATTACTGACCGGCGTTGGTGAGAGCGTGCTTCGGATCGAAGAAGTTGACCTTGACGTCGATGCGCGCCTTCCACTGCGTGCCGTCGACCTCGAAGCCGTCTTGCGACTCCATCACCGGGCCCTCGCCGCTGCCTTCGAGGAACACGACCTTGATCGCGTCCTTCTGGGCGGTGAAGAGGTAGCGGCGGTTGCCGGCGAGGCGCGGCGAATCCACGATGTCGGAGAAGAGGCCCTGAACCGCGTTGGGCTTCTGCGCGTCCGTCGAGGTGTGATCATAGGCCGAGGCGTTGATCACCTTGGCCTTCGCCAAGTTGCCGGGGGCGACGAGCAGGATCGAGGGCTTCAGATCGAGGTAGTCATTCGCGTCCGCGTCCATCTGCGCCGCCATGTGCACGCGATCGGCGTCGATGGCAGCCACGGTCAGCGCTGCTCCGGTGCTGACGTTGCCGCGCGAGGCGTTGTGGAAGAACGGGTCGGTGTCGGTCTGATCCGGGCCGAGGCCGCTGTTCAGGTTCAGGAGCCGATAAACCTCAGACTCGATGGTCCGCTGCGCCGAGGCACCGAACCGGGTCACGAGGTCGGTGAGCGCCCCCATGTCGTCGTTGATCATCGCCTGACGAGAGAGACCGATGATCGCGCCACGGGTCTCGGTGCTGACCGTCAGCTTCGAGCCGTCGGGGATTTCCTGCTGCTGGAACTCAGCGTTCTCGGCCACCACGGGCAGAGTGCCGAACGAGCCGTTCAGGAAGCGGTTGGAAGCGCGGAAGTCGCTGACCGTGTCCACGCCGCAGAACCGGCGCCAGGTGTTCTCCTGAGTCGCGTAGGAGGCGCGCATGAACTTGTGCATCACGTTCTCGAAGAGGACGGCAAAGTCCCCAGTCGAAGCGCGGAACGCCATTTCGACGATCTTCTTCCGGTCGTAGATCCCGCGGGTGCTCCCCGGCTTCGCGCGCTCGAGACACATGCGGGCGATGTCGACCAGGGTTGCGCCGCGGAACTCACCGCCGTCGAGCTCGATCTTCTCGAAGCCCTTCGCTCCCATCTTGTGGGCGCGCTCCACCATGCCGGTGCCAGCCTTCTCGAAGAGCCAGGCCGAGACGCCGCGCACGAACTTGTCACGCTGGTCCTGCCCCTCGACGCCGGTGACGCGGGTGTGCTGGACGGTCGTCACCTCGAGGTCGCGCTTCGCGAGCTCGTCGATCACCAAGGCGCGCGCCTTGTCGAGGCTCGTGCCGTCAGCGACCAGCTTGTCTGCGAACTTGTCGCCCTCGTCGAGCTTCGCCGCGCGCACCGCGGATCGAATGCCGCTCGCCCGCTCGCGCTCGAGCAGTGCCGCGCTCTCCTGCGCCGCCTTCAAATCCAACGCGCGCTGCTTCGCCGCTGCCTCTTCCTGCCGCTTCAGCTCTTCGGGATCCATCCGCTGTCCTTCCTTGCCGTCGTGAATGGGGATTTCGCCCCGGTGGGTGATCGTGACTTCGTGGAAAGTGGGGGCACTACGAACGCCCGCGCCCTGATCGGCGCCCATGCTCACGGCGCTCACCTCGTAGGGCTCCCAGTCGACCGCACGGAGCGTGGGGACCTTGGTGTCGATCCCCTCGGTCTTCTCGACGGAGTAGGTGCGATAGCCGACGCTGACGTTCCGAACGATCTTGTCGGCGATCTTGCCGAAGAGCTTGTCGACCTCGGGGTCAATGCCGGCGGCGCACATGCGCACCGTCGCGAAGCCCTTGCCCCCCTCGAGCCGGGCGGACTCGATCACGCCCGGCTGGTCGGCGACACGGTAGCCGTTGTGATCACCGAGGAACGGCGCGGTTCCGGAGGTAAGGCGCCCCATGCGCACGTGCTTTGGGTCCATCGAAAGCTCTTCGTAGAACGCGCCGTCGTACCAGTTCGACCGGAGCACCTTCGCGCCGGTGCTCCACGTGATGTCGAACGTCCGCTTCTCGACGTTGATCGACGTGACTTCAGCACGAATGTCCAAGGGCCCGACGTTGCGCTTTTCGACCTTGAGCTTCTTCATGAGCGATCACCCCTACAGGAATCTGCGTAGACTTGTCAAGAATCTGGGAATCTGACTACTCGTCGACGGGCTTCGGAGGCGGCTTGTCCTCGCCGCCCACGCCGGCTCGCTGTTGCGTGAGTCCCGCCTGTGAGACGGCGCGCACATCGGAATCCAACTTGATCCCGAGCTCGTCGAGCTTCTTCATGTCCGCGCTGTACTCTTCCCAGTGGGCATCAGGATCACCACCCTGCTCGCGCACCATCCCGCTCGGGGTGAGGGCGCCGACGCGAATCAGGCGCTGAATCGCGAGCCCTTCCTTGTCGGGCTCGAGCATCGGCAGCGGAGGAACCGTCCACTCTGCCCCCAGGTCAAGGGCGAGACCTTCCATCGCCCACGCCCACACGCCCGTGCAGAACGGAATCATCACGTTCGTTTGCCAGTCGCGCACGTTACCGGTGAAGGCGATCCGACCCATGCGTGCGCTCGAGAAATTCACGAGGGTGTAGTCACCCGTGAGGTCCTCGTAGGAGATCCCGAACCCGGCCGCGATTTTTCGGAGGTTCCGGACAGTGAAGTTGTCCACCGTGACCTGCGGCGGATTCCCGAAGGTCACTTCCTTGTCGCCTGCAAGATGGTTGATCTGGCCGGGCTCGAGCTCCTCGACCAGGTCTTCGGTCGCGCTCTGGGTCCCCAGCTGGCCGGCGGTAGTCGCGATGGTCCCGCCGCCTCCGCCGTCTCGGTCGGTGACGAACGCGGTGAAGCACGCCGCGATCTTCTGCTTGAGGAGCTCGGCGTCCTCATAATCGTCGAGGTCCTTCAGGCCGACGATCACCGAGCCGAGCCACGAGACGCCGCGAGTCTGGCCCGGGCGCTCTTGGTAGAAGGGCTGCAAGATGTCTCGCGCGGGAACGCGCTTGCTCACCTTCCCCGTTGAGCTTGAGCTTCCGGGGTGCTCTTCGAAGAGCCAGTAGGCGACGCGGCGGCCGATCAAGTCGTATTCGACGCCCTGAACAATAGGTCCTCCGGCGGGAGCGTCGATTCCGTCCTTCGCTGTGTCCAGAAAGTCGGCCTCGAGCACCTGCAGCTGAAGGGGGATCGGCAGCCCGTCAGCGGCGCGCCGATAGCGGCGGCGCACAAGGATTTCGCCATCGGTCACAATCGACTTTACGACGAGGTGTTGCAGGCCCGCGAACGTGAGCCGTCCGTCGGCGTCGCATGCCGTCGTTTCCGCCCACGCCTTCCAACGCTTCATCGCCTCGGCATTCGCTTCGGCACTCCCCCCCGCCGCCTTGGGCACGATCCCCCAGCCGACGGTGTTGTTCGCGATCACCCGCACGGCTCGACGGGCCCAGGCGTTGTTCCGGAGCAGGTCGCGCGCGTGCATCCGGAGTTCTCCGGCCGCACGCTGAATCACCGCGTTGACGTCTCCCCGGTTGCGCGCCCAGCCGTCAGTGCGCCGGCCTGGCTGCGCCGCATCGTACCCGCGACGGGAGGGCGGCTTGATCGACTCCATCAGACCCGCGGCCGTGCGGAAGCGCAGTCGCCGTAGCCCGGCCTCAGGGGAGAACCACGACACGAGCCGATCCCACAGAGTGAGCTTCACCGGCCGAACCCCTTGCTGGTGCCCATCCGCTTGAATCTCGAGCGCGTGCCGGCCGTGTTGCCGACCGCAGCGATCATTTCAGCGAGCAGCGAGCGCATTTCCTTGAGCGACTGGTACTGCACACGACGCGAGGGCGGGCCGTCGTACTCGACAGAAAGCACGCCGCTGGCAACGGCAGCCGCCAGCTTGTCGACGTCGGTCTGAGTCCAAGGAATCGCCATGTCACCTCCGCTTACTCAACCAACGCCTACCAGAGTCTTTGCGCAATTGGAATCTGGGAATCTGCTTTTGTTTTGGTCGAGGGGGTGGGGCGGGAGGCCGGGTGACCGGGGCGACAGGCGGACTAGCTGAGGCAAACTCCTCCGCCGCCACGACAGGTGCGGACTGAAGCACTCGCGACGTCACGATGCGGTCGATCCCCTGGAGGTGCGCGGCGACTCGAGCCATGACGCGCGTGTCGAGGTAGTGGTTCTCCCGGCCGGGGATCAGCTGCCATTCGGTCTTGAGGTAGCCGCGCCGCTTGTCGGTCGAGGTCACCAGGTGCTCGGCGGTCAGCTGCTTGAAGTAGTCGGCTCCGACCTGAGGGAAGTGGCAGAAGCCCGGCGGGATCGCCGTACCGGGCTCGGCGGGCAGGCGGAGCCAGCCGTAGAGCTCGGCCTTCGCGATGTCGACGCCGACCGGCCAGACCTTGTAGCCGCGGGCGATCCGCTGTCCGTTGCGCTTGATGTCGACCGGGGTAGGCGAGCCGAGCAGCGTCCGTTGAGTGCTGACGCCCTTCGTGGCGATAACGCGGCCGCGCTCATGGCGGCGCGCCCAGTTGTAAACCATCTGCGTGTTGAACCCGGAGTCGATCGCCAAGCAGATGATCACCAGGCGCTCGCCCTTGGGGTTCGGGTACGTCCGCCCCACGAGCTCGTCGAGCTTCGTCCACTGGGTCTCGTCGCTTGTGTCTCCGGGGATCACGCCCGGCTCGACGAGCCACGATTCCTTGTTCGGCCCCCACGCGGTGACCTCGTAGACCCAGCGATCCTTCTGAACGTCGACGCCGGCCGTCAGGAAGAGGGCACCGGCGGGCACGCTGCCGATCGCGTACTCCTCGCGGCGCGCATAGAGCCGCTCCCAGTCGGGCGCCTCGCCGGCTTCCTTCCAGGTCTCGCCGAGCACGGTGTTGATGAACGTTTTGAGCTGTTCGCGCCCACCGCGCTTGGCCTCGAGAAACTCGGCGGCGATCTGCGCCCAAGTCGCGTTCGGGCTGTAGGAGTACGCCGCCCAGATGTGAAACGACGCGTGACCCTCGAAGGGCTTCGACCCGCGCCACTCGCCGCGCGCCACCATGTCGCGCTTGTGGTGGTGCTCGATCACGCACCCGTTCGCGCTGCAGACGAAGTGCGCCCCCTCCGGCGCCTCCGTGTCGAACTTCATGAAGTGCCCGCCGCTGTCGCGCTCGGTGAACACCAGGTGGTCCATGTGACCGCACTGCGGGCACGGCACGTAGTAGCGGCGCTGATCCCCGGCCTCGAAGAGCTGCTCGATCCGGGAGTGGCCGGCGATCAGCGGCGTCGAGCCCGCGAGGATCTTGCGGTCGTGGAAGAACTCGGTGCGCTTGATCCCGAGCTTCACCGGGTCGCCGTCGCTGCCGGCGCTCGGCGGGTAGCCGTCCACCTCGTCGAAGATCACCACACGGCGGGAGATACGACGAAAGCCGGCGCCGCTGTTCGCGCCCACCATCGAGAGCACGCCGCCGGGAAAGCGCTTGTGGAGGATCGTGTTCCCGCTGTCCTTCGGGCCGATCTCCTCGGAGTCCTCGAAGATGATCTTCGCGAGCTCGGGGCAGTCGCGCAGCATCGGCGCGATCTCTTCCTTGCTGTAGCCCTTCGCGTCGTCGACCGTCGGCTGGACCACCAACATGCTGCACGGGTTCTGATGCATGTGGAACGCGACCGCGGCGTTCATGCACTTCGTGTAGCCGACGCGCGCGCTCTTCATCACCGAGACCTGAGTGACGGTCGGGTCGGTGATCGCGTCCATGATCCCGCGCTGGTAGGGCAGCGTCGTCCAACGGCCTGCCTGCGCCGAGCTCTCCGCCGACAGGTAGAAAAAGCGATCGGCCCACTCGCTCAGCGACAGCCGCGGAGGTGGGCGCCACACCGCGCGAGCGCTCGCGATCACACTCGCCGCGCTGGCGAAGTACGACCCGTTCACGACGCGTCCGCCAGCTGCTCGAGCGCCTCACGCAACAGGTTCTCGATCACCACCGAGTCTGCGGCCGTGAGGTGCGGCAGCGCCTGGCGAGCGCGTGAGGGAATCGCGAGCAAGAGCGTCTTGCAGTTCGTGAGGTAGCTGGTCAGCTGACGCTCGACGTCCTTCGCGGGAATCAGACCTCCGGCGAGCTCCTTGAACTTCAGCTCCGCCATGTCCGCCTGAGCGACCTCCTTGCGGATGCGTGCCGCTTGGAAGTCGCCGATCGCGTCGGGCTCGGCTTCGGGTTCCGGCGGCGTGTCGATCGTGGGCGGCGGTCCCAGCGCTTTCACCAGTGCGGCGGGCGGGGCCACCAGGCCAGTGGCCCGCAGCCGCATCCCCGCGTCCGTGTTCTTCTCCCACTCCTGATCCGCGAGGGCCGCGTCACGGATCCTCTTCTTGCCGTTGACCTCGACGATTGATTCACGGAGGCGCCCGCTGGCGATGGCTTGACCCACAGCGGGTTTGGTCACCCCACGGTGTCGGGCGTAGGCCGCTTGCGTGAGAGAGCCGTCAGGAATCTGCATCCCTTGCCGGTACCACGATCAGATTCCTCAATGCAAATCATCGCTTGAACAGGTGCCGATCGTCTTTACGTTTTGCCCCGCGAGGTCGAGTCACAACAACGAAAAGCAAAGACTGTAAACATTCATTCTCTAGTGAGATTTCGCGAATCTGCGCACC
>Ga0172380_10002844_pt1 | contig 25377 bp, 31 predicted proteins | sample Leawe162metaG_FD_119747 | JGI IMG/M metagenome (GOLD analysis project Ga0172380, IMG submission 119747) | Leachate microbial communities from a municipal landfill in Southern Ontario, Canada - Leachate well 162 metaG | ecosystem: Engineered > Solid waste > Landfill > Unclassified | place...
CAAGCCCGACCCGTCCTATAACACTTCCAGCCAAACGCCCTGCCTGCCTTGGGCTTGTCGGCAGGAAATGATTGATCCCGCTCACAAGAACTGACAGAGTTTTTCGGAATGAGGGTTCCGATTCATGTCGTCGAGGCACGCCGCGAAAAGCTTGCCTCGCTCATTGAACGCCACCGCTACCTTCCCATCGGGGAACTGTGCCGCCACCTCGGAGTCTCGGAAGCCACCGTCCGCCGCGATCTCGCCGAACTCGCCAGCAGGAACAAAGTCAAGCGCACCCATGGCGGGGCTTTGGCGGAATTTAATGAGCGATTTCCGTCATTTCATGAAAGGCAGGCCTCGAACGCCAGGGGGAAGGCGAGGGTGGCGCGAAAGGCGGTCCGCTTTCTCAAGCCGGGTGGGACGTATTTTCTGGACTCCGGAACCACGATTTTTGCCCTCGCGGAGGCATTTCGCGAAGCGCCGGTGTCGCCGATGACGATCGTGACTTCCAACATGCCCGTCGGCGAGCTTCTTTCGTCGATCCCGGAACTGGGCGTTTATCTCACCGCAGGGCAGATTCTCGGACGCCAGTCCGTCCTCCTTGGCGAAACCGCCCGCCGGAGTCTGGAGTTTTGGAGTTTTGACATGGCGTTCCTTTCCGCGGAGGCCGCCAATCAAGACGGGATCTGGAATTCCCAGGATTCGATCGTCCAGCAACAACTCGTCGCCATCCGTCGCTCGGCCCATGTCGTCTATTGCCTGGATTCCTCAAAAATCGGCGGGACCGCCCCTTTTCCCCTGAAAAAATGGCCGGATGTGGATTTCCTTCTCACCGATGCCCCGGCGGAAAAACTCGCCAGGGCCGGAATCCATCCCGGTTTGGTGGAAATTGTCTCCTGCAACCCGGACGCCCCGCTTCCGGATATCATCCCCCCGGGCAAACCGGCCTTCCCGATTCACTATTTGTGAATATTCGCAAAAAAACCGTTGACGCCTCCCCGGAAAAATATATGACTGGTATCAAGCATTTAAATTTTCCCCTCTTTTCCGATGGCATTTCTTGAAACTCCCGGCCGCCCGATCGTCGAATCCCTCGTCCGCGAGGCGCTCTTCCGGCAACTGGGCCGGTCGGTGCCTTCCGCGAAGGCCCCGGTCCTTGTCGTGAACAGCTCGGCGAGGCACATGCATATTTCGCCGGAGAACCTGGAGGTGCTGTTTGGAAAGGGATCGGAGTTGACGGTCCACAAGTGGCTGTATCAGGAAGGGCAGTTTGCCTCGCAGCAGACGGTCACCCTGGTGGGGCCGCGCAAGAGGATCATCCCCAACCTGCGGATTCTGGGACCGTGCCGGAACCTGACGCAGATCGAGCTGGCCTTCACCGACGCGGTCCAGCTCGGTATCGACGTGCCGGTGAAGATGTCCGGGGACATCGAGGGGACTCCCGGAGCCTACATCATGGGGCCGAAAGGGTTTCTCGAAATGAAGAACGGCGTCATCCGCGCGGCGCGCCACGTTCACATGTCTTCCGCGGATGCCGCCTTTTACGGGGTCAAGCACCTGGACCTCATCACACTCAGGGTGAGGGCCAAAGGCTGCACCACGCGGTTTGACGACCTGCTCGTCCGCGTGGACCCGAGTTTCAAGCTCGAGGTGCATATCGATACCGACGAGGCCAATGCCTGCGACCTCGACCACGCCGACAAGGTGGAACTTTTCAAATCCCAACCCACAACATAACCAAACAAAAAACATGAGCGAAGCAATCGGACTACTCGAAACCCGCGGATACGTCGGCCTGGTGGAAGCCAGTGACGCGATGATCAAGGCCGCGAACGTGCAACTGATCAAATCCATCCCCATCGGCGGAGCCCTGATCACAACCATCGTCCAAGGCGATGTCGGCAGCGTCAAAGCGGCCGTCGAAGCGGGGCGCGAAGCGGCCACACGGGTCGGCAATCTCGTGGCTTCCCACGTCATCGCCCGCCCGGCCGCGGAACTCCTGAAGTTCTTCACCGCCTGAGAAACAAAACCATGAAATCGCAATGGTGAAGCGAGCGATGCTGCGGGTTCTCCCGCTCCGGATTTCGCATTCCCCATTTCGCATTTCGCATGAAAAATTCACCTGCTAAAATTATGGCAAACCAAGCACTCGGAATGATTGAAACCAAGGGCCTCGTCTCGCAGTTTGAAGCGACGGACGCGATGCTCAAGGCGGCAAACGTCGAACTCATCGGATGGGAAAAAGTCGGCTCCGGACATGTCGCCGTGTTCATCGGCGGTTCGGTCGCCGCGGTGAAGGCCGCGGTGGAAGCCGGCGCAACCGCCGCCAGCACGATCGGCGAAGTGATCGCCGTCCATGTGATCCCGCGCCCGCACGACGACCTCGTCAAGCTCGGCAAATTCCTCGTCACGAAGCCCGCTCCTTCGAAATAATCCGCGGTGCGGAGCCCGCTCCGCCCGCCGGTTCCTTTCACGGCAGATCCATGTCCGCCAAGAACAAGATTCTCGTCGCAAACATCGGGAGCACCTCGTTCAAGTTCCGCTTGTTCGAGATGCCCTCCGAGCGCGTGCTTGCGAAGGGCGGCATCGAGCGGATCGGGTCGGCGGAGAGCCCGTATTCCCTCGCCGTCGGCGACGCCGTGCCGGGGAAGGGCAGCGCGTCATTTCCCGATCATGCATCCGTGATCCGCTTTCTCGAGGCGGAGTTGGGAGGGTTTGAGGACCTCGCCGCCGTGGGCTTCAAGCCGGTGATGGCCAGGGGAATCTCCGGAACGCAGTTCATGGAAGAGCCGGTGCTCCGGGCCATGGAGGAATTCAACACCCTCCTGCCCGCGCACAATCCGCCTTACGTTGCGGGGGTGCGCCTTTTCAACAGGCTCTATCCCGGGCTGCCCTGCATCGGCACGTTCGAGACCGCATTCTACGACCGGATGCCGGTGAGCGCCAGCAGGTATCCCGTGCCGCTCGAGTGGGAAGAAAAATACGGCATCCGCCGTTATGGGTTCCACGGGGCCAGCCATCGCTATGTCACCGGGCGTTGCGCGGAGCTTCGCGGCACGGACAAGCTTCGCATGATTTCCTGCCACCTCGGCGGCAGCTCTTCGATAGCGGCCGTCGTGAACGGGGCGGCGGTCAACTCGAGCTGGGGCATGACCGCGCAGAGCGGCCTTCCGCAAAACAACCGCGTGGGGGACTTCGACTGCTTCGCCCTCATCTACCTCGCCCGCGACCTCGGCCTCGGATGGGATGCCGTGGAAAAAGCCCTGACAACCGAATCCGGGCTCAAGGGGATGTCCGGACTTCCCACCGGCGACGTCCGCGACCTCCTCGGCGCCGCCGAAAAAGGAAACGACAACGCCCGCATCGCCCTGGACGTTTTCGTGGCCCAGATCCGCAAATTCATCGGCCAGTTCCTTGTCGAGATGAACGGGGCGGACGTTCTCATTTTCACGGCCGGAATCGCGGAAAACAACGCGGAACTCCGTGCCGCCGTCTGCGCCAACCTCGACTTCTGCGGGCTCGAACTCGACCCCGCCGCCAACGCCGCGACCGGTGCCACCGAAGCGGCCATCTCCGCGCCCGCCTCGAAAATCGAGGTCCGGGTCATCCCCACCAACGAGGAAATCATCATCGCCCGGAATGCCTGGCAGAAACTCAAAACCAAGGATGAAGGCTGAAGTCGGAAGGATGAAACAGGGAGCCTCCGGCTCCAAGTGCCTGCCTCCGGCAGGATTTTCACTTCCCATTTCCCATTCCGAATTTCGCATCAAATAAAAACAAGCAACCAAAACCCAACATAAAACCATGTCACAACAAGCACTCGGAATGATTGAAACCCGCGGACTGATCGCCCTCGTCGAGGCGACGGACGCGATGCTGAAATCCGCCAACGTCGAACTCGTCGGACCCATGACCCAGGTCGGAAACGCCATGGTCACGTCCGTCGTGACCGGGGATGTCGCCGCCGTCAAGGCCGCCACCGAAGCCGGCAAGATCGCGGCGCAATCGCTCGGCGAAGTCGTGAGCGTCAGCGTCATCGCCCGCCCGCACAACGACCTCGGAGCGGTGCTGCCAAAAGCCAAGTAGGAAGTCTGAAGGCTGAAGGATGAAGGATCCGAAGAACGCCGATTTGTTGCGTCGAACCAAGGCTTTTGCCTTGAGGATCATCCGTCTTTCCGCCTCGCTTCCGAAAATGCGGGAAGCGGATGTTCTCGGACGCCAACTCCTGCGTTCGGGCATGTCCGTTGGTGCGAATTACCGTGAAGCCAGCCGGAGCAGGTCCCGGGCCGAGTTTTCCGCCAAGGTGGGAGACTCGCTGAAGGAACTTTCCGAATCCGGCTACTGGTTGGATTTGCTTCATGAGTCAGGAATCATCAAGCCCGCCCTCCTCGCAGAGCTCGTCAAAGAATGCGACGAATTGACCGCAATATTCACAACGATTCATAAAAAGTCCCGCGCCGCATGAACCCACTTCATCCTTCATCCTTCATCCTTCATCCTTTTCCATGATATTAGCCCGCGTCGAAGGCAGCGTCGTTGCCACCAAGAAAAACCCCAGGATGACAGGGAGCAAGTTCCTGGTCGTCCGGCCGCTTGTGATCGATTCGCCGGCCGCCAGGGAACTCAAGCCCGGCTCCTCCACCCTCGTGGCGGTGGACAGCCTCGGGGCGGGCGAGGGGGCATACGTCCTCGTCGTCCAGGGCAGTTCCGCGCGCCTTGCGGCGGATGACAAGGACTCGCCGGTGGATGCCGTGGTGATCGGAATCGTGGACACCGTGGATCTCGGCAAAACAATCCTCTACAAAGCACACTGATTTATGGCAGCGATCGATGAAAAACTTGTGGCAAAAGTCGTCGGCGAAGTCCTCGCCCGATTGAAAGCCTCCGCGCCGGCAGGCTCCGGTTCCGCAACGTCTTCCGGACCCTCGGGATTCGGGGTTTACGAGGACATGAACACCGCGGTCGACGCCGCCCAGCGGTCGTTCGGGAAACTTCGCGAGGGCGGCATGACCGCCCGCAAAAAGGCCATTGCGGTGATCCGCAAACTTTGCGTCCAAAAAGCCGGAGAATGGGGCCGGCTCGAATTCAACGAGACGAAGATCGGCCGCTTGGACCACAAGATCGAAAAGCTCGGGATCTGCGGGGACCTGGTTCCCGGAGTTGAAATGCTGGACCGGATGGCCTTCAGCGGGGACTCCGGACTCACGGTCATCGATTACGCTCCATGGGGTGTCATCGGGGCGATCACGCCCTCCACCCACAGCGTCCCCACGCTCACCGGCAATGCGATCGCCATGGTGGCCGCCGGCAACGCGGTCGTTTACAACACGCACCCTGCGGCCGCCAGGTGCGCCGCCACCGCGATCCGCGCTTACAATGAGGGGATCTTCGCCGAGACCGGAATCTCCGACCTCCTCACCACCGTCGTCAAACCCACGCTCGACACCTTCGACGCGATGTGCAAGCACCCGCATGTCAAGCTTCTCTGCGTCACCGGCGGACCGGCTGTCGTCGCCGCCGCGATGAAGACCGGCAAGCGCGCCGTCTGTGCGGGGCCGGGAAATCCTCCGGTCGTCGTGGATGAAACCGCCGACCTCGATCACGCCGCCCGCTCGATCATCCAAGGCGCGTCCTACGACAACAACCTCCTCTGCATCGGGGAAAAGGAAGTGTTCGTCGTGGCCTCGGTCGCCGACAAGCTCATGGAAGCCCTCCGCAAGGCCGGAGCGGTCCAACTCGACGCCAGGCAGGTCGAGGCGCTCGCGGAAAAGGCGTTCGTTTTCCCGCAGGGGAAAGGCGCCGGCTGCCCGCACCCGGTCGTGAACCGCGACCTCGTCGGACGCGATGCCGCCGTCCTCGCGAAGGCGATCGGCCTCGATGTTCCCGCTTCCACGCAGCTCCTGTTCGGCGAGACCGGGGAAGACCACATCTTCGTCGATGAGGAGCAGATGATGCCGTTCATTCCCATCGTGCGCGTTCCCGGCGTGGGCGCCGCCATTGCCGCCGCCATCAAGGCCGAGCACGGCTACAAGCACACCGGCATCATGCATTCGCAGAATATCCGGAACCTCACAAAAATGGCCCAGGAAATCGACACGACGCTCTTCATCAAGAACGGCCCCTGCATGACCGGCCTCGGGCTCGGCGGCGAGGGCTTCCTCAGCTTCAGCATCGCCACGCCGACCGGCGAGGGCGTCACCACCCCGATGACATTCACCCGCTCCCGGCGGTGCGTCATGGTCGAAAACTTGAACCTCTACTGATGAAAAAGGATGAAGTCAGAAGCATGAAGTATGAAGTGCAGGCGTTCGTTGCCCCCCTTCATCCTTCATCCTTCATCCTTTATACTTCGTTTCCATGAGAATCGCCACGATCTGCGGCTACGCGACCAGCACGGTCAAGCATCCCAGCCTCGAGGGCCGGACGCTCCTCATTGCCGAGCCGGATTCCCCGGATCTCGCGCCGCAGATCGTCATCGACAACCTCGGCGCCGGGATCGGGCAAAGGGTCATGATTTCCAGCGATGGCAGCGAGGCGCGCAAGTTGGTTGGCGACGAGTTCAGCCCGGCCCGCTGGTCGGTCCTCGGCATCATCGATCCGGAAAGGAGCCTGGCCTTGTGAGGATGGGGACGGTCATCGGTCGGGTCACGCTTTCGGTTCGCAACGCGAAATTCCGGGGTGAACGCTTGCTGCTCACTCTCCCGTGGAACGCCGGGACATTCCGGGGGGCGGATTCCTTCGCGCCCGCCATCGTCGTGTATGACGACCTCGGAGCCAATATCGGCCAGCACATCGCCATCAGCGAAGGTCGCGAGGCCGCCTGTCCATTTCCCAAACCCACGCCGGTGGACGCCTACTGCGCCGCACTCGTGGACGAACATTTTTACAAAGACTAAACCATGAAACTATTCGCACAGAAAGACGCCGAGGAATTTGCCAGGACCGGAGCCGTCGAATTCCGCCACAACCGCGACACCCGCCTCACGCCCGGCGCCAAGGACGTTTTTTCCGAGGCCGGCATCAAGGTCGTTTTCGATGCGGCCGCCGTTTCCACCGTCCCCGCATCGGCGCCGGCCGGGGCGACCGACGATCAGAAGCTCTTCAACTCCCCGGAAGCCGAACGGATCAAAAAAGAGATCTGCGATATCGGACGCCGGATCTGGATGCGCGAGTATTGCGACGGCAATGGAGGCAACATCTCCGCCCGGCTCGGCCCGGACCGGTTCCTCGTCACTCCGACCGGCGTGAGCAAGGGGTTCATGACCCCCGAAATGTTGAGCCTGGTTGACATCAAGGGCACCCAGCTTGCCGGGACATGGAAACGATCCAGCGAGTTCACGACGCATGCGGCCATTTACGGGACAACGCCCGCCGCGGCCTCCGTCTGCCACGCCCACCCGTGCCATGCGGGGGCCTTTGCGATCAAGGAACTCCAGCCCCCGGCCCGGCTCATCCCGGAGCTCGAGGTCTTTGTCGGCACGGTCGCCGTGGCCGGATACCAGACCCCCGGCTCGCCGGAGATCGCGGCCAGCATCCGCCCGCTCGCCCCGCAGCACCAGTCGATCATCATGGGCTGCCACGGCGTCATCTGCTGGGGCAAGTCCGTCGAGGATGCCTACTTTAAGATGGAGATCACCGATGCCTACTGCCGCACCGTCATCCTCGCGCAGGCGCTTCCGGGTGCCGCCTCGATTCCCTGCGAAAAACTCGACGACCTCCTGAAAATGAAGAAGGGCATGGGGCTCCCGGACAACCGCTTCGGGTTGAAGAACGCGGAACTCTGCGAAGTCGATCCCTGGGACCAGATGTGCGGCCAGCACGGCTGCTCGTCTCCGGTCACCCCTTTCAACCCCATGCCCGCTCCCCAGACCGGCGCGGATGTGGAAACCCTCGTCCAAAAACTCACGGACGAAATTCTCGCGAACCTCAACAAATAATATGAAAGTAGCAATCATCGGCGGCGGCGGACGGGTCGGATCCTGCGCGGCATTCGCGCTCCAGTGTTCGGGCCTCGTGAAAGAAATCCTCCTGCTCGACGCCAACCAGGCGGCGGCCGAGGGCGAGGCTCTCGATCTCATGCACGGCGCGGCCTACTGCGCGGACCAGAAAATCTCGGCGGGAACTTATGCCGATGCCCGGGATGCCGACCTGGTCTGCATCACAGCCGGGCTCCGGCGCAAGCCGGACGAGTCCCGCCTCGATCTGATCAACCGCAACGTCGCCCTTTTTCTCGGCATCCTTGAAAGCCTCAAGGGCGTGGGATTGAAGAAAGAGGCGATCGTCTTCGTGGTCTCGAACCCCGTGGACATCCTCACCCAGCTTGCCGTCGAGAAGACCGGCCTCCCCGCTTCCCAGGTTCTCGGGCTCGGCACCGTGCTCGATACTTCGCGCTTCTGCTCGCTGATCGCCAGCTCGCTCTCCCTCCCGCCCACGCAGCTTCGCGCGATCATCCTCGGCGAGCACGGCGACACCATGCTGCCGGTCTGGTCGTCCGCGACGGTGGACGGATTTCCGCTCACGAAATTCAAGGGAGTGACCCCCGCATTCCAGGCCCAGATTTTTGAGCGCACGCAGAAAAGCGGCGCCGAGGTCATCTCGCGCAAAGGCGGGGCCGGCTATGCGGTCGGGGTCGCCATCCGCGAGGTCATCGACTGCATCGCCCTCGACCGCCGCCGCATCCTGCCTGTTTCCAGCCGGGTCAACGGGGCTTATGGGATCCATGACATCAGCCTCAGCGTCCCGACCGTCGTCGGACGCGCGGGCGTTGTCGAACATGTGGAACTCGAACTCTGGCCGAAGGAACTCCAGGGACTCCAATCTTCCGCCAAGGCCCTCAAAGATACCCTCGGGAAAATTTAAACTCCGGGGAGCGTTCCCGAACGGCGGTTGACATACACACATTGCATGTGTATAAGAGTTTCGTGGAAACTTTGAAAGAAACCAGGGTGTTCATGAATGGGTCGAGCCAGGCGGTGCGGATTCCCAAAGACTTTCGCTTCGGGTGCGACGTCGTGTATTTGAAGAAGGTTGCGGGCGGGATCTTGATGGTCCCCAAGGAGGGGCGTTTTGAAGCGATGCGGGGCTCCCTGTCGGAGTTCACGGGGGATTTCATGGAAGAGAGAGACCAGGGAGTCCAAGAAAAGCGGGCGGGATTGGAATGAAATACATGCTCGATACCAACACCTGCATCGAGATCATCCGGCGGCGGTCCGTCAGCGCGGTCGGGCGATGTGAGGCGCACGCTGAGGGGGGCCTCTGCCTTTCGGCAATCAGTTATTCGGAATTGCTCTTCGGGTGCGAGAAATCCTTGCATCCGGCAAAGAACCGGCAGGCGCTGGAGAAGTTCCTGACCCCGATTGAGGTTTTGGACTTTCCCGCCGCGGCCGGACACAACTACGCCAAGTTGAGGGACGGCTTGGAAAAACAGGGGCGGATCATTGGTCCCAACGATCTCTTGATTGCGGCGCACTGTCTTCATTTGAAAAGCACGCTGGTCACCAACAACGAGCGGGAGTTCCGTCGCGTTGCGGGACTGCGGGTTATCAATTGGCTGTGACGGGCGGGCATTGAAGGAGGAAGATTCCCGGCGGAACTTTCCGCCGCACCAGCCTAGCAGAGAAGGCGGCATCACGTTTTGCGGTTCCAAGGAGGAAAGCTCCGATTGTGAGGTGTTGTTCGCACGATAAAAACCTGATGAGATGGAGGCATGATATTTCAAGCCGGTCAGAAAATTTTGTTCCAAGGCGACAGTATCACCGATGCCGGACGCAATCGTGACGATGCAAACGGCCTGGGCGGCGGGTACGCCATGATGGTCGCTTCGCAGATACAGGCCCTCCATCCCGGACTCGGGCTCACATTTCTCAACAAGGGGATCTCCGGCAACCGGGCGGCGGATCTTGCCGGCCGATGGCAACAGGATTGCCTGGACCTCGAGCCGGATTGGGTGTCGGTCCTGATCGGCGTGAACGACTGCTGGCGCCGATTCGATCGCAACGATCTGACTCCGGTGGAGGTTTTTGAAAGCCACTACCGGGACATTCTGGAACGCTCGCGGAGCCGGGGAATCGGGATCATTATTTGCGAACCATTCCTTCTGCCCTGCCCGCCTGACCGCGAGGCGTGGAGGGAGGATCTGGATCCCAAAATTCATGTCGCGCGGAAACTGGCCCGTGAGTTTGGAACCCGGCTCGTTGCGTTCGACGGAATTTTTGCGGCGGCTTCGATTCTCCAGCCACCCGCATTTTGGGCGGCGGACGGCGTTCATCCCACACTTCCCGGCCATGCCTTGATGGCTGCCGAATGGATCAAGTCGGTGGCGTGACACAGGCAGGGGAAAGGAGCGGCTGAGCCTTCCCCTTCGTTTCTGTGCAAACTACCTTTGCTTCGTGCTCTCGGGATCTTGCAGGAGAGTTCCCTTTGCCGCCGGCATCCCTGCCGCAAATGCGATCGCCACCAGGCTCGTGGAGTAGTCCGCGAGCGCTTCCGCCCGGGCGTTTTCTTCAATAGCTTCCCACAAGGCTCTTCTTCGTTGGTTTTGTTCTCCGCCTTGTTCCTGGGAGTGGGGGCGTGGATTTTCTTCTTTGATGCGGGCTTTTTTCGCAGGCGCGGCGGCTCAATCTGAGCCCGCCGGAGAGGCAAAAACGACCGTGATGGCAAGAGCGGCCACGATTGGCGTTGAACAGACCCGCCACCCTCGGCTATTGGAAAGCATGATCATCGGCACCCTCAAGCTGCCCGGACTCCTTGGATTGATCAAGTCCTCAGGCGATCCGTTGGTGGATGTGGCGGGAGCCTACTTTCCGGCCTGGCTGGCTGCATGCTGGTCGGGGTGGCGGGAACGTGGCTTTTGCATCTGATCCTGGAGCGCGCGGGGTTTGCCGCCGCGCTGCGGCCTCCGGTTGTCATGCCGGCTTTTCTCTTTCTGGCGCTGACATGCGGGACATGGCTGCTGTTTTTCTCCGCCTGATGAACCGGGCCGGACATCGGTCGGGCGCTGCGATTTTCGTCATCCGCGCGGCGATCATCGCGCTCGCCATTTTGACGGCCCTGGGCACCTGGAGAAATCTGGCGCGTTTCCCGCGCACCGAGGATGCGGGAGACCCAGCGGGGAGTTTGATGCGTTTGCCCCGCGAATCTCCCTTTGCCTGCGGGGTGGGAATGTCGTTAACTTCCCAACCATGAATCCATCAAGAACGGTCGCGGAATTGAAAGAGTTGCGGGCGTTCACCGGTGATGAGAACGGAGCCCAGCGCGTCGCATTCACCCCTCTCTGGTCCAAGGCCAGGGCCTTTCTCAAAGCCAAACTTGCGGGCTTGCCTCTGGAGATGCACAACGATGCCGCCGGAAATTTCTGGGCCATGCTGCCGGGCCGTTCGCCGAAGACCCTGCTGATCGGGGGCCACATCGATTCGGTTCCCAATGGGGGCTGGCTGGACGGCTGTCTGAACACGCTGGCCGGCGTCGAGATTCTCCGGCGCTTGACGGAGGAATACGACGGGCGCCCGCCCGTCACCGTCCGTCTGGTGGACTGGGCGGATGAAGAGGGCGCGCGTTTTGGAAAGAGCCTGTTCGGGTCGTCGGCCTGCGCGGGAACACTCGACATGGAAGAGGCCGCGCATCTTCAGGATCGCGACGGAATCTCCCTCTCCGATGCGCTGCGGGCTGTTGGGATCGAATTCGGGAAGGTCAAAGACGCGAGGGTCGAGTTGAAGGATGCCGCGGCCTATCTGGAACTCCACATCGAGCAGGGACCGGTGCTTCTGGACAAGGGGCTCGTGCTTGGAACCGTGCTTGGCACGTTCGGTGTCGAACGTCATGCCATCACATTCCACGGCCAGGCCGCCCACTCCGGCAGCACTCCGATGAACCGCCGCCGCGACGCCTTTCTTGCCGCGGCAAAGATGAGCCCGGAGATTTACAAGATCGCTGAAAAATACGGCGGAGTCTGCACGATCGGTTCCTGCACGACGCAGCCGGGAATCGTGACGAGCGTTGTGGCGGACTGCCGGATCACGCTCGACCAGCGCCACCTGGATGCGGCCGCCCTCGGATCGATGTTGGGTGATGCCCGCGAGGCAGCTTCCCGGTTCGCAGTGGAAGGCGGAGTGACTCCCGAATGGGAACGGCTCTGGCACATTGATCCGATCCTTTTCCATCCGGATCTCATTGCATTGTGCGATGAGGCAACGGACGAGCTCTGCGGTGTCTCCCACCGCATGCCATCAGGTCCGCTGCATGATGCCGCGGAGGTTTCCCGCGCAGGCATCCCCACCGTCATGATGTTTGTGCAAAGTTTGCACGGTATCAGCCACAACAAGATCGAGGATACCAAAGAAGAGCACATCGAGGCGGCGGTCCGGGCATTCGACCGGCTGGCTTCGAAGACCATGGATTGGATCGCTCGTCAGCCCGCAGACTGACAGGACCGCCATCAAAGGCGTTGCCCCGCCAAACTCAGCCCTGCAACGGATTGACCCATTTCACGGTGGGAAACCGGCTGAAATCGGCGTCCGCCGTATGCACCCTGGCTTTCAGGCGAAGGGCGGCTGCGGCAATCTGTGCATCGGTCACCAGGTTGGCCCCGGTGCCGGCGGACATCAGAAGCCTCTTGGCCACCGCGAGATCGCCCATCTCCGCCTCCACCCAAAAGACGCTTGGGAACTCCAGCCAGTTCTCCACATAGCCAAACGCATCGGCAACCGCAAGCGGCCGCGGAAAGATTTTCCGGTTTGTACTCAGACGGACAAAAGCGAAGCACACCACCGGGAGAAGCCCGATCCGCTCATTTCCCGTCAGGAGATTTTTCCACCAGGCGAACGCCCGCGCGTGGTCGGGGCATTCCGAGTTGACGGCGAACAAGAGGAGGTTGACGTCGGGGAGAATCACAGTTTTCCGCGACGGCGACGGGCGATTTTCAAATAGGCCTCCGCCTCCAACTCGTCGGCAAGCCCGCTGAGACCACGGGGATCGATCCCAGTGGCCAGTCCGAGAGGACGGGGCGGCAAAATCCTGGGTGCCTTCGCCGGGCGTGGGCAGAGGGCCTTGCGAACGGCCGCGTTGAGAACCTCTTTGAAACTTGTCCGTGAGCGATGGCTTTCCTCTTTGAGGATGTGCTCCACATCAGGATCCAATGTGACCGTCGTTCGCATGGATGCTATCATCACAGCACACTACCCTGCTGTCAAGATGCTTCCCCTGGGCAACAGAAAACACCAAGTTGCCATTCTCACGGACATACTTACAATCCGACGGAAGAACATCGGCTGTTTGGGCGGAGATTCCCGGCTGCAGATTCTGACGGATTCCTTCATTCACACCCCGTCCCATTGGCGGGATGTGCTGACCTTGCAGGTCATGGGAATGGATGTCCTGGATTTCAACCGTCCGGTCCAGCTTGCCTCGCTGATGGCCGACGCCGCCCTCTGGGGCCGCGATCCCTTTGGCTATCGGCTGACAAATCTTCTGCTGCACGCGCTGAACGGGTGTCTGCTCTTTGCTGTCCTGCGTGGATTACCGGAATCCAACGGTGCCGAACAAACCCGGGACCGTTGGGGGCTCTGGCTGGCGATGGTGCTCTCCGCGTTGTTTCTTGTGCATCCGCTTGCCGTGGAAGTGGTCTGCGAATCCAGCAACCGGGAGGACCTTCTTGCGACCACGTTCCTTCTCGCCGCGGTGCTGGGCGTGCTGCGGGTCACAAGATCGGGAGAGGGATGGCTGGCCATGTCCGGAATCATGGGCTTCACGTTCCTCGCGATTGGCGGCAAGGAAACCGGGATTGCCGCACCGGCGGTCATAAGCACCCTTGTCTTTTTCTTTCCCGGGAAATCCTCCCTCCGCCAGCGGATTGTGCTCGGGGTGGTCCCCTGGCTCAATCAGGTGGTGCCGCCATCGCCAAAGGGAGTTGCGAGTCCATGAATTGGCACTATTCTTCCGGGAAGAACGACGTTGGCCCTGAAAATGCTCTTGAAACCGATCACACCATGCCCACTCTTGCCTCGACCGTTGACGGACTGAAATTGCCCAATCCTTTTGTCATCGCCTCCGGCCCTCCCGGCACGAACCTCAATGTCATCTCGCGCGCGTTCCGTGAAGGATGGGGTGCCGTCATTGCCAAGACGGTCAGCCTCGACGCTTCCAAGGTAGTCAATGTCACGCCGCGCTATGCAAAGCTCCACGCTCGCGACGGCAAGGAGGTGATCGGCTGGGAAAATATCGAACTCATCAGCGACCGTCCGCTTTCGATTTGGATCGAGGAATTCAAAAAATGCAAGGACCTGCATCCCGAGGGCATCCTCATCGCTTCGATCATGGAAGAATACAACAAGGACGCCTGGGTGGAAATCGTCCAGCGCTGCCAGGATGCGGGCGTGGACGGATTCGAGCTCAATTTTTCCTGCCCGCACGGACTTCCCGAGCGCAAGATGGGCGCGGCCATGGGACAGGACCCGGAGATCCTGGAAGAAGTTTGCGGGTGGGTGATGTCCGCCGCAAAAAAGCCTGTCTGGGCAAAAATGACCCCGAACATCACGCGCATCGAGGACCCGTCGCGCGCCGCGCTGAAGGCCGGGTGCCAAGGAATCAGTGCCATCAACACGATCCGGAGCGTCATGGGCGTGAACCTCGACTCCCTCCGCCCGGAGCCGACCGTTGAAGGCTACACGACTCCGGGGGGGTATTCCTCCAAGGCGGTGAAGCCGATCGCCCTGAGGATGTGCATGGAAATCGCGACGCTCATCCGGAACGAGTTTCCCGGACGCTCCCTCTCCGGCATCGGAGGGATCGAAACCGGCGCGGACGCCGCGCAATTCCTCCTCCTCGGGTCCGATACCGTCCAGGTTTGCACGGGAGTGATGAAATTCGGGTATGAGATGGTGAAACCGCTTCAGGAGGAACTGCTCGCCTTCATGGAAAAGCACAAATTCGAAACCCTCTCCGACTTCAAAGGCCACAGCCTCGATTATTTCACCACCCATGCCGATCTCGTCCGCCGACAAAAAGAACGGAAAGAGGCGCAAAAGGCAGGGAATGTTGTCAAGGCGGATGGAGAATGGAGCGGCGACAAATTCGTCGAGCAATCCCAGGCGCTCTCAAGTTAGCTGCCTGATGAGACCCTGCCCTCACTTTGTCGACGGTCGCTGACGCCAGGATTCCGACGGGCTCACCTCCCCGGTTTTCAATCCCTCGACCGGCGAGGCAATCGCCGCGGCACCGGCCGCCGGAGCGGAGCTTGTGGATGAGGCGGTGCGATCCGCGCATGCGGCCTTTCCCGGATGGTGGGAGACTCCCGCTGTCGATCGCGTGCAGGTGTTGTTCCGTTTCAAGTCCCTGCTGGAATCCCATGTCGACGAACTGGTCACCCCCGTCTCGACAGAACACGGAAAAACTTTGTCCGAGGCCTGCGGAGATGTCCGGCGGGGCATCCAGATGGTAGAATATTCCCCATCGATCCCCTCGCTCCTCATGGGCGATTCTTTGGAAAATGTGGCCAAGGGCATCGATTGCGATGCGGTCAGACAGCCATTGGGGGTATGCGCCGGCATCACGCCGTTCAATTTCCCCGCCATGGTCCCCCTCTGGATGTTTCCGCCCGCCATCGCCTGCGGCAACACCTTCGTCCTGAAACCCAGCGAGAAAGTCCCGCTGACCGCCGTCAGGCTCACAGAATTGCTGGCGGAAGCGGGTTTGCCCTCCGGGGTTTTTCAACTCGTTCATGGCGGGCGCAAAGCGGTGGACGCCCTCCTCACGCATCCGGTGGTTCAGGCCATTCCTTCGTGGGGTCGACCCCGGTGGCCAAAGAAATTTTCCTCAAAGGCTCCGCGCATGGAAAACGGGTGCGGGCGGCGGGCGGCGGGCGGCGGGCGGCGCAAAAAATTTCGTCCTCCTGATGCCGGACGCCCCGGTGGAAGAAGCGGTCCGCGGCCTCGCCGAGGCGGCTTTCGGCTGTGCCGGAGAACGGTGCATGTCCAGCCGGGTTCCACGCCGTGGAAGGAGGAAATCTTCGGTCCGGTGCTCAGCATCCTGCGCACGGACGACCTCGATGCGGCGATCGAACTCGCCAACCGGTCGGGTTACGGGAACGGAGCCGCCATTTTCACGAGATCCGGCCACGCGGCCAGGGAGTTCAAGCACCGCATTCAATCCGGCATGGTGGGGATCAACATCGGGGTCCCCGCCGCGATGGCCATGTTCCCGTTCAGCGGGTGGAATGAATCCTTCTTTGGTGACCTCCACCTGCAAGGCCTGGAGGCGGTCGCTTTCTATACACGCCAAAAAGTCACGACGTCCCGCTGGTTCGGCACGGCCGACGTCTGGGCCGGATAGCCCCGCCACACACCTGCGGCGGTTTTTCCGTTGTCATCCGGGGAAGAAAAAGCCGATCATCCGGCAACCTGCGGAACAGGGCTTGAAGGGAAGTTGCGCAGGCACATGTCGGAAGCCAATGAAATACCATGATCTCTACGAGCACCTGAAAAACAGGGTCTCTCTCGACGGAGAGCGCATCGAACTCGGCGGGGGGATGAGTGTCCACAATTTCCCCTTCCACTCCCGCCATACCGACCTGCTGCCCGAGGGACACGGACCGGGCCAGCCCAAGGGCGATATCTTGGATGTCGCGGACTCGCTGGTCTCGGAAAATGCGTCCTTCCGGTATCACGTTTTCAAACCCGACCGCGTCCGCAAGTCCGACGGCATGATCCTGCTTTTTCATGGGTTCAACGAGAAACACTGGCACAAGTATCTTCCCTGGGCGGCCAGGCTTCTGGAGGCCACGGGAAAGACGATCGTCCTCTTCCCGATTGCCTTCCATATGAACCGCGCCCCTTCCGCATGGAGCGATCCGCGACTCATGCACCAAGTGAGCAAACACCGCAAAGAGGAGTTCCCAAATCTCCTGCACTCCTCGCTCCTGAACGCGGCCATCAGCAGCCGGCTGCAAAGAAACCCGCAGAGATTCATCTGGTCCGGGCTGCAAACGTATCATGATGTCAAAGACTTTGTGGGAAGCTGCAGGCGCGGCGAACACCCGCTGTTCGAAAAGGATTTCTCACTCGATATCATGGCCTACTCGATCGGCGGCTTTCTGTCGCAAGTCCTGTTGCTCAGCAATCCGGACGGACTGTTTTCCGGGACAAAGCTGTTCATGTTCTGCGGCGGACCGGTCTTCAACAGGATCTCCCCTGTCTCGAAGTTTATTTTGGACAGCGAGGCGAACGTGCATCTTTATTCCTTTCTGGTCGAGCATCTGGAGAGCCACCTCAAGCATGACCCCAAGCTTTATGCCTGCCTCAGGGACGGCTCGGAGTCCGGCGTCGCCTTCCGGAGCATGCTTAGCTACAAATCCATGGCGGCCTTCCGCGAGGAAAGGTTCAGAAAAATGTGCGGACGCATCTCCGCGATCTCCCTGGCCCAGGACGAGGTCATTCCGCCCTACGAAGTCGAAAACACGCTCAATGGGCGCCACCGTGACATCCCGATCCGGGTCGAGACCTTTGATTTTCCCTACCGATACAAGCACGAGGATCCCTTTCCCGCCCAGGCCGGAATTTCAAACGAGGTCAACGAAGGATTCAATAATGTCTTCGAAATCGTCGGGGGCTTTTTCCAATAGGCCGCATGGGACGCGGGCCGAAAGGGACCGGCAGCCCGGAGCCATCCTTTTCATCACGCCGCCATTGCATGGAAAATAATCTTAGGATTTTACTTGCCAAACGGTTAGCATCGATGCTTGGCTGACTCCCCAGTATGGATTTATCACACATTACCAGCCAATCATTGCGTCGGATTCTCACCCTCACCGAGCGGAAGGACGAACTCGTGGAACTCGTTGCAAAGCTCGAAACCGAAATCGCCAAGGTCCTGTCCGGCGTCGTCCCGACGGCGGCAAAAAGCCCGGCAAAGAAATCCGTTCCCGCCCGCGGGGCCGGAAAACGCGCGGCCTCCCGCAAAGTCAAATCAAGCAGCCTGAAAACGAAGATCCTTTCCGTCTTGGAGAGCGCGGGCGCCGGGGGCCTGAAAGTCAGGGAAATCGCCGGGAAAGTGGGATCTCCCGCGGGAAATATCTCGGTCTGGTTCAGCACCACCGGGAAAAAGTTCACGCGAAAACTTGCGCCCGGACGCTACGCCGTCAAAGGAGCGAAGCCGGCGAAGGCCCGGACACCGGCATTGCCTGTCACGCCGGCATCACCTGCCAAAGTCGCGCCAGTGGCGAAAGCCAAGAAGCAAGGCAGGAAGACCGTCCCTCTCAAGGCGCGAATCCTTTCATTGCTCGGGGCGGCCGGTCCGAAAGGGATGCGTGTGAAGGATATTGCCGAAAAACTCGGCCTGCCCGGCGGAAATGTTTCCGTATGGTTCAGCACGACGGGGAAAAAGTTTACTTCGAAAGTGGAACCGGGAATTTACGCGGTGAAGACCGACAAGCCCGCCGCCCCATCTCCCGCCACCCCCGTCCCCGCTCCGGCCAAGAACGCCGTCAAGGCCAAGAAAGTCGTCAGGGCGGGCAAGCCTGCCTCTCCATCGAAAAAGGCTTTCAAGCTTCCGAAAGCCAAAGGGGAAAAGTAAATGCACATCACTCTGGGGAAAGAAATTCAACTGGCGAAAGACATCGCGGAGAGCGCCCGCGAGCTGCTCGCCGCGACAACCGACTCGGCCGAGGAAAAAGTCCGGCGCGCCCGGGCCCGGCTGGGGGTGGCGGTGGAGAGCAGCCGGGAGGTTTTCGACAGAATTTCCGACCGCGCCACGACGGCGGCAAGGGTTGCCGGCGGCCAGCTCCGGGACCATCCTTATGTTCCCGTGATGGTGGCTCTGGGATTGGGAGCACTGCTCGCCATCGTCCTTCTCAAAGGAAATTCTCCGAAGCGCTGACAAAAGAATCGTTAGGCCCGCCCGGAAATTTGACTTCCCGGGCGGGCTTCCTTTCCCGGGAGTGATTTTTCGCCATTTGCGGCGGGCGGGGCTGGGTGGATACGGGACGGGATTTCCCGCGCTTGCTTCATGTCTTCCGGAAATGTAAGCAAGAATGCATGCCAAACCGGATTGACGCCTGCTTCCAGAAACTCCGCGAATCCCAAAAAGCCGCCTTCATCGCTTACATTACCGCAGGAGATCCCACTCCGGCAGCCACTCCGGCCCTCGCCGCGGCGCTTGAAGCGGCCGGGGTCGATATTTTGGAGTTGGGGATCCCGTTTTCCGACCCCCTTGCAGACGGAGCGACGATCCAGGCCGCGGCGGGCCGGGCGATTGCCGCGGGCACCAACGTGCCGGTGGTCCTCGATATCGTGCGCCGGATCCGGGAAGTTTCGGCGGTTCCGATCGTCCTCTTCACCTACCTGAACCCGATCTATGTCTACGGTTACGAGCGCTTCATCGGAGACGCATCCACCGCGGGAGCCGACGGCGTGCTCATATTGGATCTTCCGCCGGACGAGGCCGCGGGCAATGCCGAGTTGGCGGGTATCCACGGGTTGCTGTCGATACGTCTGATCGCTCCGACAACCCCGCCAGAGCGCATGGAACTGATCGCCAGGTCCGCGGAGGGGTTTATCTATTATGTCTCGCGCGAAGGCGTCACCGGTGCGCAGGTCTCCCTCTCGCAAAGCATTTCCTCGCAAGTCGCCGAGATTCGAAAACACACGGCCCTGCCTGTGGCCGTGGGATTCGGGATCTCGACTCCCGACCAGGCGCGCGAGGTGGCGCGGCAGGCCGACGCTGTCGTTGTGGGAAGCGCCATTGTCCGGCGGATCGCGGAGGAGGGAGACACCCCCGGTCTCGACGGCGTCATCGAAGCCTTTGCCAGCCCCATCGCCGCGGCTGTCAAAGGCGCCTGAGGATTGGCCTGTCCCGCCCGGGCAAGTTTAGCGTCTTCTTTTGGAGCCGAACCGGTAGCCCTTGTGGGTGCGGACCCCCTTGGCGGCTTTGAGGGAGGCGGCGGCCTCGGCCTCGTTGAAGATCGCCGTGTAAACGTAATCGAATTTGTCCAGCTTCAACCGGGGAACGGATTGCCCGATGAAACGCTCGATGTCCTTCACATGGGGAAGTTCCTCGGCTGTCATGATCGTGAAGGCATCTCCGACGTTCTGGGCGCGGCCCGTGCGTCCGATGCGATGCACGTAGTCCTCCGGATGCTGGGGGACATCGTAATTCACGACATGGCTCACCCCGGCAATGTCGATGCCGCGCGCGGCGATGTCCGTGGCCACCATGACCTCGTAGCGTCCGGCCTTGAAGCCTTCCAGGGCCTCGACACGCTCGGTCTGGGTCCGGTTCGAGTGCAGTGCGACCACGGAATGGTTGTTCTTTTTCAGTTCCCTGCAAATCCGGTCGGCCCCATCCTTGGTGCGCGAAAAAATCAGGACGCTGTCGAAATTCGTGCGGGCCAGAAGCGCAAGAAGCAGATCGAACTTCTGGGCGACGGCAACCGGGTAGAAGGCATGGTTGACGGTTTCCGCAGGCGTGAAGCTGGCGCCGATCTCGATGCGCTCGGGGTTCCGGAGGCACCAGGAGGAAAGGCGCTGGATCTCCTCGGGAATCGTGGCTGAAAAAAGCAGCGTCTGCCGGTCCTTCGGGCACTGTTCGACGATCCGGCGGACGTCGGGCAGGAATCCCATGTCCAGCATGCGGTCCACTTCGTCCAAAATGAGGACCGTCAGGCCGCTCAGATCCACGGCCCCCTGTTGCATGTGGTCGAGGAGGCGGCCGGGGGTGGCGACGATGACATCGCATTTCCGCGCGAGATCCTCTTTTTGCTTCCCATACCCGACGCCCCCGTGAATGAGCGAGACCTCGGTGTGCAGGAAGCGCATGTAGTCGCGGAAGGCGGTTTCCACCTGCATCGCCAGTTCGCGGGTCGGTTCCAGCACCAGACAGCGGATTCTCGGTTCCGAATGGTCGAGCAGGGAAAGGACGGGGAGCGCGAATGCGGCGGTCTTGCCCGTGCCCGTTTGCGCGGAAGCCACCAGATCCTTTCCGGAGAGGATGACAGGAATGGCGCGGAGTTGAATGGGGGTCGGTTCGGAATATCCCATCCGCTGGGCTCCATGAAGCACCGGTTCGGAGAGACCGAGGTTTTGAAATGACATGATCGACAGAAAATTATCACCTTTCAGAATTGAAACCAGCCTTTTACCTCGAAAGGTTGAAAGGAGGCCACTGTGCCGATCATGTGATCGAAGGAAAAGCCCTCGAGGCAAACCTTGTTTCCATGAAGCGTTCCGGTTCCTTCCTCTCCGGGCCTGGCATCGATCAGGCTGCCGGAAAGCCCCTGGCCGGAGAGCTTGAGCATCGCCTCCTTGCCCGTCCAGAGGCGCAAAAATTCCCCTTCATCGTTTGACCTGGAGATGGCACCGGCTTCGGAGGGATGAAAAAAGCGGTTCGCGACCCCAACAAAATCCCGGCATCGCCCCCGGGACTCGACATCGATGCCGACAGCCGAACCGGAAAATGCCGCCACCACTGTGCCCCCGCTGTGGCTGAGGTTGAAATGGATTTTCGCGTTTGCGAAAAATGGTTTTCCATGAGCGTCGCTCTCCAGCAGAAGATCCCCGGCCGGGATCTTTGAGTGAAGCGAGGCGATGCGGCGCACCCCCGACCTTCCGGCAATGAAAGCCTCCCTGGCCTCCGCGGACTGGAACCTTGCGGCCCGATCCGCTTCGTCCCGGCTCAGAAGCGATTCGTCGCAGGCATCCAAAGAAAACCTCCACACATGGATCCCGCCATCCAGGAAACAATCCCCGCTTTCACATGCCCATGATTTCGTAACCGCCGTCCACATAGAGTACCTGTCCGGTAATGGCAGAGGAACCGTCGCTGGCCAGAAAAACCCCGGTGTGTCCCAGCTCTTCGGTGGTGCAGCTCCGCTTGAGTGGCGCATGCTCCTCGTAGTGTTTCAGCATCATGGTGAATCCCGATATCCCGCGGGCGGCCAACGTCTGCATCGGTCCCGCGCTGATGCAGTTGACGCGGATCTTGCGGGCTCCGAGATCATACGCCAGATAGCGTGCCGACGCTTCCAGGGAGGCCTTGGCCACGCCCATGACATTGTAATGGGGGACGACCTTGACCGACCCGTAGTAAGTCATGGCAAGAATGCTTCCCCCCTCGGTCATCAAGGGAACAGCCGCGCGGGAAAGTCCGATCAAAGAATAGGCGCTGATGTCATGGGCCATGCGGAAGGCCTCCCGCGACGTGGCCAAGAAATCTCCTTCCAGGGCCTCCTTGGGAGCGAAGGCGACAGAATGAAGCATCAAATCCAGTCTCGGGGTGTGCCCGGCCACCTTGTCGAAAAAAGCGGCGATTTCATCATCTTTCGACACGTCGCATGGGTAGATGGCGGTGTCGGCTCCGAACTCGGCCACCAGTTCCTCCACGTTCTCCTTCAGGCGCTCGCCTTGATAGTTGAAAATCAACTTTGCGCCCGCCTTGTGCCATGCCTTGGCAATCGCCCAGGCGATACTGCGTTTGTTCGCCACCCCGAACACAACGCCTGTCTTGTTTGAAAGTATTCCGTCGCTCATTCCCCATGAGCAAAGCCTCCCGCCGCGAACTTTGTCACGCTCAAAACGCCTTCCGTTTCCGAAGGCGGGCTCACCAACGAGTGTCCATATGAGACAGGACCACCCCGCGCCCCGTCGGCGGGCGCAGGGAGCTTGACACATGGACCCGAGCGGAGATTCGGCCATCTTCGAATATGTGGGCGGCAAACTCGTCATCCATCACGGACGGGAATTCACGGTCATGACAAATTCTCCGGTCTACTCGGAACAACTCGCGCTCAATACCTACTGGCAAAGCATCGGGGGAACCGTCTTCCTTCCCGGAACGAACCGGGCGTCGGACCGCTTTGCCCGCGCTTCGTTTTTCGTGGGAGCCGTGCCGAAAAAAAGCCGATCCCAACTACATCGCCGCGGTGCCCGAACGTTCCTTCAATTTCCAGGCCATTGCCAGTGTTCTGAGCATCATGCGCGGGGTGAGCGTCCCGCTCGGGATCACCACGCCCGACCAGCCGAACATCGCCTCCACAATCTGGCGGACCGCCGCGGACCAGAAGAACCGTGTCTACTACTTCGACTCGGCCACCACCCCGAACACGTTCTGGGTGGATCTCGATGACCTGAACTTCGCAAAGAACGCGCCCGTCCAGCGGCTCGAGGTCGCCGGCGGGCGCGTGTATTCCGGCGACTCGGAAAAATTCTTCGCCCCTCAGAAGGCCTTCACATGGCTTTCAGGCGATCCGGCGGCAAAGAAAAACTGAACGGGGCGAGGGCGTCCTCCCCTCGAATACCCCTCCGCGATCTCCGCGCCTCAGCGTGAGACCCTCCGCCGGACAAAATAAAACCCGCCTCCGTTTCCGGACGCGGGTTTCAAGGTTTTGGCACCTGGGGACAGGATAGGGGGAATCCAGCCTGATGGCAAGCACCGGTTCGCGTCCTTGAGCCGGCATTCATTGGAGTTTGGAAATCTCCCGCAGTGCCAGTTCCCTGATCGGGGCATCAACGATGGAGTTCGCCCACTTTTCCGCATCCTGGCGGTTCTTGTTTGCCCAGGCGCTCAGTTGCTCGCAGAGAACCCGGTCTCGAATCGCTTGGTCGCTTTGTTTGCAGACCCAGTTCATGGCGGAGACCGGATCCTTTCGCGACCACGCCCTTGCAATGTCAGAAACGGTCTTGGAAAGGATGGTGGGATCTTTGATGCGACGGGATTCCTCCGCCGCTTGTTGCGGATTGTGCTGGGCCAGTCTCCGGAGGAACGCCTGCGCAAAAATCTCAACATCCTGTTGGCGTTTCAAGCTGTCCAGAAGGGCCATGCCCCGCTTGGGATCGCGTTCGCCGCATTCCAACCCGATGGTGTCAAGCACCCGGCGGGAGAGCCCCGCATTTTCCATGTCGTCGAGGAACGAAAGCCCCTCCGTCAGATCACGCATCATGACGCCGCGGGCAAAACCATTCGCGGCCGGCTCGTAGAGCGCTTCATCGATGGTTTGAAGGAAATCCCATGCCTTGTCGGGATCGCGGCGTCCCCATTGGGCAAATGCCGAAGTGACGTAGTTTCCAACCCGCCCGGCACCCTTGTATCGGGTGATCCAACGGGTGGCTGCCTCCGGTACCTTGCCCGCCCATGCCCAGGTATGGTCTGCCATCACCCAGTATTGCATTTCGGGCGTGGCGATCTTTTCCAGATGAGGGAGAACCCATGCGGCATCCTTCTTGATCTGGCCCGCGAAAATGAGCGAAAGCATATCGCTCTGATAAGGCATCCCGGTCGCATCGAGGAAGTATTCAAACGCACCTTCCGGATCCTTCTCATACCATCCTGTGGCCGCCGCGCTCCAGAGATCCCGCACCGAAGAGCGGGATGGCTCTTCCATGACCCATGTGACGGCTCGCTTTGGGTCATGATGTGACACCCACCGCACGACCTGCCAAAGCGCGTGATGTTCCTCGCCGTTTGTCAGCCAGCTTTCCTCCAATAATGCGGAAAGTTGATCCAGAGGAAGGTCTTTGACCGCCAGATACCATGCCTTCGAGTTGCCCACCTTGGCGCGAAGATCCGGAGGAAAGGCGGCCTGAGCCGTGCTGGCATCAGCTCGCACAAACCAGCAAGCAAGCGTCAGCCATCCGACCAAACATGAAGTCAGGCATTTCATTTGGGAAACAATAGCCGCAAAGACCGTCGTTTGGGAACAATGCCAACAACCGTTGCGAGGAAGCCATGGGAAGCGGATACGATTTTCGAAAGGCACAAAGTGAAGGCTTGTTCGGGCGCGGTGCCTCGCCATTCCTCGGTTACTTCATCCTTGTCGAGGATTCCCCCGGCTCGCGGGAACCCGTCAGCGCCAATTCACCTCATTTTCCAACGGACAAAATCTTCCACTCATCCTCCTACCAGCAGCGGATGAAAATCCTGTGCGAGCGGATGGTGGAACAGCAGCTCTATTCCTGCGCCTCTGTGCTCATCGCTCCGAATGAGTCAAAATCCGGCGATTCCTCCCACCTTTCGAACCAAACGACCTTCCGATTCCTTCTCTCACGACTCGCAGGGCACCTTGCCAGCGAGACGGATTTGCTTGGAGGTTCCGGAACACGAATCAAAGACGATCCGACGATGTTCGAAAGTGGATCGTTGCTCGCAGGAAATTGGTTCACCTCCATTGAAAGCGCAGAAGAAGTGATCTCCCTCCCAAGAATGCCGTCCCGAGATATTCGACAGATACTGTGGGATGGCGAGGCGGAGGCGGCGGAGGGCGGCGCGGCTGAGGGGGATGGAGAAGGTGGAGCCGTTAATCCCTCGGGAAATCCTCCGGCTTTGCCGGAGGACCCCCGAAGTTTGACAGCTCCGGGAGTCGCTCCCAGTCTCCGAAACGTGAACCGCTCAAAGTTTACGAAAGGAGACAGCAATGAA
>Ga0172380_10002845_pt1 | contig 25376 bp, 20 predicted proteins | sample Leawe162metaG_FD_119747 | JGI IMG/M metagenome (GOLD analysis project Ga0172380, IMG submission 119747) | Leachate microbial communities from a municipal landfill in Southern Ontario, Canada - Leachate well 162 metaG | ecosystem: Engineered > Solid waste > Landfill > Unclassified | place...
AAAAGTTTAAAACCTTTGGTTTTTTTCCGGAAAAAAGAAAAGGGAACGCCCCGGGCGCCGGGGCCGGCGGGGGCGGGGGCGGGGTTTCCGGGGTGGGGGTTGGGGGGGGGGGGGGGGGCGGGGGGGGGTGGGGGGGGGGCTTTTTCCGCAGGGATCGCCTGCAGATCTTTCATGGTCCACGGTTCGGTGCGGTCGGCCGTCTTGGCCCGGATGTCCCTGACGTAATCGGCGGGGATCGGAGGGGCGGAATTCCCCCACTCCGAACGGATGAATGTGAGGACGGAGGCGATCTGCTCGTCCGTGAGGGTGCTCCAGGTCGGCATGGCGTTGTTGAAGCTGGCCCCCTTGACCTGCACGGGGCCCTGAATGCCCTTGAGGATGATCTTCACGAGGTGGTTGTCTCCGTGCCAGTCCTGGCTCAAAACCCATTCGCTTCCGACCAGCGGAGGGAATTGTCCGGCGATACCGAGACCGGTCGTCTGGTGGCACACAACGCAATTCTGCGAGAAAACGCGCTTGCCGATCACTTTGGGGTCGACGGGGCCCGCCTCGGCGGCTCCCCCGCCCGCCCAGGCGGTTCGGGAAGGATCGTAAACATCCGAGCGGAAGCCCCCGCTGTTGTAGGCCAGGTAGAGCCCCGCCCAGAACACGATGCTGAAAAAGACGGTCAGAAGCCACAGCGGGACGGGCTCGGCCCCGGCACGGGGTTCGGCCTGCTCGCGCAGGATCGAGCCATGAACCTCGGCGACGTTCATCTCGCCTGCCGGTTCCTTCTCGTTGAAGCCCTCATCGGGCGGCTGTGTGGGAGCGGTCACGGGGTTATTTTTTCGCGGGGGACAAAGGCGCTTCCGGAAGCGGGTAGTCTCGTTTCAGCGAGAGAAGGTAAGCAACCAGCGCCTTCGCCTCATCGGTGGGGACGACTTCGAAACCCGCAGGCGGAGCATGCGGTCCGGCGAGCCCCTGGATCGCATCTTCGGAAGGCTGGCCCTGGATTTTCCGCATGTTGTAGAGGAAGCGGTGGGACGGCATGATCGACCATTCCGTCACCGGGCGGGGATCGTAAAGGTGCCTGTGAAGCCAGTTGGCGTCGGTCTTCCGGAGGCCGACGTTGGTCAGGTCGGGGCCGGTGCGCATCGTCCCGAGGAAGACTGGCTGGGAGCGCAGGTAATCGCGCGCCACCGTGCGGCGGGGGCCGAGCCCTTTGGCGATATCCGTCGAGAGCGGCCCCGGACGCACCTGCTGGCTGTGGCAGTAAAGGCACCCGTTCGCGGCGTAGACCCGCTGGCCGACCACGGCCAGCCCCGGCAACGCCGGAGGAAAATACCCTCCCGTATCCTCGTCCGGCACCGGCTGCATGTGCCCGAGCTCGAGGTAGGGATAGACGACGAGCCCCAGCCACGAAGCGGCGAAGGCCGCCAGCACGCCGACAAAAATCAGGGGCAGCCTGTTCATGCGGTGGCGGCCTCCGGTTTGTTTCCGTCGGACGGCGCGAAAAGCGCGGGGCCCTCGCGGCGGCGTCCGATTTTGAGAAGCATCAAAACGAAAAGGGCCGCGAAGACGACGTGTCCGGAAAGGAGCAGAAAGCCGGAGATTCCCCGCAGCCAGCGGAACGGTGTCGCGTAATCGAGCGAGCTTTGGAAGGCGACAATCGGGTCGTAAAGCGCCAGCCCCTGGAGGATGCCGCCGAGGGTCAGCGAGCCGACCATGAGCAGGATGCCGGTGGCAACGAGCCAGAAATGCCAGCGGATCATCGTGGCCGAGGGCCATTCCCAGCCGACAAGCCGGGGGACGATGTAATACATGGCACCGAACATCATCATCGAGAAAAACCCGTAGAGGCCGAGGTGCGCATGGCCGACGGTGTAGTCGGTGAAGTGCGTCAGGGCGTTGAGCGAGGGGATCGCCATCGAGATGCCCTGCAGGCTCACCACCGTGTAGGCCATCGCCCCGAAGACCGTGAACCGGAGCGTCGGGCTCCATTTCAAAGCGTCGAAATTCCCGCGCACCGTCATGTGGTGGTTGATGGCCACGGTCACCACCGGGATGAACATCATCACGCTGGCGACCACGCTCGCGCTGATCATCCAGGCAGGAAACGGCCCCCCGATCAGGTGGTGCATCCCGTTCCAGCCGTAAAAAAGCGCCAGCGACCAGAACCCCAGGATGCCCAGGTAATAGCTGTGGATCGGACGCCCGATGACTTTCGGGATCATGTAATACGCGCTCGCGAGGCCGATGGGGACGAACCAGAGCCCGAGCACGTTGTGCGCGAACCACCAGTTCACCGCCCCCTGCGCGGACCCCTGGACCGGCTGCCAAACCAGCAGGATGTTGGCCGTGGCATACATCCACGGGAACCACAGGAAGGCGGCCAGCAGATACCACTGCGAAACGTAGATGTGCCCCGGCCTCCGGAACCGGAACATGATCACCCCCCAGACGCCGATGCAGGCGTAGGCGACGAAGAGGATCGGCGTCGCGTAGCCGGGGAATTCGAGCCATTCGACCGAGCGGCTGTCGCCGGCCAAAATTCCCAGCACGCCGACCAGAATCCCCAGATTCCAAAAGATCGCGGCACCGACGAGAAGCTTCGAGTGCATCAACGGAACCCGGCAGAGCCTCGCCATCAGCCAGAGCCCGGTCCCGATCCCGGCCGAGGACGCCCACCCGTAGATGACGGCGTTCAGGTGCGCGGGACGGATCCTCCCGAAGGTCAGGAACGCCGCCGAATCGAGCAGACCCGGGTGCGTCATCTTCCACGCGGAGAGCAGCCCGAGCACCGAGCCGACCAGCAGCCAGAAAACGGCGGACCCGAAAAAAAGAAGGACCGGCCCGCGGGTCGAGGCATCGATCTCCGCGCGCTCGTGGGAAGCAAGGGCATCCGGCACGGTGGCCGGATCGAGGGATGTGAGAAGGCTGTGCGGCTTCATTTGCGGGAAGGAAATCTGTCGGTCGGCACGCCAACCGGTTCGTCGTCGTCAAAAATCGTGAGCGGGGCCTCACGGAGTTTGAGCAATTGCCCGTCCCTGGCCGCCCAGCAGAACGCCGCAAGAGCACTTCCGCTCAGAAAGACCAGCCCGCCGACGAGGAGGAGGATTCCGGCTGTCATGGTCCGGTGGGGCCCGGGGCTGCGGCGGGGGCCGGGGTGGCGACCGGGTAGGCCGCGCGGGGTTGGGATTTGTTGATTTCGGCCACGACCAGCTTCATGGCCTCGGCAATGGGGATTTGCACGCTGCCCTTCGCGCGGTCGACCCACGCGTAGGACTCCAGCTTTTTGGCGTCGTCGGCGCGCAGCTCCGCAAGCGTCTTGGACCGCAGCTCCGCCCTCTGGGCTTCCTCGGGGTCCGCGTCTCCACCACGCCCGCGCGTGAGCCACAGGTTCGCCCCACAAAAAAGGAGCAGAAGCAACATGGCCAGCAGGAAAAACGACCAAAAAGCGGGCGCTTTCGGGATTTTTGCGGCGGGGTTGGAGGAGTCGTCCGACATCAGTTTTTCAGGGCGATCGAATCGGGGAGTCGCGGGTCGCGGAGCGGCCACAGCGGGACGTCTCCGAGGCGCTTGAGAAAGACGGCCGCCAGCGTGCATCCGACGGCGGCAAGACAGGCGAAATCCATCCAGCTCACGGCCACCCCGTCCTCGTGCAGCGCAGGCAGCACCACCACGTAAAGATCCAGCAGGTGCATCAGCAGGATCCACACCGCCACCCCGCACAGGAAGGCCGGCTTCCGTTTTCCCGGGTTTGGCAGCAGGAGCAGGAACGGCACGAAGAAGTGGCCGACCACGAGCGCGGTGCTCAGGATCTGCCAGCTCCCGGTGTTCCGGCGCAGGAAGTAAACCGTTTCCTCGGGGATGTTCGCATACCAGATCAACATGTATTGGCTGAACCCGATGTAGGCCCAGAAAACCGTGAACGCGAACATCAGCTTGCCGATGATGTGGTAGTGCTCGAGCGAGATGATGTCCCGGAAATACCCGGCGCCGCGCAGCGCGGTGACCAGAAGGACCAGCACGCACAACGAGCCGAGCGCGGTGCCGGCAAAAATGTAGACCCCCCACATCGTCGAGAACCAGTGGTAGTCGAGGCCCATCAGCCAATCGATCGCCGCAAACGTGAGGCACACGGCAAACAGCGGGAGGCTCGCGAACGTGATCCTGCGGTTGAAGACCGTGTAGCGCGGCGCGCCGTCCTTGTCCTGCAGGATCGAGTTCGCGCGCAGCCAGGTCGCCGACACGGTGAAAAAGAAAAAGTAAAAGGCCGCGCGGCCCCAGAAGAACCAGGGGGTGAGATACGGCCACTTCTCCAGCAGCAGCGGGTCGCGCGCGTTCTCCGGGCGCATCCACTCCCAGAGCTCCGACCGCACGAAAACCAGCGGGAGAAACAGCAGCCCCAGGACCGGGAGCAGGCTGGCGAGGTTTTCCAGCTGGCGGCGGACGACCACGCTCCACTCCGCGTCGACCGCGTGGTGGACGAGCACCCAGAAAAACCCGCCCGCGCAGACCGTGAAAAAAAATGCGAACGCGAAGAGGTAGGAAAACGCAAACTGCGCCGGGTCGAAGCCGGCCCCGAGGAAAACTGCGGCGTAGGCGGCAACCGCCGCCGCGACGAGGCCGAGGAACCGGCCCCCGACATGCTTGTAGTCGAACGTCTGCGGAGATTCCGGCGGGTGCTCGCTCATGGCTGTTTCTGCGCCTCCAGCGCGGCCCGTTCTCCTGCCGGGACATCCCCGATGGTCGCCCCGCCCTGGGATTTTTGCAGCGCCCGGACGTAGGCGATGATGGCCCACCGGTCCTGGACCTGGATCCGGTCGCCGTATCCCATCATCGTGTTCTTGCCGGAGGTGATGGTGTTGAAGATCTCCCCGTCGGCCATTTGCCGAATCCTCTCCTGGTGGAGGTTGGCAATGGCGACGAGACCGAATTTTCCAGCGATCCCGGTGCCTGCGGCGGTGGCCCCATGACACGGCGAGCAGTTGATGGCGAACCGCTCCCGGCCGCGCTCCATCAGCCCGGGCGTGATCTCGAACGGCATCCCCGTCCCCCACTGGCCGCCGATTTTTCCCGTGTCGAAATAGACAGGTCCCGAGGAAAAATAAACCTGTTTGTAGGGGCCCCCGGCCTCCCCGACCGATCCGCCCGCCGGCTTGTGGAGCGGGATTGCATACCCGATCGGCACGGTCCCGTCGACCGGCTTCCTCCCCCCTCGTCCGTCGGCAAAAAACGCGCTCGCCACCTGGGCCTTGACCTTCGGCTGCCGGTCCATGTCCGGAAAAATCTCGATCGGGGAACGCGCGGACTTTTGCCCGCGGAACCCGGCCATCGAGACCACCAGGACCACGAGCAGGGCGAAGACAATGAAGAAGGATTTCAGCATGGCTCAGTCCTCATGGATGGTGGTGACGTTCGTGCCCCCGAGGGATTCCAGGAAGTCGCGGACGGAGCGCTCGGAAAATTTCGGGTCGCCGGATTCGATCGCGACGAAGAACTTGTCCTCGGTCACTTTCTTGAACCGGTCCCAGTTGAAAAGCGCGTGGTTGAGCCGGGGAAGGCCGTTCATGATCAGCATCCCAAAGACCGCCGTAAACGCCGAGACCAGGATCGTGAGCTCGAACATAATCGGGAAAAACGCGGGGACGGTGAACAGGTCCGTCGGCTTGCCGGCCACGATCAGCGGATACAGGAACGACGTCGGCACGAACTCCAGCGTCACCGCCGTCAGGAACCCGGCGAGACCGCCGAGAAAAACGATTTTTCCCATGAGCGAGCGCTTCAATCCCATGGCCGCGTCCATGCCGTGGATCGGAAACGGCGAAAACACATCCCAGCGCTGGAACCCCGCATCGCGGATTTTTTCGGCCGCATGGTAGAGATCGCGCGCGCAGGAGAATTCCGCAGCGATGCCGAAAACCGGGGATGCCATGTTGCCGACCGTTTCCATCAGTGGCGCGCCTCCCCGTGATGCGGGTCCGCCTCGGGCAGGACCGCCTTGACTTCAAACATGCAGATCATCGGCAGGAACCTGATGAAGATCAGGAACAGCGTCGTGAAGAGCCCGAACGTCCCGGCGAACGTGCAGATGTCCACCCATGTCGGATGGAACATCCCCCATGCGGACGGCGTGAAATCGCGCGAAAGCGTGGTCGCGATGATCACGAAACGCTCGAACCACATGCCCATGTTCGGGAACTGCACGATGATCCAGACCCACAAAAGATGCGTCCGGAAATATTTGAACCAGAACAACTGGGGCGCGACGACGTTGCAGAACATCATCGCCGCATACGCCCACCAGTAGGGGCCGACCGCCCGATACCAGAACGCCGCGCGCTCGTAGGGGTTCCCGCCATACCACGCGATGAACAGCTCCATCAGGTAGGCGTAGCCGACGATCGAGCCCGTGAGCAAAATGATTTTGCACATCTTGTCCACGTGGTTGACCGTCACCAGGTCGTGCAGCGGTTTGTAGAGCGCGCAGGCGGGGATCATGATCGTGAGCACCATCGCGAACCCGCCGAAGATCGCGCCGGCCACGAAGTAGGGCGGGAAGATCGTCGTGTGCCAGCCGGGGATCACCGACGTGGCGAAGTCGAAGGACACGACCGAGTGGACCGAGAGCACGAGCGGGGTCGAGAGCCCGGCGAGAATCAGGTAGGCCGCCTCGTAGTGCCGCCATTGGCGGTTGCCACCACGCCAGCCGAGCGCCATCACCCCGTAAACGAACTTTTTGATCTTCGAGGTGCAGCGGTCGCGGATCGTCGCGAGGTCGGGGATCAGCCCGGTATACCAGAACAGCACGGAGACCGTGAAATACGTCGAAACCGCGAACACGTCCCACAAGAGCGGGCTGCGGAAGTTCTGCCAGATCCCGTTCGAGTTCGGCACCGGCGCGAGAAACCAAACCATCCAGATGCGCCCGACATGGAACGCCGGGAAAATGCCCGCGCAGACCACCGCGAACAGGGTCATCGCCTCGGCCGCGCGGTTGATCGACGTGCGCCACTTCTGGCGGGTCAGGAACAGGATCGCCGAGATCAGCGTGCCCGCGTGGCCGATCCCGATCCAGAACACGAAATTTGTGATGTCCCACGCCCATCCGACCGGATGGTTGTTCCCCCAGACGCCAACGCCGGTCGCGACCAGATACGCGAGGCACGCAAGGCACATCAGCGTCATCGGAACCGTGACGCCCATCGAAACCCACCACCAGGTGGGCGTCCGCTCCTCGACGATCGAGCTGATGTAGCTGCTGATCCAGCCCATCGTGCGCTTGTTGAGCACGAGCGGTGGCCGGACGACCTCCTTCTCCTCGTCGCCCGGCTTCTCCCCGATCATGGTCGCGGTGCCGGGCATCACTGGTGGGCCTCCGCAGGGTTGTGGGGGTCATGCGTCGCACCATGCCCGCCGTGCGGTGTCCCATTGGCCATGCCGACCTTGTCCGCCCCCGGCATCTTCGGGTTCGGGTTTTTGATTCGCGCGAGGTAGGTGACGCGGGGCGAGGCGTTCAGATATTTGAACATCGTGTATCCCCGCCCGCTGGCGCGCAGCTGGGAGACCCGGCTTTTCGGATCCGCAACGTCGCCGAAAACCAGCGAGTCGCTCGGGCAGGCCTGCTGGCACGCGACCTTGAACGGGCTGATCGGGGTCTCGCTTTTCGGCGTCGGGCCGGCCTCGACGAGCCGCGAAATCTTCGCGTCCTCGATGCGCTGGATGCAGAACGTGCATTTTTCCATCACGCCGCGCATGCGGACGGTGACGTTCGGGTTCTTCGCCATTTTCAGGCTGTCGGCCATGCCCTTCCTGGCAAGCGGTCCCCAGTAGAGCTGGTCGAGCGGGCGCTGGTTGTAGTCGAAATAATTGAAACGGCGGACCTTCCACGGGCAGTTGTTCGCGCAATACCGGGTGCCGATGCAGCGGTTGTAGGCCATCAGGTTGAGTCCGTCTTCGCTGTGCACCGTGGCATTCACCGGGCAGACGGTCTCGCAGGGCGCATTCTCGCAGTGCTGGCACATCATCGTCTGGGCGAGCATTTCGGGCTCGTCCGGCTCGCCCGCAAAATAGCGGTCGATCCGGATCCATGCCATGTCGCGGTTTTTCCGCACCTGGGCCTTGCCGACGACAGGCACGTTGTTTTCCGCCTGGCAGGCGACGACGCAGGCATTGCATCCGGTGCAGGTGTTGAGGTCGACCGTCATCCCCCACTGCTCGGCGGATGTCAGGGCCGGATGCGTGTAGAGCGAGATGTTCGGCGGGATGTGCGCATCCATGCCCATTTTTTGGGCGAAGGCGGGGTTCCCGTGATAGCGGTCGAGCGTGCCCTCGCGCACGAGATCCCGGCCTTCCATGCTGCGGTGTTCCTGCGTCTGGGCCATCGGGTAGGTCCTGCCGGTGACCTTGAGCGACAGCCCGGACGCGACCCGGGGCGAAGCCGCAGTCCGCAGCGGGTAGGCATCGAAACCGACATCTTCCATCAGGGCGGTCACCCCCTTGTGCCCGAAACCCAGGGCGATCGAAAGCGAGTCGTCGGCATGGCCGGGAGCGACGATCGCGGCCGCCTGGATCGCGCGCTTTCCGTCGGTGATCTCGACAATGTCGGCGACCAGATCGTAGTCGATCTCGTTCCCGAGCTTCTGCGCGATCTCCTCGAATTTCCCAAAGTTGTTCGCCCGGATCCCCAGCGCATCTGCGGTTGCCGGGCTGACCAGAACGGCGTTGTCCCAGGTGAGTTTCGTGACAAAATCCGGCGTCTCGAGGAGCCATGAATTATTGGCGTGGCGCCCGTCGTCCACGCTCGAGCTTTGCAGGAAGACGATCTCGAGCCCCCCGGGCGCGGGCCCGGCCTTTTCGGCGAGCGGGGCTGCGGCGGCGGCGGAAAAATTCAGCGGGGTCGGCGCGAATCCGGAGGCGGGCAGGAAGCCCACGCGCAGGACATTGTTCCAGAGCAGGTCGGGACCGCCGGCGGTGGAAACAGCCCCGCCGGTGACAAGGGATTCAAATGTCGCGCGGACAAGCTCCGGCCCCCCGGGCGCGGCGCTGCCGAGAAGTTTTGCGAGGATGTCCAGCTCGGAAATCCCTCCCCAGAGCGGAAGGATCATCGGCTGGATGGTCGTATACGTGCCGTCGTATGTCCGGGCATCGCCCCACGACTCCAAAAAGTGCGCGGCGGGAACATGCCAGCGGGCCAATTTCGAGGTTTCGTCCTCGAACAGCCCGAGCCTCACGACATCGGGCACCCCCGGCAACAAGGCGGCGAAACCCAGCTCCGCCGGGGCATTGTAGGCCGGGTTTCCACCGAAGATGAAGAGGGTTTCGACGGCTCCGGACGCCATCGCTTTCGCGAGGTCCGTGATCGTGGCCGCAGCGGGCGCGGGGGTGACGACGCCCAGAAGCGTCGAGCCCAGGTTTCCCAGCGCGGAGTTGATCGCGTGGACCAGCACCTGAACCGCTGCGGGCGTCTGGGGGCCCGTCAAAACGAGCGACCGTCCGGGGTTGGCGAGAAGATCATTGGCGCACGCGGTGATCCAGGCCTCGTCGAAATGCACCTCGGCTTTGGGGCATGCCCCGAGGATCGAGGCGATCTCCGGGTCCCCGGTCCGCCGGGCAACCGCCGCGGCGAGTCGGCGGGTGAATTCCCCGAGGTCGGAAACCCGGCACCGGAGCCGGTGGTCCGCCATCCCGCCGGTGAGCGTGAAATGGTTCTCCACCACGTAGAGACGGTTCATCGGCGCCCCCATCTGGTCCGGGTTGCGGCGGGCGGAGAACCCCGCCGCGTATCCGATGCCGGTCTCGATCGGATTCAAAAAATCACTGTCGAGCGCGAGGATCACGTCCGCCCGGTCGAACTTCGGCAGCAACCGCGTCCCCGGCCCGAAGGCGGCCGCGGCGGCCGCCTCCGCCTCGCTGTCGCCGAGCGGCTCGTATTCCGCCCAGAGGACGCCGGGAAAATTCCGCTCCACTTCGGCCCGCAGGCGGTCCCGTGTCGGGGAATTTTTCTTTTCGACAAGGAACGCCACGCCCTTCCCGCCGCCCTGGCCCACGGATTGCAGGAACGCATCGAACGCCGCAGCGTCGGTCGTTTTGCCTTTGTCGGTGAAACTTTTCGCCCGGTGCGGGTCGTAGAGATCAAGGATTGCGGCCTGCGCGAACCCGTCCGTCCCCCCGTTGCTGAACGGGTGCAGGGGGTTGCCCTCGAGTTTGGTGGGCCGTCCGTCGGTGGTGCTCGCGATCAGCGGAACCGCGCCGGTGCGAGTCGGCATCGCGGTCGCGTAGTAGAGAAATTTTCCGGGGATCGTCCACTCGACGCCCTTGGTGAACGGCACGAGGTGGGCTTCCGGTCTGCGGCAGCCGGTCAAGCCGACGCCTGCCAGCGCCATCGACGCCCCCATGAGCTTGAGGAAGTCCCTCTTCGAAAGCCCGCTTTCCTCGTAAAGTTCCGCCCCGCGCGGAAATTCCGCCTCGAGGTGCCGGGCAAATTCCGGGTCGTTCCCGAGCTCGCGCAGGCTGCGCCAGAGGCCGGGCCGGACATCGCGCGGAGGATGGGCGGGGATCTTTTTCACCGGTGACAACCCCCACAGGTGACCGGCGGGTTCACTTCCCACGCCGCTTTGAATTCGCTGCCGATCTGGCGCTGGCTCTCGTCGGCACCCGGCTTCCACTTCATATTGTAGACCTCCCCGGGCGGACGCAGGAAGTTCTCCGGCGCGCGGTGGCAATCGAGGCACCAGGACATGCTCTGCGGCTGGTCCTGAAAAACCGCCTTCATCTCGTTGACCGCCCCGTGGCAACTGAAACAGCTCACCCCGCGGTTCACGTGCACGGCATGGTTGAAATACGTGTAGTCCGGGGCCTTGTGCACGCGGACCCAGTCCACCGGCCGCCCGGTCTTCCAGCTCTCGCGCACCGCCTCGAGCTTCGGGCTCGTCGCGCGGATCTGAGTGTGGCACGACATGCAGGCCTGCGTCGTGGGAATGTTCGAATGCGAGGCCACCTCGACAAAACTATGACAATACCGGCAATCCATGCCCAGCTGCTCGACGTGGACCGCGTGCGAGAACGGAACCGGTTGTGTGGGCATGTAGCCGACCCGCGTGTATTTCGGCGTGAAATAATACCAGACCCCTCCCGTGACTCCCCCCCCGATCACGCCAAGGCAGATCGCGGCCTTGAGGGGTATCCAGTTTGTCCATCTGGGGAAAAAGTTCGCCATGAATCACCGCCCGCATGGACAACTGGTCGCCTTTCCAAGTCGCACCCGCAGAAACGGCGGGAAGGCACTTCCATCAAAACTTTTGACGCAGAGCAAAAATAGGCGCATGGGAGAAAGAATGCCGGAGCCTGCAAAATACTGGTCGCGGCTGTCAACAGAATCGGTAAAAATTCTTTCCGCATGAAAACCCACGCCCTGTTTGTCGCCCTCGCCCTCGCCGCGTCCCCCCTCGTTTTCGCCGAGACCGCCCAGCCGGAACTCCCCGTCACCACCCTGCGCATCGGCCCGACAAACATCCGGGCCGAGGTGGCGGACGACGACGCCGAACGCTCTGCGGGCCTGATGTTCCGCGAATCCCTCGCGCCCGATTCCGGAATGCTCTTCGTCATGCCATCCGTCGCCCCAGCCTCGTTCTGGATGAAGAACACCCTCGTCCCGCTCTCGATCGCGTTCCTGGACGAAACCGGGACGATCCTGGAAATCCACGACATGCAGCCGAACAGCGAAAAAATCATCCGGAGCACGTTCTCGCGCATCGCCTTCGCCCTCGAAATGCGGCAGGGCTGGTTCGGGGAAAAGAAAATCTGGCCGGGCGAAAAAGTCTCCGGCCTCCCGCAGCCGACGCGAAACTGAAATGCCATCCCGGCAACGGACCACCAAACCGGGATGAGAATGGGCCGCAAGGTCCGTTATTCGTGGTAAAAGTCTTCAAACCCTCCGCTTCCCCCTCGCGACCGGTAGGGCGGCGTGATCGTTAAGAGGTCCGCCTCGCCAGATTTCATCCTTCCACCTTCATGACGCATCCTTTTCTTCCGGGTAGGACACTCTTTGACCAGGTTGCCCTGCAAGAATCGCAGGCGCTTTTGAAAAACAACCGGATCTGGAAATGGTGATAGGTGCCTCAACCTATGCTCTTGTTTTGGCGTCTGCGAAAGTCTGGATTTTCCACAAGAACCAGTTACGCTGCCGCCGAACCGACCTGAAAAAACGATGATGCAATCTCCCACATACCGCTTCTCAGGGCATGAAACTTTTGCCTGTAGGTATGCTTGGCTCCCAAAAGCGGTTCGCAAAGTCGCCGATATCCCCGAGATTTTAGCCTCGGCTTGCGAAGACCGTGCGATGGTCGAACTCGGTGTTGGAAAAAACATGGTTCGTTCCATCCGCTTCTGGGCGGAAGCGGCAGAAGTCATTGAGCCGTGCGAAGGTGGCCATGTGCCATCGGATTTCGGAGCCCAGATTTTTTTGGGAACTCATGACGAGGAAACCGATTCTTTTGCGGAAGGCTTCGATCCTTTTCTTGAGGATATTCAAACCCTCTGGCTCCTGCACTGGAAGTTGGCAACGAATATCGAGAATTCAATTTTTGCGTGGGACTTTCTGCTCTCAAGGTTTCAAGAGCCGGAATTGACAGCATCCTCGGTGTTCGATGCAGTAAAAAAAGCCACGGTCAGTCTCGATAAAGCGCTTTCTGACACCACACTGGAGCAGCAATTCGAGATCTTCCTGCATTCATACGTCCCGACAAGAGGACGAAAAGGGGAAGTCCGGGAAGACAATCTCGACTGCCCACTCGTCGAATTGGGCCTCCTGGATCAAGTCGGACACCGACCAGGGAAGCGCAATGTGGGCAGACCAGAGCCTATTTACGTTTTCCGACGCGAACCCAAGCCGGAAATCTCTCCCATGCTCTTCGCCCACTGCGTGGATGAATTCTGGCGGCTCCGGCACCCCCGGGAAAAAACCCTTTCGTTCCAGCTTCTCGCCTCAGGACACGGCAGCCCCGGCCAAGTCTTCAAACTCCCGGAAGACGACATTCACCGGCGCGCCGAGTCCTTGTCTCTGGACACGGAAGGATTCTTTGATTTCAGGGAATCAGCCTCCATTTCATCCCTGATTCGCAAGAATCACAACCAGACCATCCCGCTGTCCGCAATCTACACGCCCGTTCCCACATATGCCTAACAGCGACTTGCTCTCTCTCATCCGCCCTTCTGAACGGTTCCTCCGCTCAGCAGATCTTGTCCGCGATTACGAGGACCCGAGCGCGCTTGAGGGCTACCACCTGACACCATTCACGCGGCAATGCCTCACACGAATCGGTGAAGGCATGGAAGCCAATTCCAGTCGTCGAGCCTGGCGTCTTACGGGCCAATACGGAACGGGCAAATCTTCATTTGGTCTTCTTCTCGCCTCGACGGTTCGGGACGCCAGCAATCGCCTTCCAAAGCCGCTATTTAAAGAGGTTGCCGAAATCCTTCCTCAGGTCCGCAAAAGCCAATACCTGCCTGTGCTGGTGGTGGGTAGCCGGGAGCCCATGGCAACGGCTATTCTGAAAAGCCTGGCAACTGCTCTGGCGGAAAATGCCAGCAAAGGCCGCAAATCGGATCTCGAACTGGAAATCTCGCGCCTCGTCGAAAGCGATGAAGTGATTTCCGAGGACAAGCTTGTCTCACTGGTGCAGCAAGCTTCTGCAAAGATTTTCACATCCGGCAGAGCCAACGGCTTGATGCTCATTCTTGATGAAGTTGGCAAATTCCTCGAATACGCCGCCCTGCACCCCGACCGACAGGATGTTTATCTCCTGCAACGTCTCAGCGAGTTTGCCCAAAGAAGCGGCAAGCACCCCTTCATCCTCGTTTGCTTTCTCCATCAGGGCTTCAATGCCTACGCCGAGCAGCTATCTGTCACCTCCCAGCGTGAATGGGAAAAGGTTGCCGGGCGGTTGGAAGAAATTGTATTCGAGCAGCCGTTGGACCAAATCGCGGCGATTGCCGCATCGGCTCTCAACACGCAAACGCAAAAACTCCCCGACTCTTTGCGCAAGCAGGCTTCGGCATCCATGGAGCAAGCCATCCGGCTGGGATGGTATGGCACAGCCGCAGGCAAAGCCGCCTTGCGCGACCACGCGCTCGGAATTTTTCCCCTTGATCCGCTTGTTCTTCCGGTCCTGATCCGCACGTTCCAGAGATTCGGGCAAAATGAGCGGTCGCTGTTCAGTTTCCTCCTCTCTTTCGAGCCCTTTGGTCTTCGGGCGTTTTGCGCGACTTCCCCCGTCGAGTCTGCCCGCCCCTACCGCCTGCACGATTTCTACGACTACGTCCGTCTGAATTTCGGCCACCGCCTGGCGGTCGCCAGTTACCGCAGCCGGTGGAGCGTGATCGAGTCCTCCATCGAGAGTTACCAATCGCCGGAGCCGCTCGATCACATCGTTCTCAAGACCATCGGTATGCTGAACGTCCTCCAGACGGACGACATGGCACCCACCGAGGAAGCCATCCAATGGGCAGTCGCCGGATCGAACAAGACCGGACAAGAGCAAGTCGCTTCCGTTCTGAAAAATCTCCGCAAGCGTGCCGTCATCCACTACCGCGGCCACGCCAAGAGCTACTGCCTGTGGGCCTATTCCAGCGTCGATATTGAATCCCGGTTTGACGATGCCAAGCGGAGCCTCCCGAATCTCCCGAATGTCTCCAGTGCCATTCTCGACAAACTCGACAGCCGCCCTCTCGTCGCCCGCAGGCACTATATCAACACCGGCAACCTCAGATTTTTTCAGATCCAATACTGCGCAACGTCGGAACTTGAGGAACAGCTCAAGCAGCCGAGCAGCGAATCAGACGGCACGATCATCGTCCCACTTTGCGAAAATGAACAGGATCGCCAGGCAAGCCTGAATATCGCAATGGCTCAAAAGAAGGATCCCACCCGCTTGGATCTCATTGCGGTTCCCCAGCCGCTCCAGAAACTTTCCGGCGCGGTCCTCGAATCGCTTCGCTGGGATTGGGTCATGGCGAATACGCCGGAACTCAATAATGACACCTACGCACGGGAGGAAGTTTCGCGATACCAAGATCAGGCGGCGAATCAGCTCCAAAAAAGTATCCAGGATTACATCGGCCTCAACCGCCTGGGTGGCAAAACCTCTCTGACTTGGGTTTACCAGGGCAAAAAACTCCCGATCCACACAGGCCGGGAACTGCTTACCAAGCTCTCGGAACTCTGCGACAAAGTTTATCACTCCGCGCCTCGTATCGAAAATGAACTGATTAACCGCCGCGCTCTGAGTTCCGCCGCTGCCGCTGCCCGCATGCGCCTTGTCGAGCTCATGTTCGCCAATGCGGACAAGCCTCTCCTCGGATTCTCCACAGACAAAAACCCGCCCGAGAAATCAATGTATCTCTCGGTGCTCCAGCAAGCTCAGCTTCATCGCGAGGTTCAAGGTGTCTGGACAATCGGTGATCCCGGCCCGGATGACCCCTGCCAAGTTCTCCCGACCCTGAACCGAATCCGGCAAATCATCAGCGAACAGCCCGACACCCGAGTTCCCATCGATCATATCTTTCGCGAACTGCGTCAGGCACCCTACGGTTTACGCGACGGCCTGATCCCACTCCTGCTTGCCGTGATCGCGATCGCCGATGAACAAGAAGTTGCCTTTTACAAAAACGGCACCTTCCTCAGCGAACTCCACCAGGAAGCATTCCTTCAACTCACCAAGAATCCACAGGATTTCGAACTCCAATACTGCAAGATCGAGGGCGTTCGCTCGGAGTTGTTTGCCAAGCTGGCCGAAATTCTCAAAGTCCGGTCGGCCCGTGACGCAGAAGTCGAGCTCCTGGATGTCGTCCGCAAGCTCTGCACATTTGTTGCCCACCTGGAGGAATACACGCGAAACACCAAACGCCTGAGCAAACGAGCTCTGGCCGTTCGTGAGGTCATCCTCGCAGCCCAGGAACCCGTGAAAATGGTCTTCCACGATCTTCCTGTTGCCTGCGGCTACTCAAAATTTGAAATCGGAGGCAAGGTTCCGACAAAAGAGGTTGAAGCCTTCGTTGGTTGTCTCAAAGACGCTCTTGATGAACTCCGCCAATGTTTCGCCGTCCTCCAGAACCGCATGCGTCATGATCTTGGCGAACAATTCGGTTACACCGGATCCAAGTTCGCCCAGACGCGGACGGCAATAGCAGTGCGCGCCGAAGGACTCCTCCTTCACGTAACCGAGCCCAAGCTCAAATCTTTTTGCTTCCGACTCTTTGACGATCAATTGGCCGAAGGTGAATGGCTGGAATCTTTGGGCAGCCTGCTCGCTCTCCGTCCGCCCCAGCGGTGGAGGGATGAAGACGAAGACAACTTTAACCGGGAGCTGCCCGCCGCGATTGGCCGCTTTCTCCGCGCCGAGAGCGTTTCCTTCCGTTCTGGGAAAGGCGATAAATCTGCCCGCGGCATGCGCATCGCTGTCACCCAGGCAGACGGACAGGAGAAACAGGAGGTCGTTCATTTCAATCAGGACGAGGAGACCCAGCTCCACCAATTGGAACAGGACATGGTAAAGCTCATCGGCAAAAACAAGCGCCTTGGCCTGGCGGCGGCTTCCCGCGTCATCTGGACTCAATTGAAAAATACACCCGAATCATGAGCCAACCCCGCCACATTCTTGGTCTCTCCGGCGGAAAGGATAGCACGGCCCTGGCTCTCTTCATGCGGGATAAGGTTCCTGAGATGGAATATGTTTTCTGCGACACAGGCAGTGAACTGGACGAAACCATCGATTACCTGAACCAGGTCGAGGCCTACCTTGGGAAAAAAATCGTCCGCCTCAACCCACGTGCAAATTTCGACCACTGGCTCGAAGTCTTCGGAGGTTATCTCCCCGCCCCAAACATGCGTTGGTGCACCAAGATGCTGAAACTCAAACCGTTTGAGGAATACGTCGGCGAAGGGGAAGTCATCAGTTACGTCGGTATACGAGCCGATGAGGATCGAGTCGGCTACATCAGCACGAAGGAGAATATCAAAGCTGTCTTTCCATTCAAAGATTACGGCATCGACTATGCCGGGGTCATGAAAATCCTGACCGAGAGTGGAATCGGACTCCCACCGTATCTGAATTGGGGACGCACACACTCCGGCTGCTATTTCTGCTTCTTTCAAAAGCCCATCGAATGGGTTCGCCTCCTTGAAGCGCATCCAGAGCAGTTTGACAAAGCTCAGGCCTACGAGAAACTTAGTGCCGATCCAGGAAAAACTTTTACATGGAACCAGGGTATGCCTCTGAGTGAACTTCGTAAGCCAGAGAATATCGCAAAGATCAGGGCGAAAGCTGATGAGATGAAAGAGCGCTATCAGAAGTCTCGCCCAAATAAAAAACTCGTCGATATTTTGGCAGGTCTGGAAGAAGAGGAGACAGGGCCTCAGGCCTGTCTTATTTGCCAAAAATAAATCAATGGGAGCCATTTGATCCATGAATTTCAAAGTTGCGGCAAGAGTTGTGTCTCAGCTGGGAGCGGAGCTAATAAGCTCTGATGACATCGCTGTATACGAGTTAGTAAAAAATGGCTTCGATGCTCACTCAGCAGTGGTGGAAGTTCACATTAACTACCGTGCCTCGATTTCAATTATACGTCAGCTCCAAGAACCAGCCGTAAAGGCACTAAAACATTCGAATCTCAGTTCAGCGTGTCCGCCCGAAATAAAACAGCAGATTGTCGATCGGATTAAGGATCTAGCAATCAATGTGCCAGAGTTCCAGTTTTGCACGCTGACGCCTGCCCAATTCACACAGTTAGAGAATGAGGTATTCGCGGCAGGTGCTTACGCAAGTGTAATTCGTGCCATTGGGAAGATCAACTCCATTGATGTTGTGGATTACGGCGACGGAATGGACGCGGGCGATGTGGAGAAGTATTATCTTACTATTGGCACTACCCACAGGCTTGTGGAGGTCGAGGAGATTCAACGATGCGGCGCGGGTGACAGGATGCCATCAGGAGAAAAGGGGATAGGAAGATTGTCAGCAATGCGGTTGGGACGGGAATTGGAAGTGTTTACCGTGCCAAGAAATGCGACCGAAGCTGTGCTGGTTTCAATTCATTGGCGTGAATTCGACTATCGCAGAGATGATAACCTCGGGGACATTCCCGTTCACTTGGAAGTGAAACCTAAGGGCGACGCCAGTAGCGGGACTTTTCTTTCCATATCAGATGTGACATCTGACTGGACACGAGAAACGGCTGCCGACTTGGGAGCGAAGCACCTCGCTAAATTCATTGATCCATTCCCTTCATTCGCAGACGGTGAAGCCCCCGTTTCGACGCCTCGGAAAGTCATCCTGAAATGGAATGGAGAGGTAATCGACACTCGCGAACTGATTAAGACATATTTAGAGAATTGTCAGAATTCTTTAAGCTGCCGTCTGCGTTTTGACGGCGAGGTGGCAACGCTCGAATCGCATTTCCATTTTGGTGAGGTAAAAACGAATCCTCCGAAATCTTTTACTCGGAACTATTCAGTTGCTGATTTTTCCGACTTGTCAAATGCCATGCTCGCAGAAGTTGGACCAATCGAGTTTACACTTTATCATTATCCTCGTAACCGATTGAAAGCGATTCCACAGTTTGCTTCGCGCAGCGAGGTAAAGGACTGGCTAGATCGTTGGTGCGGAGGATTGATGGTCTTTCGAGATGGAATCCGCGTGCTCCCTTATGCAGACAAGGGAGATGATTGGCTCAACCTCGACGGTCAAGCACTTCGGGGCAGAGGATTTCGAGTTAATCGGATTCAAGTCGTCGGGTGCGCTCGTATCTCACGGTTCTCCAATCCCAATCTGATTGATCAGACAAATCGGGAAGGATTCCGTGACAATCCTGCATATCAGACTTTTCGGACCATCATCTCACGCCATTTGCAGGAAAACTTCGTTAGCGCCTTGGATGAACACTTGAGCAAAGAAAAGGGTGATGTTGAGCATCTATCGCGACAAACCGCCCAGGAGTATGATGCGCTTTCACAATGTGCGGCGGATATCGAAGCGGCAACGAAAGGAGAGAATTGGACTTTGGCAAAGGAAGCGAGCATTCGGCTCAAAGCGGTGGTCGGTGAAATCCGAGAGCTGAATGATGCCGTCGAACGCGTGCTCCAGGAGAAAGAGGGCAACCGGATTCAAGTGCTCGAATTGGCCGCCACAGGAATGGCCGCAGAATCAATGGCCCACGACTTGGAAGGAGTAATCGAAACCGCTATCACGTCTCTCAATGAAGCTGCTTTAGGAAGTGCGGACAAGCGAGTGAGCGCAGCGGTGCGACATATCAGATCCGTCCACAAAGCGCTTTTGATTCAGCTTAAACAGATATCTCCAGGCCCAGCTAGGAGTCGTCGCCGCGCCAGCACATTTGACGTAAATACTGCCGTTCAAGAGGCAGCTTCATTCTACGAGGAGCGATTGACGCGACACAATATCGCGCTGACCCTCCCTGATTGTAGCCTTGTGTGCCAAATTCACGCGGTCAACGGACATGTCCGACAGATTTTTGACAATCTGTTTAGAAACTCCATCTATTGGGTTCAGGATACTCAAAAAAAGTTCGTAGATGCAGGTCCGCAGTGGATTACACTGAGCCTTGATGCACACGCGAGAACGCTCATATTTAGCGATTCAGGTGTTGGTGTTGCAAAAGAGGATGCAGAATGGGTGTTTCAACCATTCAACTCTCGTAGGGAGCTTGGTCGAGGACTTGGTCTCTTTATCTGCCGCGAGTTGGCACAATTTAACAATATTCGCCTAGAGTTGAATCTATCCGACCTCAATCGATGGAACCGTGCGCGTTCATTTACGATCGAGTTCCAAGGTGCATAATATGGAAGCGCTCCGACAAGCCTTAGGGCATGTAGCTAAAAATGGGCAAGCCCTTACCGCAGTTATTGTTGACGATGAATTAGATGCAGTTGGTATTCCATCCCATGCAGAATGGATATTCTTGCGTGACACATTTCAGTCCGCTCCGGCTTTTCATGATGATTTTCAAGAGCGGCTTGTATCAATGGGCCATAATCCTGAGGATGCGCCACCTATTGCGACAGTCCTAAATGTTCTAAAGCAACTACGGGGCATACCTGAGGGTGAAATTCAACAAGCAGTCGAAACCTATACCCAATCTGAACACCTGCTACAAAGAATGGATAGGTGCTTGCGCGATTATGGATTTGAGGTTGAAAGCTTTGCTGGTAGGCCCAGTTTCGAAGGCCGAGAATTGCCATATCTGTGCTTGGTGGATTACCAGCTTCTCCCAGGGGAGGAAGGCGGTGATACTGCGGCGACTATTTTTGCGGATTTAATGGAGCGGGCGGGTGCAAAGCAGGCTCCCCCGCCCTTTGTAATTTTGATGTCTAAGGCATTGACCGATGATGACATCACCAAGTGGAGCAATCTTGCAGAGCGGGCAGGTTTCTTTCGATTCAACTACGGGTTCCTTAACAAGGAGCGATTCTTGAGCGACGCAGCTTATCTATTGTTTCCTATACTTCATTTTGTAAGGCATCAAAAGCTTTCGAGCGCATATTACCGCCAAATGAGTAGCTTGGTGGAGGAGGCGCACGGGATCGCGAAGCAGATATCCAGACAGCTTTTTCAGGTTTCTCCACCCGAGGCGCTACTGTTCAAGAGCAAGGTTTCCAAAGACGGGAGCACTCTCTCTGAGGAGTTGAGTGATCTCTTCGCGGCACTGTTCTCGAAAGCTATAAAACTCTCTACGAATGTTGCGCTGCGAATGGCGGAAGTTGAGAACGTTATCGAGGAGGAGGGAATTCCCGTCCCCTACCGACAACAGCGATCTGCCCTCCACCAGTTGTATGCGGAGCTTCTGCACCAAGCGTGTGACAAGGAAGAGTCTGCGCCTGCGTTCGGAGACATTTTTGAAGACGCTGACGGGAGATTTTTTTTGGTGCTCTCACAAGAGTGTGATATTACCAAAGGTGAGGAACGATCTGCGAAGGTGGATCGTGTGATCGCGGTCGAGGGAGAATTGAAATCTACCATTCCGCCAAAAGATTCCAGCGAGATGATTGTTGAAAAGCCGGTTTTCTTCGCCGAGAGCGATCAACGGCTGTGGCTTTGGTGGAACTTAGGCAAACCAGTAGTTTTCCCAATACAACAGTTCGATGATGCTACTGTATTTGAACAAAACATCGCAACTCGTGCGCATTATATTTCAGAATCGCGTCATCGTGCGGGACAACCGAGCCATGCAACTCAAAACTGGCTAGAGGCCGAACAGCAACTGCGAGCGGAGTGGCAAGCCAAAGGATTCGCTTTTGAGCGGCGTAATTGGAAAAAGAAGTGGAGGTTGAGATTTGCCGACGCGGAGGACATTCAACACAGGTTCGCTACACGAATCACACGCGTGGCTTTGAATGTTATGCCGGAGTTCATCCATGTGCATAGGCTGCGGCTCAGTCGCAACGAATCCGTAATTGATGAAGCGCCGTCAATCTTTATCTATGAAGTTCAATCAGAGGATAAAAAGAAGGTGTCTCTGGCACCAGAATCACTCGCTCCTTGCATCGCGATAGACAGGGGGAAATTCATGTCTCATGCTCTAATCGAGAAATTGAGCAAGTTCATCCCTCTATCTGAGTTCAACAAAGAGCTAAAGCGAGAAAATCTGATGGTTGTTAAGATCAGAGACGATCTCCTTTTGGCAAAGGCAACAAGAGAATTTGAAAGAGGAAAGAGTCCTTGGGCAGGATTGGGTTCAGGAGAGCCGTCATGAATTGGCTGCACTTTTTACGACGCTACGGGACGGTGCTATGGAATGAGAACATGTATGACGAGGCGATCGATCGGTCGGGCTCTCGGCAGAGGATTCAGTCTGAAAAATTGATGCAGAAAGCGATATTCCCGACCTAAAGCAGAACACTTAAATAGAAAGCTAAATAAAATCTGCTTTTCAATGCCGGATTCAATCCAAAATAATGTTTTCAGATCTTCCAATGTCACGTGATCTGTTCCATAGATTATTTTGTTGTTCATCGGAGCAAGAAGTCTCGAACATAATAGTGGAGTATGAAAATTGCCTAGCTATTTCATGGCGCCCACTCGGCGGAAATGATAACAACTACGGAGTCATTGAGAATCAGCAGTCTTCTCCGATTGCGGCACTGATTGAAAAAGTCACCAATTCGATTGACGCCATCTTGATGCGAAAATGCTTGGAGCAAACCATCGACCCGAAGTCCACACAGGCTCCCCAGTCTATGGACGAGGCTATCAAGAAATTTTTTCAAACCGAACACCACTCATGGCATCTCGGGGAATTTCGCCAAAAGCAGGCCGAAGACATTCAAATTCTCGCCGATGGACCCAAATTGGCTCCCTCTCTGACTATCTACGACAACGGGGAGGGCCAGCACCCCGAGGATTTTGAGCAGACATTCCTTTCCTTGCTCCGTGGGAATAAAAACGAAATCCACTTTGTCCAAGGCAAATACAACATGGGCGGCACGGGTGCCATTGTCTTTTGCGGCAAGCACCGCTACCAACTCATTGCTTCACGCCGTTATGACGGCAGCGGCAACTTCGGATTCACCCTGATCCGTAAGCATCCACTGACCGAGGAGGAGGCCAAAACCAAGAAAAACACTTGGTATGAATACCTCAAAATTGATGGCCAGATCCCGAACTTCCCAATCGATTATCTGGATCTCAGGTTAAAGGGACGCCAATTCACCACCGGGAGCATCGTCAAACTCTACAGCTACGATCTCCCCTCCGGTTCACGATCCGTCATTTCCCGTGACCTCAACCAGAGCATCAACGAGTTCCTTTTCGAACCGGCCCTTCCGATCTACACAATCGACCGCCCCGAGCGCTATCCTGACGACAAAAACCTTGCCCGCGATCTTTTCGGGTTGAAACGACGCCTGGAGCAGGACGATTCTAAATACGTCGAGACCCACTTTTCCGAGGAGCACGAAAGCACGGAGATCGGGAAAGCAAAAATCACCTGCTACGTCTTCAAGAGCAGGATTGATGACAAAACCGCCAAAGAGACGAGAGACTCCATTGATCGGGAGTTTTTCAAAAATAACATGGCAGTTCTATTTTCCCAGAACGGCCAGGTGCATGGGCATTATACCAACGAATTCATCACCCGGACTCTGAAAATGCCGCTTTTGAAAAATCACCTGCTGATCCACGTGGATTGCACGCAGATGAAGCAATCGTTCCGAAGCGAGCTTTTCATGGCATCCCGCGACCGCCTCAAGGACGCCGAGGAAAGCCGTCTGCTTCGGAAAATGGTGGGCGACGTGCTCTCCAAGAGCAAGCTCAAGGAAATCTACAAACACCGGAAAGATTCCCTGACCCTCGAAACCGGGGAAACAAGCGACCTTCTGAAATCTTTGAGCAAATCGCTTCCGCTCAACAGCGACCTTCTCAAACTGCTCAAGGAAACGTTCAAGCTGGAGGAGAACAAACCCCAGCCCGGCACATCGGGGAAAGGAAAAAACTCAAAATCCGACGGGGACGATTCCAAAGATCAAAATGAATCGGACGAGAACCATGACAGGGATGACCACAAGCCACCTCATTTTGAGGGCAAGCGGTTCCCGTCTTTCTTCAAACTGAAAGGGGACGGCTCGGAATCCCATCCTGCCGCAAAAATCCCGCTCGGGACCAAACGAACGATCAAATTCACCACCGACGCCGAGGACGAATATTTCGACCGCAGCGATGACCCAGGCGACTTGAGACTCTCGCTTTTGAGCTTCAAGCCGAACCAGACAGAAGGAGGCACGGAGCAAGGGACGCCGAAAGAGTTGTCAGAACTCCTGAACGTCACAAAATCCAGCCCGAGCCAGGGGACAATCCGGGTCAGCTTCAATCCCACCGAAAACGTTGGCGTAGATGACATGATCGAAATCCAGGCCATTCTCGGCGGCCCAGGCGTTGAGCTTGAGCAACGGTTCTGGGTAAAAGTCCTTCAGGAGGAGAAGGAAAAACCGAAGCCCCAGAAAGAAGAGGAATCCAAACAGGACACCATCGGCCTGCCACCGCCCGTGCTGGTCTACCAGGAAAAGAAGGACCCGGAGCATCTGTCATGGGACGAGGTCGAAGGCAGTGGAGCCGGAACTTTCGACTACCAGACCATCATGCATCCGTTTGTCGAGGGAGATCAGATCGAAAAGATCTTCATCAATATGGACAGTTCCGTCCTCAAAAACTACAAGGCCAAGCTCAAAACCCCGACCGAGGAGCAGCTCGCCGCCGCCGACAAGCGCTACATCACCTCCGTTTATTTCCACACCCTCTTCCTCTACACGATTTCCAAGAAGAAGAATTACACCTTGAAACAGGATGACAAGGAGGCCGACCTCAGCGACTACCTCAAAGACGTCTTCGCGTCATACTACTCTGAGTTCCTTCTCAATTTCGGCATGGAGCAACTCATGGCTGCGATGGACGCGTAGCGGACTGGCTGGCCCGGCGGCGGGGCAGCTCAAAACGGAAGAAGGGCGGCGTCCTTCACGAGTCGCTTCCGTGCCGGCCTTTTGTGCCTGGGTCTTTCCACGATCAGGGGGAGGCCGAGACGCCTGTTCTCGGCGGCAACCTGGCGGGAGGCGCGGAGCATGGCGGCATGGGCTTCCTCGAAGAAGCGATCATTGGAACCGGATCTGTTTTCAGCGGGAGCGGATGAATTCATAATCGCGAGGTGAGTGGAGTTCGAATTTTCCTTCCCTCCAAGTTGCCACCAACTTTGGAGGATGCAATGTGGAGTTGTAGAGAAGTGCCTTGTCAGACAGCGGGAGATAAAGTCCGAAAAAATTGTGCAGACTGGGCAGAAATCGGCGCTTTAGATCGCCTGCGGGAACATGGTGCCCGCCTTTTTTGACACGTTCCCGCACGCGCCGGATCGAATGCTGAACGCTGGCGAGATACAGATAGGAGAGGTGCAGGCGATACCCCTGCGCCTTCGCATCGCGGATCATCGTCGCGTAGGTGCGGCCGCTCAGCGTGGATTCGAAGGCGAAACTTTGCCGTCCATCAACAAGCTCTTTCCATCGCGACAGGAGCAGTCGGGCCGCTCGCATGGCCGCCAATGGCGGATCAAGCGGGGAGAGGCCTGCCGCCAAGAAATCGGCATTCAAAAACTCCATGACGCCGACCGCCGGGAGAAACTGCTTTGCGAATGTGGTCTTCCCGGCACCGTTCGGGCCACCGATCAGGTAGAGGATGGGAGATTTATCCGGCATGAGAAGCGAGGGTGCGCGTGATCGAGCGAAGCATCGCATGGAGCGCGGTGTTGTCGCTCTCGGTCCCACCGCTTGTGAAAATGATCTCCAGCGGATGAGCCCCGACGAGTTCGGCAACCTGTTCGCGGGCGGTCTCGATGACCTTCTT
>Ga0172380_10002846_pt1 | contig 25357 bp, 17 predicted proteins | sample Leawe162metaG_FD_119747 | JGI IMG/M metagenome (GOLD analysis project Ga0172380, IMG submission 119747) | Leachate microbial communities from a municipal landfill in Southern Ontario, Canada - Leachate well 162 metaG | ecosystem: Engineered > Solid waste > Landfill > Unclassified | place...
ATCTCGTAGAACTAAAAATAACCCGGTGTTAATCGGCGAGCCAGGTGTGGGTAAAACTGCCATTGCTGAAGGTTTGGCTTTACGTATTGCCAGTGGTGACGTTCCGGATATTTTAAAAAACAAAGAAGTTATATCTTTGGACCTGGGGGCTTTAATTGCAGGCACAAAATACAGGGGAGAATTTGAGGTGAGAGTAAAGGCTCTCTTAAAAGAGATTGACCGAGCAGACGGAAAATACATTTTGTTTATTGACGAGCTCCACACTTTAGTCGGGGCAGGAGCCGCAGAGGGAGCAATCGATGCTTCAAATATGCTAAAGCCGGCATTGGCTCGAGGGGAGCTTAAAGCAGTAGGGGCGACGACCTTAAAGGAATACCAAAAATATATTGAAAAAGACGCAGCCCTGGAAAGAAGATTTCAGCCTATTTATGTTCAGGAGCCTACTCCGGACGATGCAGTTGCAATCTTAAGAGGCATAAAAGAAAAATATGAAGTTCATCACGGCGTAAGAATTCAGGATTCTGCAATCAGAGCCGCAGTAGAGCTATCCAGCAGATATATAGCGGATAGGTTTCTGCCGGACAAGGCGGTGGACTTGATGGACGAAGCCGCGTCTGCTTTAAGGCTGGAGATTGAATCAGCCCCAGTTGATCTGGAAAAGTATGATAAGGATATATATAAGCTAGAAATTGAAAAGCAGGCTCTAAAAAAAGAAAAGAACTCAGAAAAAAGACTCAAAGCGATTGAGGGGACTTTGGCAAACCTAAGAGAAAAGGCAAAAGAGATAAGAGCAAAGTGGGATGCGGAAAGAGACTTGGTGGATAGGATTAAAGACATAAGAAAGAAAATTGATGAATTTTCTTATCAATTAGACCTTGCCCAAAGAGACGCAAACCTTGAAAAGGTTGCCGAAATAAAATACGGGAAAGTCCCTACCTTATTAAAAGAGCAGAAAGAAACCGAAAAGAAGCTTATTAAGATTCAAAAGAAGCACCATTTTGTAAAAGAAGAAGTTACTGAAGAAGAGGTAGCCAAGGTAGTTTCTCGCTGGACCGGAATTCCTATAACCAAGCTAATAACCGAAGAGGCAGAAAAACTAGAGAAGATGGAAGACATCTTGGAAAATAGGGTAATCGGACAAAAAGAAGCAATCCAAGCTATTTCTCGAGCTATAAGAAGGGCAAGAGCCGGTATCTCAGAAGAGAGCAAGCCCATGGGCTCATTCTTGTTTTTAGGTCCAACGGGCGTAGGAAAGACCGAGACAGCAAGAGCTCTGGCTGAGTTTCTATTTAACGATGAGAAAGCTTTAATAAGGCTTGATATGTCAGAGTATATGGAAAAGCACACGGTAGCTAAGATAATCGGCTCTCCTCCAGGATACGTCGGCTATGAAGAGGGAGGACAGCTGACAGAAAAGATAAGAAGAAGACCTTATGCCGTTATTTTATTAGACGAGATAGAAAAGGCTCACCCAGAAGTCTTTAATATCCTTCTCCAAATTTTTGAAGATGGAAGGCTTACTGATTCTAAGGGAAGAACAGCGTCATTTAAGAACTCCATAATCATAATGACTTCTAATGTAGGCTCAGACTACATCAACAAGATGTCAGCGTTGGGTTTTAGCACAAAAGAAGATGTTGCCGAGAAAGAATCTATGAAAGAAAAGATAATGGATGTTCTAAAAGAACAGTTTAGACCGGAATTTTTAAATAGAATTGACGAAGTTGTAATCTTTAATTATCTAAAGAAAGCCGAGATTAAAAGAATCGTTGAGTTGGAATTAGCTAAGGTTGAAAAGAGGCTAAAGGCAAAAGGCATATTGATCCGCGTCACTGAAAAGGCAAAGGATCTTTTAGCAGAAAAAGGATTTGATGCTAATCTTGGCGCTCGTCCCCTAAAGAGAGTCATTCAAAGACAGATTCTTGATCCTTTGTCTTTAAAAATCGTGACTAATGAGATAAAAGACGGCGATAATATTATGATGGACGCAGATAAAGATAATATAGTTTTTCAAACTCCGACTTTATTAATGAAGCCAAAGAGGAGCCAGAGGCTTGTTAAATCAGGATCTAAAAATGAATAAGATAAAACTCGTTATTTTAGTTGCTTGTTTTTCTATTGTTGCCGGCGCTATCGGCGGGCTTCTTTTTCAGCTATTTGTTTTCCCGAACATATTACAGAATTCATATTTTGCGCAATTTCAGTTTATTAAAAACTTCAAGGAAGGAAAGATTGTAATTAATACCAGGGAACAAATTTTTGTTCAAGAAAATGCAGCTCTGCAGGGCTCCATAGAGGCAGTAGAAAAATCTATCGTAGGGATTCAGACGTCAGCGGAAGCTATTTCCGGATCGGGGCTGATTATCACCTCAGACGGCTTAATAATCGCCCTGGCCGAAGTAGTTCCGGCGGGAGGGTCGTACAGTGTGATGCTAGACGGGACTAAGTTTAAGGCCCAGATTTTAAAAAGAGATCTTAAAAATAATTTAGCTTTGCTCAAAATTGACGGTTCTAATTTAAAAACCTGCAAGTTTTCTGACCCAAGCCAGATAAAGCTGGGGGAGAGGGTCTTTCTATTGGGAGTTCTGCCGTCAGATCTTTCCTTTGCAACTAATGAAGGAATTGTAAGGAGTATTTTAGAAAGTAGCATCAAAACCAATATTTCGGAGTCCAGCTCCCTAAGGAGTAGCCCGCTATTTGATATTTATGGGAGTCTTGTAGGACTTACGACTATGGACTCTGCGGGAAGAGTTTCTGCGGTGCCGATTCAGAAAATCAAAGAGTTTTCAGGGCTATAAAACTTTCAATTTGAAACCCCGCTACGCGGGGTTTTTTCTTTGACTTTTTACAAAATTTGTTATACTCTGCATACAGAAAAACGCTGTTTCTTTTACAATTCAATATGGAAAATGAAAGGAGAAATATGACACCAGAACGTGCCGAAACATTCATTTCAGTCACAAAGAAATTCGGGACGCCTGCCTACGTGTATTTTCAGGCAGGGTTCATTAGTCAACTCCAAAGATTAGCTAACGCGATCGGATACCGGCCGCTGAGCATTCTTTACGCCGTCAAGGCGCTTTCTAACTTCCGAGTTCTTCGAACGTTCGTCAACCAGCGGCTTCCAAAGGGAGTCACTTTCGGGGTAGACGCGGTCTCTCCGGGCGAAGTTGGGCTGGCGCTTAAGGCCGGCATTGATCGCTGGAACATTCTTTTTACCGGGAACAACACTACGGATCACGAGATCCATTCTGTGGTAAAGGCAGGCATTCTGCCTAATATCGATTCCATGGAGCGCCTCGGATTATTTGGGGAAGCTTACCCTGGTAGAGAAGTTTGTATCAGGGTCAACCCGAACGTCGGAGCGGGACACCATGATCATTGCATCACTGGTGGGCCCGAATCAAAGTTCGGAATTTGGTTCTCTGAGGCCCCGGCCGCATTGAAGCTTGCTCAAAAGCATGGGCTTACGATCGTCGGAGTCCATCAGCATATCGGAAGCCAAATTCTCGACCCCGAGAAATTCATAACCGCAATGGAGGTGATGTTCCTGGTCGCGCCGATTTTCCCGGACCTAAGATTCGTTGATTTTGGCGGAGGCCTGGGAGTGCCTTACAAGCCCGACGAACCGTCCCTGGATACAACGGATCTTGGAGCCAGGATGACAAATCGCTTCGCAGAATTCTGTCGGGAGTACAAGAGGCACCTTACCCTTATTATCGAGCCGGGAAGATTCCTCGTCGCTCAGGCCGGCAATTTGCTGGTCCAAGTGACGTGCGTTAAGAAGAATCCCGACGGCCGGATATTTGTGGGAGTCGACTCTGGGTTTAACCACCTGGATCGTCCTGCAAGATACGGCTCTTACCACAACATCATAAACATTTCCAATCCTAACGGTCCCGTAGTTGTCGCCGACATCGTCGGCGATCTCTGCGAGTCCGGCGACAAGTTCGCGGTTCAGAGACCGATCGCAGAGCCAAGGAGAGGGGATTTCCTTGTGATTGAAAATGCCGGAGCCTATGGATTTTCCATGAGCTCCAATTATAACCTGCGGGCAAAACCCCCGGAGATCATGGTAACGCCTAAGGGCTGTCTCCAGGAGATTCGTAAGCGTCAATCCATCGACGAACTGATAGGAGGTGCCTAGATGAGAAAGTCTCGCTTGCCTGAGGGCGGAGAGAATCTATTTCAAGGAATCAAAGCGGTCGCCGCCAAAGCGCAAGAAGGCGGTGCCAAGTTGATCAAGCTTTCAATCGGCCAGCCGTCAGGTCCGGCCCTCGAGTCGGCCAGAAAAGCTGCAGCCGAAGCCGTCCTTTCTACTGCAGAAACCATGCACGCATATCAGGACAACGACTGCCCCGGAGTTCCTGGATTTGCCGAGCGATTCGTGCGAGCGCACGTTAGCCGGCAGCTGTTTGGAGGAAGTTTTGCCTTCCTGCCCATTCCGGGCATTAAGCCGATGCTGGAGGTAATTCCTCTGGCCTGTGGCGATGGCGGAGTGGTCGTAACCTGCACAAACCCCGGTTATCCGACCCCGAAGATCCAGTGCGATTATCTGGGAAAGGAAGTCTGGGAGCCGGAGTTACTGCCGGGAGACGAATTTCTTTTGAACACCAGCGCTCTGGAAACGTACCAAAGAGGCAAGAACGTCAATCTTATCATGACCAACTATCCCCACAATCCGTCTGGCGCAGTCGCCAACCCGAATTGGTGGGAGAGTCTCTGTGATTTCTGCCAGAAATACGATGTCCGATTGTTCAATGACGCCGCCTACGCAGCCCTCAGTTTTGGGCCGGATAGCTGGTGTCTCTCGGATATCGCACCCGATTTTTCGAAGTTGTCTTGGTGCGAAGCCTTCTCAGCTTCAAAGCTGATCGGCAACGGCACCGGCTGGAGAGTCGGGGCAATGGTGGGTTCGCCCGACTTTATGGACGACATCAGGACCATCAAGGGCAATACCGATTCTGGTCTTGTCGCTCCGATGGCTGCTGGAGCCTTGTACGCCTTGGAAGAAGACCAGGCAAGCATCGTCGCGGTGCGAGGCACTTATCAGCAAAGATGCGTACAGCTTTGCAGTATTCTGCGCAGCGCAGGAATGCAGCTTGCTTGCGAGCCAAGAGCTGGGTTTTTCACTCTGTGGAAGACGCCGACAATGGCGTTTGGCGAGCGCATCAGGGATGCAAAGCAATTCAACTTCTTGATGATCGAAAAGACCGGAGTCGTTGGAGTCCATTTTAATCCTTACATCCGTTACTCTGTCGCCTCAGTGGATATCGCCGAGGCAGCAGTTGCAATCGGAAGTGCCTTTGCACAAGCAAAGGTAAGTTATAGCTAAAGAAAAAAACAAGCGGAGTGAAGAAACACCCCGCTTTTTTGTTGACAAAAATTAGGAAGATACTAGTGTGTAAGTAGGTCGTTAACATCCACAAAGGAGACTTGCTTATGGACTGGGTATGGATTTTTGGGCTTGCCCTCAAAATCTACTATTGGGCGGCTATTATTTTTGCCGCAATCATTTTTCTTGGCTTCTCTCTTATCACGATTTACAATTATAACCTGCGGGTAAATTACGTCGGCTATGCTGAGTTTGCCTGGTGGCAGGTATTCCTTTCCAAGAATGATGTGCTAAAGCGCATCGGATACTGGTTCCTTGAACTGGTCGGGAATGCTGTATTTGCCTGCGCTTTCGGGATTATGTGGCCCTATACCATTCCCCGTTGTATCGCGGCGCTGCGCAAAGAATTTTCTAAACCAAAAAACAAAGACCCCTAAAGGTCTTTTTTATTTTGTGCTAAAATAGTTAAATATAATCGTATGAAAAATATCTATAAATTTTTATTGCCTGTAATACTTTTACTTTTTTCTCTTTCTTCCTCGGCTTACGCGCTGAAAGATCCTCAATATATCGATGATTGGTATGTCGATAGCCTCCAGAGCAATATCGTAGTCAACCAAGATTCTTCTCTGCTAATAACAGAGGATATTGTTGCTGATTGCGGAGACTTGCCAGATAAGCACGGAATTTTTAGGGCTGTGCCGACCCAAGTAAAAACAGAGAAAGGAACCATTAAATCGCCAATCGAGCTGGTCAGCATAACTGATTTTGATGGAAACCCATATAGATATAAGACGATAAATGATGCATTTAATCATACGGTTACCTGGAAGATTGGGGATCCTGATGTGACAGTGACGGGAGTTAATTACTATAGGATCGTCTATGAAGTAAAAAACGCGGTCCGTTTTAATAATAGCCCGAATTTCGATGAGTTTTATTGGAATTTGTCCGGAAATTTCTGGGATATTGAAATAGACAAATTCATAGCTAGTATATCTTTCCCTAAAGAGGTTACTCCTCAAAATACCCAAATCGACTTTTATACCGGGGACCTTGGGGCAAAGGATAAGAATGCGGCCTGGTATTGGGAGACAGACGGAACCTTTCGCCTCCAATCAACAGATATTTTGTATCCCGGAGAAGGAATAACCCTTTCTGTAACTTTCCCTAAAGGGATTTTTACTCCCTATAAAGAGAATTTTTTTGAAGCATATGGAGAATATTTTTCTTTTTTAATAACTATCTTAGTATTTTTGATCGTCTTTCCGATATGGCTAAAATACGGCAGGGATCCGAAGATGAAAAAGCCTGTTCCTCCTGAGTTTGAAATCCCGGAAAATATAACGCCCGTTCAAATGGGGGTGGTTCTGGCTCATGGCGGTTGGAAAAGTGATCTTATTACAGCCGCGATTATTGGTTTTGCAGTAAAAGGATTAATAACAATAGAGGAGACGCAAGAAAAGATCCTGTTTTTTAAATACAAAGACCTTAAGCTGGTTAAAAATGAAGAAAATTTAAAGAAGGCCAATCTTCACCCGACAGACGCCCTTATTATAGACAGTATTTTCGGAGGCAATAAAACCGCGAAGCTCTCTGATTTAAAAGCTGAGTTTTACGAAAAGATCCCGGCAATTACTAAAATGGCAACGACCGATGCGGTGACCAACGGCTGGATTGTAAAGAAAGGGCAGGCGCTGGGAATATTTTTTGTGATCGCTGGGGCGATCATCTGTTTTCCCACAATCATCCTTGCAGCCTTCTCCAAGATAATCTTGAGCATCTTCTTATCGGGACTGATACTAATAATATTCGGAGCTTTAATGCCAAAAAGAACGCAAAAAGGGGTTGATCTTCTTTTTAGAATAAAGGGATTGGAAAGATATATGAGGACGGCCGAACAATACAGGCAGAGGTTTTATGAGAAAGAAAACATTTTTGATAAGCTTCTGCCCTACGCCATTGTTTTTGGCATAGCAAAGCTCTGGGCAAAAAAGATGGAAGAAATTTACGGCAAGGAATATTTTACTACTTATCATCCAGTCTGGCTGGCGGGGGCAAGCTATGCGAGCTTTAACGTAGATTCATTTGTTTCTGAGTTAAATAGCATATCAAAAAGTATCTCATCAAGCACTGGCACATCTTCCGGTTCTGGCGGCGGTGGGTCTTCGGGAGGGGGAGGAGGCGGTGGAGGCGGAGGCGGCTGGTAATTTTTCCGATTGACTTTATTCCGCATAGATTTACAATGAACTAAATAGTATGACCAAAAAATCCTGGATTTTGGCGTTTTTAATTTTACTTCTTTTCGGTTTTGTTGTTGGATATGTAACAATGACTTTGGATATTCAAAATGGGATATTGGGTCAGAAAAACGATAAACCATTTTTACAAATTTTATCACCGTTCTAAATATTGGCTGATGCTTTGCGTCAGCTTTTTAAAAAAATCATGAGATTTGATATCTTCCTTGATAAGGCGGGAAAGTTTTTAGGGATAACCATTCTGTCCCTAGTCGTTTTTTATATCGGCGCTGAATCTGGCTATCAGATTAAATATAGGCTGGAGGTGTGGAAAAACGCCAATACCTTTGAGTTGTTTAGTGAAAATCTTATAAATTTATTTAAAAATGATACCTTCGGGGGGGAAACCCCAGAGGGGACTTTCAATTTGTTCATAGACGCCTTGAAAGAAGAGGACATTGATCTAGCCGTAAGGTACTTTGTTCTAGATCCAGATAGAAGGATGAGCTACTGGGGGAATTTTGCTAAGCTGAAGGCGGAGGGGAAGTTGGCGGGATATACGAATGGGTGGCCAGAATGGAGTGGTTGGAAGCAAGTCGAGGAGACAGACAATAGTTTAACGATCGAGTATTACTGGACACTTGATGTGGAGGAGACTATAAGTTTGCCGAATGGTGCGGGAGGCTTCATCGAACAAGTCTTAATGCCGGGAAAATATAGGCGCACCATAGATTTCGTTAAAAGCTATAATGGGATCTGGAAAATCGAGAATCTTTAATGTTTAAAAAAACAAAAATTTCAAGCTGGATTTCGATCTTCTTATTGTTTTTTGTTTTGTTAAATGCCCCCGCCCTAGAGGTTTGCGCCTACGGTAACTCAATCGGGCACCCTTTGTTGACTGAAAAGATCGCGCAATTATATAACTTATTATATGATCCAGACCTTACTGCAGACCAAATATCCCAAATGGTGCAGGGGAGTAGAGATGAAGACACCCCTCCTCGTTGGATAAACCATTTCTACGATCCGATAACAGGCCTGGGTTGGCAGGGCCAGAGGTTGGGAAATATGCCAAAGGAAGAAGTTCTGACTGCTGCGTATGTTGCCTTTAATAAAGTCCCTGTTTCTACTATGGTTTGGGCAGGTGACCAGAAGCTACAGAGTGAGGAATATTCTTTTTACCAAGGGGACCGCACCTTAAATAGTGCGGTTTTATATTACATAAACAACGAAGAGTCGCAGGCGTACAACGCCCTAGGTCATTCTTTGCACCTAATTGAAGACATGGCGGTTCCTGCGCACACAAGGCAGGATACCCACGTTGATTTCAGCTCAGTCGATTTTTTTGCAAGCCTCATCGGAGCAAAGATGGATAAAGGAGAGTCTTACGAGAATTGGGTTGAACAGAACGGGAAGATAGATCAGGGGTTAATAGATGAGTTAAGTAGAAGTTATCAGCCGGTATGTAGCTCTCTTGATAACTGCCTAGCCTATTTGGCGGATTATTCTAATGGTAATTTCTTTAGTCAAGATACTATTCTGGACGGAAGTTATGGTTCCCCAGAAGTCGTCAGGTACATAAATTATGGGACTGGGTTGAATTATGGCTATGATAGGAACAATCGCTTGCTTTTTAAGGCAGAGATCAACCAATCCACCAGAGAAATAACAAATATAGAACTGAACGCCGACGGTTACTGGAGCGAACTTAGTAATAAAGCCATCTTAGCAGGGGTTGAAGTCATTAAATACTTTAACAATCAGGTTGAAAAGGTAAGGACAGGGCAGATCAACATAGAAAGACCAAAAGAGATAAGTTTCTGGGACAAAATAAGGGGAATTTCTCCATATGGGGAGGCAGTAAAAGTATATAGATATTTGGCAAGAACCATAAAGAAAGAGCACTTCTTAGCCTCCGTCAACTCCGAGATGAATATCAATTTAAGTGATACTACGACCGAAAACCCTTCTGGGGTAAATGTTACCATTTCGATCACCGGTTTAGATGGATGGATGAAGGAGGTTTGGGACGATTTGTCGGAAGGGTTGGACAGTATGGGGTATGGATATTTGGTCGGAATTGAGAGCGACGGCTCCGAATCAGAAATGATTGAGTGGCCACCCCCGATTTTTAATGAATCCCAAATAGAGTGGCCACCTCCAATAGTATATGAGGAGCATATTGAGTGGCCCCCGCCTCAAATACAACAGATCGTCGATCTTGTAAGCGGTCCACAGAATCCAGATCCTCAGATAGGCCTAGCGTCCTCAGATTCTGGCGGATATGGCACTAACCCAGGATATCCAAAGATCTTGATCACTGAGGTGCAGCTTGCAAGCACCACAGATGCAAAAGACGAGTTTGTTGAGCTATATAATCCAAAGGACATAGATATGGATTTGAGCGGATGGTATCTGCAAAGAAAGACAAAGAACGCGCAGGATTATTCGACCTTTGGGAAAGAAGAGCTCTTTTTGGGCAAGGTGATAAAGGCAAAAGATTACCTGCTAATCGCTCGCGAAGGATCTTTACTTGCTCCAGTTGCGGACATTGTCGTTGACCATCCTTTAACAGAGGACAACTCTTTATCATTAAAGAAACCTAATAGAGAGGTTTCAGATAGAGTGGGGTTTGGACAAGCCAGCGACTATGAGGCTGCTCCAGCCATAAATCCGCCCAATGGGAAGACTTTGGCTCGAAAGTGGCACGGAGATACCCAAAGCTATCAAGATACAGACAATAATGGCGAAGATTTTGAAGTTCAGGGTCCAACCCCGAGAACAGAAAATACGCAATCTCAAACAATAGATCCCGAGCCTGCCTTGATAGACAGCGTCGCCCCTTCTGCTTTGTTTAATATCTTAGCAGAGCAGACTTCCTTAGATTTTACTGTTGGCTTTAATATCACAGATTTGTCTTCTGGAGGCGTAAGCCCATCGGGGCTGGCTGCATTCCAACTGCGCTTTAAAGAGGGAGACGGCGAATGGCAAGAGGACGCTCAGCAAATAATCGGTGGTTCTCCTGCCACATATTCTGGCGCAAGAGATTTTGAAGGCGTTGATGGAGTCAGATATTATCTTCAGCTTAAAGCCAAAGACGCAAACGGCAATGAAAGCGACTGGCTCCCGGAAACCCCGGCGGAAACTTTAGTCAGAATGCCTAAGTTGGTTTTAATAAATGAGATTCAGACCGATAGTATTATTGGTGCTGGAGGAACTAGCGATGACTGGACGGAACTGTATAACCCAAATGACACCGACGTTTCTTTGGCTGGCTGGTCTTTGCAGAAACATAGTGAAAGTGATCCCTGCTCTGTTGGCGCGAGCTTTTACAAGAAGAACTTTCCAGCGGAAGCTGTAATCCCAGCCAAAGGGTTCTTCCTGATTGTCGATAGCCAAGCAAATGATGGCCTGAAGGATCTATCTGATTTAACTATCGGTTGGTCGTTAACCGACGACAACACCATATATCTGGTAAGTAATCAGGATGAGGTAGCAAGCGGGGATGACGTAGATATTGTTGATAAAGTGGGATTCGGATCCGCTTGTTTCGCTGAAGGCAGTCCGGCAAGTAATCCTCCAGAAGCTCTAAGCATAGAAAGGAGGGTTCTTGGCAGCGATTCTAATAACAACAGCATAGACTTTAAAGTATCTGACGCTCCAAGTCCAAAAGGGAAAAATCCCATAGTGACCATACAAGATATTACGAATTATTCTACCACCATGGTTTTTATGAATGGCGCCTATTATTATAATCTGACCATAAAATGGGCAAGCCCAAGCCAGAGCAATCTAGATTTTTATCAAGTGCAGTATAAGAAAAACGACTCTGAATGGAGAGACTGGTTCGCTTACACGCAGCAACTTCAAGCCGATCTCCTTGTTGTTTATGCGATGATGTATGATAATAATTATTCTTTTAGGGCAAGGGCTAAAGATAGGGACGGTAATACCGGTGATTGGACAGAGATACGGGTTGGGCTATCAAATCCAGTCGTAATTAACGAAGTAGCCCTAGCTGGAACCAATTCTGGTCCATCTGGCCAAGATCAATGGCTAGAGCTTTATAACAAGTCTGATAGCGAGGTGGATATAACGGGCTGGCATTTAATCTCGGGCTATGGCGGGTCAGACACCTTGGATCTAACTTTAGAGGGGATAATTCCCGCTAAGAGTTATTTTATTCTTGAGCGAGGTAATGACGAAGTCATTGCAGATGTTCCCCAAAATCAATTATTTATTAGTCCCTTAGTCTGGGAGGGCTATACTTATCTAACGGATAAAAGCCATAGAACCGTCGATGCATTTTATATACCTATGTCCGGCGGCTACGCAGAGGATAGATTTGTCCAAGAAGATAATTATTACTCAATGGAAAGGATTAGTCCTTATGCTTTCGGCCTAGACAGTTTAAATTGGAAATTAAACAACGGACAGACAATAAATGGACAAGATAGCGAGGCCAACCCAATATATGGAACGCCTGGCCAGAGGAATAGCATTTATCTTATCTATACGCCCCTCTTTATGAACTTTGTTGAAGACGCCACTTTGATCAAGTATCTAGACGGACAGAATCCAAGCCCCTATCTTATCCACGGGGATGTAGTTGTCCTTGAGGGAAAAGTTTTAAGCATAGAACCAGGGGTTATTATGAAATTTAATAATTTCACTACAGGAATCAAGGTTGAGGGAACAATGAGGGCGCTTGGTACTTCCGGCGACCAGATTGTGTTTACTTCTTCTCAGCCAGAGCCCCAACAGCGCAACTGGGGAGGGTTGTATTTTAGTAGCACGAGCAGAAACTCTCAACTAGAAAATGTTTTAATCCAATACGCCGGCGGAACTGCGACTTATCACGGAGCAGGGGTAAGGATAGATGGATCTAATGTTTCGATTATAGATTCCGTTATACAGAGTAGTCTTGTTGCTCTTTGGCTGCAAAATTCCCCATCTGTTATTGATTCAACTCAGATACTAGATAATCAGCAGGCCGATTCTCAGGGAGGCGGGTACGGCATTTTAATCGAGGGCGGAAGCCCGACCGTTCGCGATTCCTTAATAGCGAGAAATTTTCACGGCGTGCATGAAATAGATTGGACGGACCCGGTAACTGGGGGAGTGGTTCCTTCAACGCCTATTTTGGAAAATAATTTATTCGTTGATAATACGCAAGATTTCTGGCCACACACTGCGCAGTAGTCGTTTAAGAAATAAGCGGATTGTGGCAATGCGTAGTTTGGGGGTATAATACATGAATGTTTAACTACGTAAGTTAAACATTTTTGATTGCTCTTTTGAAGTATATTTGCCTTGACTTTTTGCAATTTCTTTGGTACAATTGGGTAATTCAAAAGTCATTTTTCGATACATGCAGAACCAGAAATACACAGACTTAACCAACGCCGTCTATCAAGTGATAGACTTTTTTCCCGAACAAGACGTATTGCAAGATAAGGCAAAGGAAAAGGCATTGGCAATAATGGAAAACCTGACCTTGGTATCGTTGCCAGAGTGGTCTTTTAAGAAGGGCAAAGCAGCCTTGGAAGCTTTGAAGGATATTGAGATTCTGGCTGGCTACCTTGATTTGGCCAAAGCAAAGGGTTGGATCAGTAATATGAACTTAATGATAGTCCTGGCAGAGTACGATAAGATCAAGCGGGAGCTTAGGCCAATAGCCGCCTTAATGCAGAAGGATCCAGTATTAGATGAGCCAAGGCCAAAAACAACGAGAATAAGGGAAAGTGGGGCTGTGGATAACATTGTGGACAGAATTCCAGCTTTTGCGGGCTTCGATAACCCGCTTTCAGACAGGCAGCATAAGATCATGGAGATCTTAAAAAGCCAGGGAGGGGTCCAAGTTTCTGATTTGAAGGACGCGCTGCCAGACGTTACCAAAAGGACCTTAAGAAGGGATTTAGACGATTTATTGAAGAAGGGCAAGATAGCCAGGGTTGGAGAATGGAACCAGATATTTTATAAACTACATGGCGAGGTGTTGCCAGCGATCGTTGAGAATAAGGATGTACCACCGAGCGCTATCATCTAAGAAGTACACAGTCTAGGGGGTAGGACAGGTAGGACATGGCGCTAAATGTGCTTGATGTCCCATCTTGTCCCATCTGTCCTAACAAAAAATGGAGAAACTAGAATCAAAATTTAGCCAGATTTACGATCAGTTCATAAAAAAGATCTATCGTTTTGTTTACCTTAAAGTTAACTCCCAGGAAACGGCCGAGGACTTAACCTCTAGGGTTTTTATGAAGGGCTGGGAGGTATTTAAGAGCGACCAAGACAAGATCAAAAACCCCAAGGCTTTCCTATACCAGATAGCTAGAAATATGGTCATTGACCACTATAGGGAAAAGGGCAGAAATAACGTGATTTCGGCTGAGTTTGCTCCCCAGATAGCAGATCCTCGAACAAATATGCTGGAAAAGGCTGTAATCAACGCCGAGCTTGAGAAGGTTAAATTAGCCTTAAACGACCTGTCCGATGACTATCAAAACGTTGTTATTTGGCACTATTTAGACGACTTATCAATAAGGGAGGTTGCTAGGCTTTTGGATAGGTCAGAGGACGCAACTCGCGTGCTTTTGCATAGGGCCTTAAATTCATTAAAAGAACGATTAATAAGCTAGAATGAAGGCATTATTATCCATAGTAATTTTAGGGATTTTAGCCATAGTGGGCGCGTCTATCGTAGGCATATTTTTAAACTCAAATACAGCTGAGCTAAGCCAGGCTTCGGCCTTAGCTTTCGAGCAGTTTAAGCCTATTTTAATCCCGGCTGGGGACCCTGGCATAGCTAGGGAAATTAAGGCGGATTTAAGCCAGCAAAGGATATTTACATACGAAAACGGCACATATGTCCGCGCCTTCTCAATCTCAAGCGGAAAAGCCGATACCCCTACGCCGCTGGGCACATTTAAGGTCATACACAGGCAAGAACTTCTTTTCTCTAAGATAGCCGGATGCTGGCTATCGTATTGGGTGGGTTTCACTGCAAATGGCAAGTACGGGCTCCACGAGACCCCTGTATGCGATGGAGTAAGGAGGGGGGGGGATATGATCGGAACCCCTGATTCAGCGGGCTGTTTAAGGCTAAAACAAGGGGAAGCCCAAAAGCTATACGAGTGGGCTACCATAGGAACAATAGTCACGGTCTATTAGGTGTAATAGAATGCAATATCCCTCGTCATCACTAGTAGAATGAAGGATAAAGCATTAATCTCACAACTTAAAGGATTAAGGCAAATTGAACCCAGCAAAGACTGGGTCGTTTCTGTTAGAAGACAGATTGTTGGAGAGCAGGAAAAGGTTTCCTTTTTGAATGTCTTTCCAGTCCTATTTACCGCAAAGAAGCTAGCTTACGCCAGCTTAACTTTAGTCCTATTTGTGCTTGGAACGCTTGGCTTTGCCCAGAACACAGTTCCAGGAGATTTTCTATTTCCAGTAAAGAAGATATCTCAAGCAGCATTGCTAACAGGGGGCCAGACAAAGAATAACCTGGATATTGCCTCAAAGAGATTAGATGACTTGGCAATGGTTGTTAAGGACAATAGAACAGCAAACCTTGCTCCAGCTATGCAAGAGCTTAAGGACAGCATCGGAGAGGCAGTAAAGAGCCTGAGTGAAGACATAAAGAACGACCCCGAAAGCTTAAGAAGCGTTGCAATGCAGGTTAAGCAGATCGAAGATAAAAAGAACAACTTGGAGACATTGGGCGTGGTAATGCAGAATAACGAAATGGCAGGGTTAAACAACGCTTTAATCATTCTTCTTCAGGGAGAGATTAAAAGCTTAGATAGAGCTAACCTCACTGATGATCAACAGCAAACATTGCAGGAGATAAAGGATTTATACTTTAAGGCAGATTATTCAGGAGCGCTAGAGAAGGTATTGATGATGGGAAGCGAGAATCAATAAAACAAACAAATTTTGACCGGGCAGTATTTACTGCCCCTTAACATAATATTGGAAAAGTCGTAAGTTTGTGGCAAGCACGCCCCGCAAAGAATTTCAACCTTCTAGGGTGATAACCCGAGTAGAAGAATTTTGAAAGGACAGTGTCCATCAATAATTATTGTTCGAAATTCCTTTATGGGAGAGCCCACGGAGAGAAATCCTCACGGGGTGAATAAAGCTACAAAAATTAACGGTCGACCGGCGAGAATTAAACGTTATATAAATTAAAACACACAAAAAAACACTTAAAATGAGTATACGATCAAAAATCATAACAGCAATTGCTGCTTTGACATTGGTGGCCGCATCGGTCCCAGTATCAACAGTAGTAGCTGATTATGCTGATTACAATGGTATACCTGCCGGCTACACCTTCACGAAGAATCTTCCTGTAGGTGCAGTTGACGCAAGTGTTGTATATTTGAAAGCTGTCTTGATTGGAGAAGGATGTGGAAATGGTATCACAAATACCACTTACTATGGTCCAAAGACCAAAGCAAACGTCCAATGCTTCCAAAACAAGTATAAGGCTCAAATATCAGCATTCGCAGGTTATACTATTTCATCCACAGGACTAGTTGGTACAGGTACAAGAGCACAATTAAACGCTCTATTATCTGGAGCTTCAGTCCCACCAACAGCAGGCTGCCCAGCAGGAGCTATCTATAACTCCATAACTGGCGCCCTCTGCCCAACAACCCCTGGTCCAGTAACCCCTGGAGCAGCAGGTTCATTGAACGTTATGTTGGCCACAGATACCCCATCAATGGGTAGCGTGCCAAACAACGGCAATGCCAACTTCACTAAGATCATTTTGACAGCCGGAGCAGGAGACGTTTCTATTAGCAGAATCGCCATCCAGAGAACTGGTTTGTCATCAAATTCAGCATTAGAGAATATCAAAGTTGTTGATGCAACAACCGGAGTTTACTCTGGAAGCATTGGATCACTAAACACTGACAACAAGGCCTTAATAACCTTCACTCAGAATTTAGTAATTCCAGCAAACACATCAAGAGCTTTCTATTTGAAGGCTGGATTCGTAACTTCAACAACAACAGCCCCAGCTGGTAACACAGCTGCACTAGGTATTGCTGCAGCAGGAGATATAACATCAAATGCCACTTCAGTAACCGGTGCATTCCCATTTGCTGGGAACCCAATGACTGTTGTTAACGTAACTATCGGTACAGCAGCAGTTGACGAAGTCGGAGGCCTCTCTGATTCTAAGCCAAACGTTGGTGATACTAACGTCGCCTTGAATCAATTCCAGGTAACCGCCGGTTCAACAGAAGCTATTACCATTGAATCAGTTTCAATGATAAAAGCTGGCACTGTAAGCAATAGCTACCTAGCAAACCTAGAGCTATACGACACAACAAACAACAGAACATTAGGAACAGTTGCTTCTTTGAACGCCGAGGGTAAAGCTTCTTGGGCCAACTTAAATTTAATAGTTGGAAAAGGAAACACCCAGAGATTCAAAATCAGAGCAACAATCGTTGACGGTCCAGCTTTGACCGCTGACGCAGACGTAGTTGATGGATCAGAGGTATTGATAACAGTTAAGGGTAACACCTACGGTTATTACATAACTCCTACAGCTACTGGATCATGGGATGGTCTAGGAGTTGCTCAAACCATTAACTCAGGAGCTTTAGTTGTTTCAAAATCAGCTTCAACTCCTGCAACTGGAAACACTTCAGTTGGAGACGCAAGATTAATTACTACTTTTGATTTCGACGCCAAAGGTGAGGCAGTAAAAGTTTCTTCTTTGAAATTGACTGCTACTTTAACTGATGCCGGCGGAAGCACAACGTTTAGTTATCTTGACGTTACCAATGTAGCTGTCTATGACGAAAACAATGTTATCGTAGCTGGTCCAAAAGATTTAGCTTCAGATAGCACTGTTACATTCACAGACACATTCATTGTCCCAATCGGAGTACACAAGTATTCAGTTAAGACAAAGATTGGTACTGATGCAGAAGCAAACGACACAATCAAGTTTGCTATACCTACCGGAGGCGCTACTGATATAACAGCAAAGGGTATGACTTCAAACTCTACCATTGTTGCTACAGGAACAGCCACTGGTAACATCTTGACAGTAAAGGGAGTTGCCTTAGCAGTAACAACACAGACAACCCCAGCTGCAAGATCAGTTGCATTAGGAACACAAGATTTCGTTTTCGCATCATTTAATTTGAGCGCAGCTAATTCAGGTGAAGACGTACAAGTTACAGCGATGTCTGTATTAGACACCACAGTTTCAGGTGCCGATCCAGATGACCTAGATAACATGGCTCTTTACGCTGACTTAACTACAGCAAACAGCTCAAGAGGAGATGTTTACGAAACAAAGATCAGCAACACTGAGAACCCAAGCGGTAACTCAGCTGGCGATGCTGTTGTCCAAGCATTCACTTTGAATCAGACAATCACCATCACTGCTGGTAGCTTCGTAAATGTAGCATTAGTCGCCAGCTTAAATGCTGGAGCTTTAACTTCAGGAACCCCAACTCACACATTGAGCATTGAGGGAACAACAAGCGGAACTGTAACATCCAACGGAGCCTCAACAGGCACCGCTGTTACAGAAACCTATGTTGCAACTGGAGAACAAGCAATGACTAACTCCACAGGTGGTGTTTTGACAATCAGCAAAGATTCAACAACTCCAGTAGCCGATCTAGTTCTCGGTAACTCAACAGTTACCTTGGGCGTATTCAGATTAGCTGCTTCAAATGTTGAAAACCTTGACGTTGACGATATTACATTAGCCGTAACAGGTGGTACTACCGTTAACACATTCTGGTTCTACAATGGTTCAACATTGCTAGGATCAGTAGCTGGTAGCGAAACTCCAAAATTGGTATTAACAGACGGAGCATTAACTGTTCCTGCAAACAGCTACGTAAAAGTAACTGTTAAAGGATCTTTACTACCAGTTGACGGTACAGTTGTTACCAATGGTACAGCTTTAACCGCCACAATTCAGGGTTCAGCTCAAGTCAACACAACAGGTTTAGGTTCAGGATCTCAGATCACATCTGGAGTCCAATCTGCTATAGGCAACACAATGACTATAGTTAAGGCCAAGCCAGTTGTTACTCTAGCCGCTGGTTCACCATCAGGAACCTTATTCCCAGGCACTGCCGAGCAATTAGCAATATTCAGTGTCACAGGAACAGGTGCTGATGACGTAACCTTCAGCTCAGGAGATACAAACTTGTTCACTGTTGAAATTTCAAGAAAACAGGGCACAAGCGATGGCTCCGCTGGAAACTGGGTATTGAAGGATGAGGCCGGTACAACATTGTCAACAATTTCTGTTGCTGATGCTGCCACCGAAGTCACCTTCCTATTCGGAACCAACGAGTTCTCTGTTGGTCCAAACGAGACTAAGAAATTGTATGTTTACGCCGATACACATGAATACACAACCCAATATGATTCAATTCAATTGTGGTTGAGTGATGATACCGACGCCAACTGCAGCTACTCAGTCAACTCTGGGACAACAATTGCCGCTGGTACAAAGATCTTCAGAGGCAATATCTATGGAGGTACATTCACCAGACCATAGTTAGTTCTGAGATCGTTTAGCCTCCTGAATTTCAGGATAGCTAGAAACAAAGACCGCCCTAGTGGCGGTTTTTGTTTTAGAGAGATAATTATTTTTTAATTTGAAATTAGATATTCGGCGGAGTAATATGAAAACAATGGATATAGAAGAGATAATAAAATTAAATATTAGGGAGGTACCCGATTGGCCGGAGAGGGGAATAAGCTTTAAGGATATTACTCCCTTGCTTCAAAATAAGGGAATTTTTGGAAAATTGATCGATGAACTGGCAAAACCCTACATCGGCAAGAAAATAGATAAAGTCGTCGGCATAGATGCCAGGGGTTTTATACTGGCAGCTGCCCTAGCCTATAAATTAAAAACTGGTTTGGTCATTGTTAGAAAGAAAGGGAAGTTGCCCTCAAAAACTATTTCAAAAAAGTACTCTCTTGAATATGCAAGCAACACACTGGAAATGCACACTGATGCTATACTGCCCGGCGAGAAAGTTGTCATAGTCGACGACGTATTGGCTACCGGCGGGACAATGGAGGCTACGGTTGATTTAGTCGAGGAGCTTAAGGGGAAAATTGTCGGAGTAGATTTTTTAATTGAATTAAAATATTTAAAGGGAATAAAAAAACTTAAGGGGCGCAGGGTGAGATCATTGGCAAAATATGATCTGGGTAGAAAAGCAGCCAAGGTAAAAAAACTAGCAGAGATCGGAATCATCGGAGGATCTGGGTTTTACAGCTTCTTTGGTAAAAACGCAAAAGAGGTCCAAGTAGAGACAAAATTTGGCAAGCCAAGCGATAAAATAACCATAGGCAATTTATTCGGCAGGAAGGTTGCCTTTCTGCCAAGGCACGGAAGGAATCACCAGATTCCTCCTCATAAGATCCCATACAGGGCCAATGTGGCCGCTTTAAAGGAGGTGGGGGTTGAATGGATAATTGCGCCCAGCGCAGTAGGGTCATTAAGGCAAAGCATCAAGCCCGGAGACTTTGTGATCTGCGATCAGTTTATCGACAGGACAAAATTAAGAGAAGACACGTTTTTTGATGGTCCTAAAGTCGCCCACATCGAGGCCACTTATCCTTACTGCGGGGAGTTAAGGAAGATCGCAGTCACGCAGGCAAGAAGGTTAAGCCTTAGAGTTCATCCAAGGGGAACAGCAGTTGTAATCGAGGGACCGAAGTTTTCCACGATGGCGGAAAGCGCATGGTTCTCAAAGATGGGCTGGGACGTAGTTAATATGACCCAGTATCCGGAAGTAATATTAGCCTTGGAGCTAGGCATGTGCTATTTAAACATCTCTTTAGTCACAGACTATGATTCTGGAGTTTACGCCAAAACAAAAATAGAACCTGTGTCGATTGAACAGGTTCTAGCAAATTTTTCTAAGAATACCGATAAACTCAAGGGTTTAATAGGGGAGGTCATTAAGAAGATCCCCAAAGAAAGAGATTGCGACTGCAAAAGGAAATCAGAGAGGTCCGGAGTTTAGTGGGTTAATAGGGCAGGGTATCAAGAAACTCAGTCACATTTGCTTCAGACTCTGGAGAAAATTTTATTACAAACATTGCTTGTTCTCTCGCCTTCTTATATTCTCCCAATATTTTATAAACATAGGCCAGGGAGGCGTGATATTGGAAATTCTCCCATTGAAGAGGAAGTATCTGTTCGTAGGTGTCAGCTAGCCCTCGGTAATACTCAAGATTTATCTCCGGCGTGTTTTTTATAAGCTCAAGGTACGCGTTAACCAACTTAGATAAATTTTTCTGTGACTCGGTGTCGAATTCATATTGGTGTGCTTTTTTTACGTTCTCATTGGACTCCTCTAGCTCTCCTAGTAGAACGTTTGTCAGCGCTTTTTGCCAATAGCAATCGCCGAATGTATCGTTGGCCGCTATGCATTCTTCCGCTTTTTCTTTTGCCTTGTCATAATCTCCCCCTAGCATGTAGATATCTGCCCAGCCCATAAACACCTCTTGCCGTCTCGGACTTAGCTCAGAAGCTTTCTTAAAACAATCATCTGCCCTTGAAAGAAACGCCTCTTTTTCTTCTGTCTTCATCTCCGGGTTATTCGTGACAGCTCGGCCATAATAACTTCCTAACAATATCCAAGTTCTGGTATAGGTCGGCCTTAGTTTAGCGGCTTCCTCTAGAACCTGTATAGATTTTCCTATAAACGTTGCTTCTTGTTTTGCATTATCTATCTGGCAGTCTTTGAGGACATCCGAATACTGAAGCATCACGTATTGGCCGATAATGCTAGGCGAAGAAAAAACCTTTTCCATCTTATCGATTGCTTTCTGGCACTGGTGATTTATCGAGTAGTACTCAGACCAATTTAGCTCTTTATTAATAAGGAGGGGCTTTAAGTTTCCGAGCCAGATAAAAAATATCAGAACAACGAATACGAAAAAGATGAAAAACTTTCTCCATTTATATAAGAGGGAAGGCGCTAGCTGGCTGTTGTTTTGGCCCTCCAAAGAAGAGGAAAACAAGTATAAGCAGTAGCCAGTAGCGAGAAAGAATATAAGATACGTGTCGAAAGAGTCGAAAGTGAAGAATACGGAAATTAAGTAAGAGATAAGCGCTGCTTGCAGGCCGTGGGTTATTATGGGCTGCGTCATGCCCGCCCCCTCTTTTTTAAGAGAATTTTTTAATCTCTGAAGCTGCCATAGCAAATATCCAACTAGCAAGAGATAGGCGATCATGAATGGCACCCCGCCCGTGGTCGCGTATTCCACCAAGAAATTATGGGCTCTATCCCACCACAACGTTGAAAGCTGAGGAAGAGATGGGTCATAGTTTTTATCAAAGCCGATTGAGAAGTTTTCGGGGCCCCAGCCAAAAATTGGTTTTTCTTTAATCGCCCTCAGACCGACCTGCCACGTAGAGGAGCGAGTTTCTGTTAGGTCGATAACAACTTGCTTAAGCGATGTGCGGACGGATAAGTAGGAGAATATCCGATTTGCCGTGGCGTTGCTCTTAATAAAGTCTGGTGGAGTGGGAAAGGTATTTAGGTAGTAGACCGCCAGGATTGAGAAAAGGATGAAGCCCCCAGTAATTATTTTTAATTTAATAATTCTTTTTGGGTAGAAGAAAAAGAAAAAGAATAAGCCGATAATTATGCTTAAATAGGTTGATCGGGCTCCACTAATAAATATCCCGAAAGCAAAAAGAGCCATAGATGCGAAATAGAACATCCTTTTTGGCATAGACTTCTCCTCTAGTCCTCGGGAGAGGGCTAGGAAAAACAAGAACGAAAGGTATATCGCAAGCTGACTAGAGTTACCCATGGTGGATGCAACTCCAGAATCCGCGGCGACGATAAGGCCCGGGAAAAAGTTAAAATATTGGCAGGCGCCAAAAAGCGCCACCAAGGCTCCTATTAAGATCGAAAAGTCCCAGATTTTTTTCCAATCCCTTCCTTTTAATACAAGGAAAGTAAAAATAGCCAGGATTATGTAGAAGAGAAAGTTTAAAAACCCTCCTCCTCGCCAGGGGCTTCCCCAGAAGCTAAAGGCAACATCCTGAGAGAAAATAGTCGAGAGAAAGAATAGTGAGCCGAGGGCAGCCAGGATCCCCATGGTCGTTTTGACTGGTTTTGGTCCCAACTTTCTAAAAATATTAAGATCCTTGCGGTAAGAAATTTGGTAGACAAAACAAAAAATTAAAATTGAGAGGATTATTCTAAAGATGATGGTTTTCCCCCAGGGAGCGGGATGAAGCAATGGGGGCACTGCCCAAAGCGGAAGAGATGAAATTACTAGAAAACCAACAAGGTAAATCCAGTAAAATCTGCCCCTAGTGTTATTGTTTTCCATAATAGTTTATGATACAAAGATTTATTAAGAAAGACAAACAAAAGCGGACATAGCTATTGTTTGCCGCGCGGAGCTAAAATACGTAAATGGGAGGGTTTTCGTGGGTCGAAATTGTTTTATGGAGTATAATAAAAAATAGACCCTTTGTCACGCCTACTCGTGGGGAGGCGCAGGGACAATTTTTAGAAAGATATTTATTAGCTAATATAATAAAAAAATGAAAAAAAGTTTTTATCTTGTGATTATCTTAGGCGCAGCAGTCATTGTCGGAGGTTATTTGGCCTTTCCCAGCGCTCCTTTGCCGTCTATAACCACGGTGGATAGCGGTTCCCCGAGGTCAGCTAATGGGGAAGTGACTCTGGCCATTAGCGATGGAAAGGGTGCCACAAACAATACAATAGCCGGGCTTGAAGAAGGAATGACCGCCTTTGATCTATTAAAGAAGGGAACAGAAGAACTTGGGTTGAGTCTGGAAACGAAGGTTTACGATATAGGGGTTTTGATTGATGCTATCGGGAGCACAAAAAATGGGCAGGATAACAAATATTGGATGTATTACGTCAATGGAGAAACGCCGATGGTCGCCGCAGATAAGATGATTTTAAAGGCCGGGGACCAGGTTGAGTTTAAATTTGAAACATCAACTTTTTAATATATGAAGAAGTTCAGCAAAGAGGAAAAATTAAATTTCATTATCGCTTTAATCTTTATTGCAATCGGGGCAAGCCTAAGGCTTGTTACCCATGCCCCGAATTTCACCCCGATAGCTACCATCGCTCTATTCGGGGGCGTGTATTTCTCAAGGAGAGTGGCGATCATCCTGCCGGTATTAGCCATGATATTCTCAGACTTATTTATTGGTTTTTATGATCCAAGGCTGATGATCGCAGTCTATGGCAGCTTTATCTTGTGCGTAGGCATCGGTTTCTGGCTAAAGAGGAATAAGAAGTGGTACACGATCGCAGGGGGAGCAATTGCGTCCTCTGTTTCATTCTTCATAATCACCAATTTCGTTGTTTGGGCTTTCTCCTCTTGGTACCCAAAGAGCTTCTTTGGGATAATACAGTGCTACACAATGGCTTTGCCATTCCTTAGAAATACTTTGGCTGGAGATGTATTCTATGCAGCCGTGTTTTTTGGGGCCTATGAATTGGCTCGAGCTTTAGTTAGAAACAAGGTTGGAGTAAAGAAAACAGCCGGAGCCTAAAAACAGGTACTTTTGATACTATTTGACCCCTCTTGACACCATGTTCAAGGGGGTTTAGTGTTATGCTATGGTAGATGAAATAAAGCCAGATAAAATATATACGCCCAAGGAAACTCGCGACTTTTTAAAGATCAGCGAGAGCACGATGAAGCGCATGTTAAAGAATGGCCTTATTAAGGCCTACAAAGTCAGCGGGCAGTATAGGATTTGGGGGAACGAAATCCTAAAACTTATATCGCCAAAATTTGAGTTAGACGTTTTTAAAGTATATAAAAAGATAAAAAACAAAACACGAGAGACCATTGAGAAATGGTAACTTTTTTTATACAGCCAAGGCAGAGATTAAAAGCTAATTAAATAAAAATATGACATTCAATAATAAAACAGTTCTAGTCACTGGCGGGTGCGGTTCTTTCGGACAGAAGTTCGTAGAGATAATTTTAAGGGATCATAATCCAAAGTGCGTTCGCGTTTATGATAATAGAGAGCTGGCTCAAGTTGAGATGGAGCGGAAGTTCGAAGATCCTCGCTTGCGGTTTTTTATCGGCGACGTCCGCGATGTCAGCAGATTAAATCGCGCGATGAGCGGCGTAGATATCGTTATTCATGCAGCCGCCCTAAAGCATGTCCCTATCTGCGAGTACAATCCGATTGAGGCGATAAGAACAAATATTGATGGATCGATTAATGTTATTGATGCCGCTATAAACAACGGAGTAGAGAAGGTGATGGCGATTAGCACCGACAAGGCTGTCCAGCCGGTCAACCTTTATGGCGCAACGAAGATGGTTGCCGAAAAGCTTTTTGTTCAGGCAAATAGCTATGCAGCTGGCAAGAAGACCACCTTCAGCTGCTGCCGCTATGGAAATGTTGTCGGCAGCTCAGGAAGCATCGTCCCCCTATTTAAAGAGCAAAAAGAAAAAGGAGAGATAACAATTACCGATGAGCGCATGACAAGATTTTGGATCGCGCTAGAGGATGGAGTTAAGTTTGTCATCAAATCAACGGATACGATGAAGGGAGGAGAAATTTTTGTTCCCAAGATACCGAGCATGAAGATAACGGATTTAGCTGATGTCGTAGCCCCGCAGGTTAAGAAAAAAATAATAGGCATAAGACCAGGGGAAAAATTGCACGAAGTATTATTTACTACCGAAGAAGCTCGACATACAAAAGAGTTTCAGGACTACTTTATGATCGAGC